>CEVA01032819.1_pt1 | contig 12377 bp, 12 predicted proteins | sample 361521 | NCBI WGS metagenome assembly CEVA01 (sample SAMEA2622823, study PRJEB7988) | marine metagenome | isolation source: saline water (ENVO:00002010), including | reverse complement strand
TCCACCGGGTAGCGGGATTTCAAAACCCGCGTTGGCAGCGGGCCGAAAAACCCGGTCAGCTGCACTACCTCCATGGAATCCATACCGTTACAGAGCAGGCTGCTGATGGCCGGCTTGGGGTACCGGCATTCCTGCCGGGACATGGAACTCAACGTCGAAAACAGCCGGAAGGCCGTTCTGGTCCGTGCGGGGCAGGCGCTGATCAGCGGGCGTTGGGCCGCGGGGATGATGCCTGCCACCAGCACTACCCGCTTGGGCGGTTCCGGCAACTCCTTCGCCGCCTGCACAACCAGGCTGCCCGCGAAGCCGTGACCAACGATGACCAGGTCCTTAAGTTGTTCTCTCTCCACCGCCTTGGTGATGGCTTGGACGCATTCTTCCAGGCGGACCGCTCCGGTATCGCCGCTGGCGTCGGAACCATGACCAGGAAGGTCCAAAGGATGCACCCGGTTGGCGCGCCTCCGTTTGTGCAGCAGGGGAGGGTGTTCCTCCGGTGCGGTCAGATGGCCCCAGACGGGTCCCCAACTCCATGCGCCCTGTCCGGCGCCGTGTACCAGTAGATAATCGGTCATCCAGCTTTCCTATAAGTAACTATGGCTCACTGGGCCACTGCGGCACGCAGGGCATCCAGCAAGGGCCCATCTTCTTCGGGTAATACAGTCCGGGGGTCCAACAGCACCCGGTCTTCATCTATCCGGGCCACCACCGGCGGGTTGTTCTCCCTGAGCCGGCGCATAACCTCTTCGGCGCCGGTGCTCTGGCAGTCCACCGACAGCACCCATGAGGGCAGCGTCTCGCCGGGGAGACTGCCGCCGCCAACGGCTGACCTGCTCTCGGTGACCGCGGACGGGCACTCCAGTCCCGACTGCCAGGACGTGGCCCGCTTCTTCAAATCCCCTTCGGGAGTGGAAATCATACGCCAGACGGGAATCTCCTGCTCGGCCTCGCCGCGCAGATAATGGACCAATGTGGCGGAGAGACTGGCCAGGCTGAGCTTGTCGATGCGGACCGCCCGGGCCAGGGGGTGCCGGGCCAGCCGGTCAACCAGGTCCTTCTTGCCCACCACGATACCAGCCTGGGGACCGCCCAGGAGCTTGTCGCCGGAGAAGAACACCAGACCGGCGCCGTCTTTGACGCTCTCCTGGGGGGTGGGTTCATGGAGCATGCCGTATTTTTCCGTCGGCAAAAGGCTGCCGCTCCCCACATCGTGGAGCACGGGGATACCCCGGCGCTCGGCCACCTCCACCAGGTCGGTGGTCTCCACCGAGGCGGTGAAGCCCTCCACCCGGAAGTTGCTGGCGTGGACTTTCAAAAAGGCCGCCGTGTTTTCAGTCACGGCGTCGTCATAATCGCGGACGTAGGTCCGGTTGGTGGTGCCCACATCCACCAGTGTCCCGCCGCTCTGGCGCAGCACATCGGGCACCCGGAAGCCGCCGCCGATCTCCACCGCCTCGGACCGTGAAACGACAACCTCCTTGCCGGCAGCCAAAGCAGACAGCCCCAACAGCATGGCCGAGGCGTTGTTGTTCACCGCGATGGACGCTTCGGCCCCAGTGATCTGGCACAACAGGGACTGCAGATGGGCTTGGCGGGAGCCGCGCCGCCCAGTAGCCAGGTCCAATTCCAGGTTGGAATAGCCCTGGGCCGCCTGGTTGGACGCCTCGATAGCAGCCTTGCTCAGAGGGGCCCGTCCCAGGTTGGTGTGGATCACCACGCCCGTGGCGTTTATGACATGCCGGGGCTCGGCCCGCATGGTGTCTTCTATGCGCTGACAGACCGACTTCGCCAATTCCTCCATCCCGGGGGAATCGCCGCCCTGTCTGATGATGTTCCGGGCCTCGTCCAGCGACTCCCGGACCAGGTCAACAACCCATTCCCGGTCAAATGACTGGGCGGCGGCGGCCACGTCGTTGTCGGCAAGGATACTGTCGACGCTGGGCAGGTTTCGAAATTGCATCTACTCGGTCCGGATCAACCTGTTTGACGAATATAGGCACAGGTAGCGACCCATTCTAGCATGGTGCCCCTGGAAATAACCGGCCTAAAGAGGCTTCCGGACCGGCAGTAGCGGACCGGCCCGCTCTGGCTTTCGCCGGAGGGCGGGTATAAAATGGACCTTGATAACTCACTTGGCATCAAAGAGGCCGTAGTCAGCCGATATGAAACCCAAGTTAGTCGCAATATTAGTGATCGGAGTCCTCTCCCTGTCCATCGTCGCCACCGGCGTGGCCGCCATCAGCCAGGCCGTGGCCGAAGAACCCGGAGGGTCTACCAACGCCTTTAGCGGCTTTAGCAGTCAGATCGGCGAGACCGACGACGACAGCAAGGCCGTCAGCGCTTTCAAGCTGGTCTGTCCCTTCCACTGATCTCCGAAATCCTCTCAGAGCACCAAGAACATCCGAAGCAGTCCGGATGTTTTTTGTTTGGACGGCTCCTTAAATCTCCGATGACACTGTCCCTCAAACGCCGCCTGCGGTGGACAAAGATGGTCAGGCGCTTGCCGGAAAGGGACTGGATGGATAACCGTTGGGTGGAGATGACTCTCATGCCGGAGGGCATCAGACTCCATTCATGAGCACCCGGCAAGATAGCTTCACATACCAGCCAGCGCGGCTAGAGCTGAACTGCCGCCGGCGGTCAGGACGACCACCAGCCAGGGCGGCCACTTCCAGAGCATGAGCAGACCCAACGCCACCATCGCCAACCCGAAGTCGGAGGTTCTTTCGATGGCGCTGGTCCACACCGGCCGGTACAGCGCCGCCAGAAGCAGCCCCACTACCGCGGCGTTGATCCCCTGCAAAGCTGATTGAAGCGCCGGCCGCGTCCGAAGGACGTCCCAGAATGGGAGAACGCCGATCACCAAAAGAAAAGACGGCAAGAACACGGCAACCAGCGCCAATGCCGCACCGGCAACCCCGTTCGGCTGGGATTGCATCGCCGTGCCAAGGTAGGCGCTGAACGTGAAGAGAGGGCCGGGAATTGCCTGGGCCGCGCCGTACCCGGCAAGGAATTGCTCGTTGGTCAACCAGCCGGGCCCCACAACCTCCGATTAGAGCAACGGCAACACCACGTGGCCACCGCCAAAAACCAAGGACCCTACTCGAAAGAAGCCATCGAACACCGCCAGCCACTGGCTGGACTCCACCTGCCGCACCAGTGGTAACGCAACCAACACCGCGACGGACATCACCAAGGAGGAGATGGCAAGCCAAGGACGGATTCCGGTGGAAAAAGACACATGCTCACCCTGGGTGGGTGACGCCGGAAGAAGCCGCCAGCCAATGATCCCCGCCGCCACGATTACGAGGACTTGCCCACCCGCGGTCTGCCAGGCCAGGGCGGCGACCGCGGCAAGAATGGCTATCGTCGCCCGTTCACGGTCTGGGGCCAGACCCCGGCTCATCCCCCAGACGGCCTGGGCCACCACCGCCACCGCCACCATCTTTAGGCCGTGCAACCAGGCCGCATCACTTACATCGAATTCCTAGACGCCATAGGCGAACAGGACAAGTGCGACCGCTGACGGGAGAGTGAAGGCGAACCAAGCGGACAATCCTCCGAGCAGACCGGACCGGATGATCCCGACGATGATTCCCACCTGGCTGCTAGCCGGGCCAGGGAGGAACTGACAAAGGGCCACGACGTCGGCATAGCTTTGCTCGTTCAACCATTGCCGCCGGACCACATACTCATCTCGAAAGTAGCCCAGGTGAGCGATGGGACCGCCGAATGAAGTCAGACCTAATTTTAGAGCGACCCAGAAGACCTCAAAGGGTGTGCCTTTGAACGGCGAATGCTCCCCGGCCTCACCCTGAACAGCACTGCCACCCGCTGCAGCGGCGTCGGCTTGTCCTTCACTCATACATCCTCACACACACTTAGATACTCAAGAGCCGTCCTCCGGCAGGGGCGCCAGCACCTCAGACACCAGCTCTTTGACCTTTATCTGGGCTTCCCTCAAGGTCTCTTTGCCGAGGTCCGTTGAGCGGTAATACCGCCTTACCCTGCCATTCACGACCCGCTGCCGGCTCTTCAGATACCCGTCCTGCTCCATGGAGTGCAACAGTGGATATAGCGTTCCCGGGCTCAGAAGATACCCATGCCGGCCCAACTCCTCGATGAGACCCGAACCATAGACCGGTTCCTGTGTCGAGTGGAAGAGTATGTGCACTTTGATGAAGCCTCTGAGTATGTCGCGGCTTGTATCCATATTCGATATCGGTTTACGATATTAATTCGCCCGTACGAAGCTTGTCAACGACTTGTTCTGGCCGGAACTCACCGCGGAATCAAGCTCGGCCACACAGGTTGGGCATGGCGGTGATACCGTTGCGCGGGAACTGCCACTGTTGACCTCGGCCCACTCCGCGCCGTATGTTCTTGTTGCCCTATCACGCCCAATCACGTCTGATGCGGAGTATGACCCATGCAAGCAGGCCTCCCACCCGAACTGGACGCCCTGAAAAACACCATCCGGCAGATAGTCAAAAACGAATGCTATCCGTTGGAAGCTGAGTTCCTGGCCAACCCCACCCGCGAGGGCGGGGACGAGGGCGCGCCCCGGGGCATCGCCGAAGCCCTGAACGGCCTTCTGGGCACGCTTCCGAAAGAGGACTGGGACCGGCTGAACTCCATCTCAAAGGAGACCGGCATCTACACCTCCTTCGTACCCGAGGAGTACGGCGGCGGCGGGATGGGCGCTCTTGGTCACGTCGTACTGGACGAGGAGGTGCACAAGAGCATCGTCCAACTGCCCACCTCTCCTGTGCCCATGATGATGATCGGCGCGGCCACTCCGGAGCAAGAACAGGAATACCTGATTCCTTCTGTGGAGGGCAAACTCCATTACGCCTTCGGCCAGACCGAACCCAACGCCGGTTCCGACCCCGGAGGCATGATGCAGACCTGTGCTGTGTTGGACGGCGACGACTGGGTGATAAATGGGACCAAGACCTTCATCTCCGGCGCCGAGTCCTCCGACTACCTGCTGCTCCAGGCGGTGACCGACCCCGAGAAGCGGCAGCGCGGCGGAATCACCATGTTCATCGTGGACAACCCCTCGCCGGGCCTCAGCTTCGATCCCATCAGGCTGTGGATCAATCCCGCCAAGGACCAGCAGTTCACGGTCAACCTGGATAACGTCCGCGTGCCCCAGACCAAGGTGCTGGGCGAGGTTGGCCAGGGGTTCACGCTGGGACAGAAATGGCTGGTCCATCACGACCGGCTGCTCCGTGGCTCAATGGCCATCGGCATCCTGACCCGCGCCCTGGAAATGGCCATCGAGTGGGCCAAGGACCGGGTCACCTACGGCCGTCCCATCGCCGACCGCCAGGCCATCCAGTGGATGCTGACCGACGTCTACATCGACATCATGACCCTGCGCGCTTCCACCAGGGAGACCGCCGCCAGGGCCGACAACGACGAGGACGTGCGGGTGGAAGCCTCCATGATCAAATACTGTGCCGGCGAATGGGGCTGGCGGAGCATCGACAAGATCATGCAGGTATTCGGCGGCACCGGGGAAACCCTGGACCTGCCCATCGCCCATTGGTATCACATCCTGCGCCACGCCCGCATCGGCGGCGGCACCTCTGAGATTCACAAGTTCGTAATGGCCCGGGGACTACTGGACGGGCGGGTCTCTTTCCAAGGGTAGCTGGGCCAGGCGTAATACAAGCGTAAATCAGGAAGTTAAACCGGCACGGCCAACCCGGCTCCCACGGTAGAATTTTAGGTAGCGGGGCTTTCCAGCCCCATACTTGATGTCCGTGGGGACGACCGCCGGCCAATGGTCCAGATCAGCCACACATCCAATCACGCCAACCTGCCGGTTACCGACCAGTCGGGCCAACGGCACTGTTTCAACTGCGTGATTGAGACCTACCAGACCCAAGCCTACAACCTGGTCCGCCGCATGCTTAGCGACTGGGCACTGGCTGAAGACGCCGTCCAGGAGAGCTTCGTCTCCGCCTACCGCGCCATCGGCCGCTTCCGGGGCGAGAACCTCACTGCCTGGGTGCTCAGGATAGTGTCCAATACCTGCCGGGACATGCTCCGCGCCCGGAAGGCCCGGCCCACCGTTTCCCTGGACCCTCTACCCAACACCGGAAGCGACGAAGCCCAGAGCCCCAGCGCCCTGAACATACCCTCGGACGACCCGTCTCCCGAGGACCGGGCCGAGCAGACGGAACTTCGGGAGACCATCCAGACCGGCCTGGACTCCCTGCAGGAGGACCAGCGTCTGGCGATGCTATTGGTGGATGTGCAGGGTTTCAGCTATGAGGACGCCGCCGAGACCATGTCCTGCTCCCTGGGCACAGTGAAGTCGCGGGTGAGCCGGGGCCGGGGAGCGCTGCGGGACTATCTGCGTCAAACCGGGGAACTTTTACCCTCCCGTTTCCGTCAAGAAGAGTAGAAGAGCTATGTGGCTACTTAGAAATACACATAAGCATATTCACCCGGACACGCTCAGCGAGTACCTGGACGGACGCCTACAGGGCAGAGTCCTAGCCCGTACCGAAGAGAAACTGGCGGAGTGCGACGCCTGCCGTCTGGAACTTGAAGAACTGCAGGCCACGGTGGCCATGATGCGGCAGATCCCCATGGAAGCCCCACGGCGCAGCTTCGTCATGAGCGCACCGCCGCCGGAGCCGGTCGCGGCCCAGCCCTTCTTCGCCCTGCGTGCCCCCAACTGGGTCTACGCCGGCGCCGCTTCCGTGGCAGCCATCGCATTTGCGGTGACCGTGTCCATGGACGCCACCGGCGGTCTTTCATCAGACCCCCTGCGCCGTAACGCCGAATCCATGGCCGTGGCTCCTGCCGCCGCAGCCCTTGAAGAAACAGCCGTAACCGCGACTGGCGACGGGGCAGCCGCCGATTCGGCCGTTGAATCGTTGATCCGGGAGTCTGCGGCGCCCGAACCGGCCGGCTCGGCCATGCCGGAAAGTGAGTCCACACCGCTCAAAATGGCTACCGGCGCAGAGGAACCGGAACCGGAAGCTGGACCGGCGGGGGGAGATGCGTCCGCCTTCACCGCCGCCGCTCCTCCAGCGGAACCACCTGTTGCGGAGGCCAGGGTTGATGACGGCAGTGCCACTTCCGGCGTGACCCAGACCGCAAAATCCTCTGTCATCAAGGAGCCGGAACCCTCCCCCGCACCGGACCCGGCGCTGGTTGAGTCCCCCGGATCGGAGCTGTTTGAAGGCGACGGTGGCACTTCCGGTTGGTGGCGGGCCCTGGAAGTCGGGGCCGGCGTGCTCGCCATTTTGTTCATGGCCGGACTGGTCCTTCGCTGGCGCGCCAACCGCAACGACCCGGCCCGATAAGCGCCCGGGCAACCCATTTCCAGGCTAATTGCCGGCCTCGGGAACTTTTCCCGCCCTCCCTCCGTCTTAATGCTTGAAAGACAAAATTCGCCGGGGTGGCGGCGGGGAAATTAGGAGAAAGGAACATCATGTTACAAGCGATTATTCAGAGCAAGAAAATGCTGATTGTCCTGGGGACAATCCTCGCCCTTCTGCTGGCGGTGGCCTGCAGCGCCGACAACAACGGCAACGGCGGCAGCGGCACGGCCGGCGGCGTGTCGGCTGGCGATCTTTCCAACCTGCTGGCATCCGCAGGCGGCGCCGAGGCACTATCCCAGCTGCTCCAGGGCGGCTCCGGCACCAGCACCGGCATCTGGGTGAACGGCACCGGAGAAGCAAGCGCCACCCCCGACCTGGGCATAATCAACCTGGGCGTTGAGGCCCTGGCCGACTCGGCCTCCGAGGCCCGGGGCGACGCGGCAGTGGCCATCGCCGAGGCCATCGCGGTCCTGAAGAACAACGACATCGAGGACCGGGACATCCAGACCAGCCACTTCAACATCAGCCCTCGGTACAACACCCAGGAGGTGCGCCGGTGCACCGACACGGTCATGGAAGGGCCGATTAAAGAACCGGAAGCCAGCCCCTCCCTGGGCATGCCCGTCCTCTCCAGCGAGCCCGTGCCTGAGATGATTGTGGCCCAGGAGGAAAAGGGCCAGGAGTGCCGCACCGACTACGAGCGGGTACTCATCGGCTACCAAGTGACCAACAGCCTGTCGGTCAAGGTGAGGGATCTGGACAACATGGGCGCCATCATCGACGGCGTCACCGCGGCCGCCGGCGACCTGACCCGGGCGAACGGCATCAACTTCACCATCGATGACCCCAAGCCCCTTCAGGCCGAGGCCCGTAAAGAGGCCATAGAAGACATGCTGGCCAAGGCCCAGACCATGGCCGACACCGCCGGCATCGACCTGGGGAAGCTGGTCTTCCTCACCGAGACGGGCGGCGGGACTCCCGCCCCATTCGCCAGGGCCGAATCGGCAGCCTTCGGCTTCGCCGTTGACCAGGCAACCAGCATCCAGGCCGGGGAATTGGACGTGAGCGTGAGCGTGCAGGGAGTCTTCGACATCGCGCCTTCCGGCAACTAACAGGAAGAAGCGGCTGGAAGCATCGGCAACCCCTCGGCGTCCGGGCGGGGTCAATCAAGGCCCCGCCCTTTTTCGTCTCCGTCAGCCTCCGCTGCGACTTGCGGGGCAAAACCAGGATTGCTAGAATTTTGCTACCCAAAGACGCACCCCAAAAACAGAATTCAGCGGGAGAAATATGGTCTTAAGCGACCGCACCATCAAGGAAGAACTGGCCAAGGGCCGGATCGTGATTTCGCCCCTGGACCCCGAAGATATCCAACCGGCCAGCGTGGACCTCCACCTGGACCGCAAACTTCTGGTTTTCGCCAACTCCCGCCGGCCCTACATCGACGTAAAAGAGAGCCTGGACGACCTGACCCACATGGTCGAGATCCAGGACGACAGTCCCTTCATCCTGCACCCCGGCGAGTTCGTCCTGGGCAGCACCCTGGAGAACATCGAACTGCCCGAAGACCTAGTGGCCCGTCTTGAGGGCAAGAGCAGCCTGGGGCGCATCGGCCTGGTGATCCACTCCACCGCCGGATTCGTCGACCCCGGCTGGAAGGGGCACCTGACCCTGGAATTAAGCAACCTGGCCCGCCTGCCCATCACCCTCTATCACGGCATGAAGATTGGCCAGATCTCCTACCTGCAACTGAGCACCGCCGCCGACCGTCTCTACGGTTCAGCCTCACTGGGCAGCAAATACCAGGGCCAGACCGACCCCACCGCCAGCCGGTTCCACCAGGACTTTTCGGGACAAAACTCCAAAGCGGCGTCATAACCCGGGCCATGAGCCATATGGAAAGGGCCGTACAACTGGCCCAACAGGTCATGGGTGACACCAGCCCAAACCCCGCAGTGGGCGCTGTGCTGGTGAAGGACGGCGCGGAAATAGGCGCCGGAGCCACCCAGCCCGCCGGACAGGACCACGCTGAGATCGTCGCCCTGAAACAGGCATCGGGCCAGGCCCAGGGTGCAACCCTCTACACGACCCTGGAGCCGTGCTGCACCTGGGGGCGCACCCCACCCTGCACCAAGGCCATCATTGAAGCGGGCATCGCCGAGGTACGCTACGCCGTCATTGACCCCAACCCGGATGTGTCCGGAAAGGGCCGAGACGAACTTGCCGCCGCCGGCATACAGGTGGTGGAAGAACCGACCGACGACGCCCACGAGCTGTACGAGGCCTTCGCCAAGCACATAACAACCGGCGTGCCCTTCGTCACCACCAAGTTCGCCATGACACTGGACGGCAAGATCGCCACCCACACCGGCGACTCCAAATGGGTTACCGGCCCAGAGGCTAGAGGGTTCGTGCAGCAGATGAGGCGGATCTGCGACGCCATTCTGGTGGGCGTCACCACCGCCATGCTGGATGACCCGTATCTGACGTCTCGGGACGAAGATGGAAACCCGACCGCCCGCCAACCCCTGAGAGTGGTGCTGGACAGCACCTGTCACACCCCCGCATCCGCCGTGATGTTCCGTCAGCCGGGCTCCACGCTGATCGCCACCACCGAGGCCGCTCCCGACCAGCGGGTGGAAGCACTGGAACAAGCCGGCGCCGAGGTGATTGTACTGCCCGCCGGCGAAGACCGCCGAGTGGAATTACCGTCTTTGCTCGCTCACCTTGGGTCCCGGGGCGTGGTGAACCTGTTGGTGGAGGGCGGCGGCTCGGTGCACGGCGCCTTCTTCGACGCCGGCCTGGTGGACAAGGTCTACGCCTTCGTCGCCCCGGTCTTGGTTGGCGGCGAGACTTCACTTTCACCGGTGGAAGGACAGGGGGTGTCCGTTATGGCCAACTCTTGGCGGCTGGCCAAAACGCGCCTGGAGCAAATTGGCGAAGATTGGCTCATAATAGGATATCCAAGGAAACAGACCGGGTTTTAGCCCGGCCGAATCATCATCCCAAACAGGCGGAAAACGAGTGTTTACGGGAATCGTTGAAGAAGTAGGCAAGGTCGCGAAAATCAGCCATAACGCCATGACCGTTCGGGCCTCAAAGGTGCTTGAGGGGCTGAAGCTGGGCGACAGCATAGCCGTGAACGGTGCCTGTCTCACCGCAGTTAGTTTCGATGGCGGCTCCTTTTCCGTGGACCTCTCCCCCGAGACCATGCGCCGCACCTCCCTGGGCGACCTGAGCGAAGGCCGCGCGGTAAACCTGGAGCGGGCGCTTTTGGCTTCTGACCGGATGGGCGGGCACATCGTGCAGGGCCATGTTGACGGCGCTGGGCGGATTATGTCTACCAGAGACGATGGTGATTCCGTAATATTTCGAATCAGGGTCCCAAAACGGCTGGGAAAATACATCGTTGAGAAGGGATTCGTTGCGGTTGACGGTATAAGTTTGACCGTGGTAAAAAGAGGTGCCGCCTCATTCACGCTAGCTGTGATACCATATACATTAAGCAATACTAATTTGGCTGAATTATCGGTTGGCAGCCGGGTTAACTTGGAAGCCGACATTTTAGCCAAATACGTGGAGAGTCTTCTCAATCGGTAGTCTCCGCAGGGACTCCGGGTGGAAGACCCGGCAACGTAAGGAAAAATTATGCCTCTGTGCAGTCTCGAAGAAGGGCTCGAAGAGCTAAAAGCGGGTAGGTTCCTCATCGTGGTTGACGATGAGAACCGGGAGAACGAAGGCGACCTGGTGATGCCCGCCGAGATGGTGACCCCGGAGGCAGTGAATTTCGTGGTGACCCACGCCCGCGGCCTCCTCTGTCTACCCATCATTGGTGAGCGTCTGGACGAATTGCAGATGCCCCTCATGGTCAGTGAGAACGGCACCGAAAAGAACCAGACCGCGTTCACAGTGTCGGTGGACTACAACGTGAACACCACCACCGGTATCTCCGCAGCCGACCGCGCAGCCACCATCAAGGCCATGCTGGACCCGGCGGCCAAACCCAGTGAGTTCACTAGGCCCGGCCACATCTTCCCGCTGCGCTACCACCCCGGCGGCGTCCTGGCCAGGGCCGGCCACACTGAAGCCGCGGTTGACCTCTGTGATATGGCCGGCATGTACCCTGCCGGCATCGTCTGCGAGATCATGCACGAAGACGGCAGCATGTCCCGCCTGCCGGAGTTGGAAGAGTTCGCGGAGATTCACGGACTCAAGATTCTCACCATCGCCGAGATTATCAACCACCGGCGCCACACCGAGAAGCTGATCGAGCGCGTGGCCGAGGCCCGCCTGCCGACCCAATACGGGCAGTTCAAGGCCATCGCCTACAAGAGCCACGTCGACGTCGGCGAGCACATCGCCCTGACCATCGGCGAATGGAACCAGGAAGACCCGGTGCTGGTGCGCATCCACAGCGAATGTCTCACCGGCGACGTGTTCGGCAGCCAGCGTTGCGACTGCGGTGAGCAGATAGACCTGGCGCTGAAACAGATCGCCGAAGTAGGAAATGGCATCTTCCTCTACATGCGGCAGGAAGGCCGGGGCATCGGGCTCCACAACAAGATCAAGGCCTACTCACTACAGGACCAGGGCCTGGACACCGTCGAGGCCAACGAGACCCTGGGCTTCGAGCCCGACCTGCGGCACTACGGCGTGGGGGCGCAGATCCTCTGCGACCTGGGCGTCCGCAAACTCAACCTGCTGACCAACAACCCCAAAAAGGTTGCCGGTCTCTCCGGTTTCAACCTGGAGATCGTAGATCGAATTCCCGTGGAAGTGGAAGTAACCGACGAGAACCGCAGGTACATGAAGACCAAAAAGGCCCGCATGGGCCACATCCTGGGCAACTGCTAACCCCATTACTGAGCAAACAAAAAGCCCGCCGGTCGGCGGGCTTTTTTATTTCCCAAGATTCAGGGAATGACGTTGCCCTTCGCATTCCGCCCCACAAACCGCTCATCTTGAGCTTGTCGAAGGAGCCGCAACAGCCATACCCCTGGTGGAGATATTTAACGCGGTGGGGCGGTGGTTCGACAG
>CEVA01100949.1_pt1 | contig 12389 bp, 11 predicted proteins | sample 361521 | NCBI WGS metagenome assembly CEVA01 (sample SAMEA2622823, study PRJEB7988) | marine metagenome | isolation source: saline water (ENVO:00002010), including | reverse complement strand
GGGCCGGCGACTGCTTCAACGCGGTGTTTCTGAGCGCTTTCGCCAGGGGGCGATCGCCTTCGGAAGCTGTTCGGTCGGCCGTTGAGTTTTCCAGAAGGGTCGTGGAAGGTGGAGGAGGGGCCGCGGGGGCTTCGATGGACGGGCTTTTTGACAGTGTATAACTGGCCCCCGTATATTGACCTCCACTCGATGTGGTGTTTTTGCTGTAAAGAGGAGGATGTATGGCCAGGAAGATGAATGTGGCATTGCTCGGATATCAGTTTATGGGCAAAGCCCACAGCAACGCATTCAGACAGGTCAACCGGTTCTACCCCGATCTGGGTATCGAACCCGTGATGAAGGTACTCGTGGGACGGAACAAGGATGCCGTGACGTCCGCGGCAGCGGAATTCGGCTGGGAGGATGTCGAGACGAACTGGCGGCGCGCCATCGCTCGAGACGACATTGATATCGTGGACATCTGCACACCGGGGAAGCTACACGCACCGATGGCGATCGCGGCCCTCAAGGCGGGCAAGCATATCATCTGCGAAAAACCCCTGACGAACAATCTGAAGGAAGCCCGTGACGTACTCCGGGCGGCCAGAGGGTCGCGGAAGAAGACGCTGACCGCGTTCAACTACCGCCGGGTCCCCGCAGTCGCGCTCGCGAAGCAGATGATCGCGGAAGAGCGCATCGGGAAAATCTATCACTGGCGGGCGGTCTACCTCCAGGACTGGATTATGGATCCGAATTTCCCGCTGGTGTGGCGACTTAAAAAAAGCGAAGCTGGATCCGGTCCTCACGGGGATCTGAATGCCCACATTACGGATCTCGCTATGCATCTGGTGGGAGATATCGATTCCGTCGTGGGAATGACGGAGGCGTTCATCAAGGAACGGCCGATCCCCGAGGCGATCGACGCGTCCCTCGGTGCCAGTGGTGGGCGTTCAAAGCGGAAGGGAAAAGTGACCGTTGAGGATGCGTGCTTGTTTATGGCGCGATTCAAGAACGGCGCCCTCGGATCTTTCGAGGCCACCCGATTCGCGAAGGGACGGAGGAATCACAACCGGTTCGAGATCAACGGAAGCAAGGGCAGCATCGTGTTCAATCTTGAGAAGATGAACGAGCTGCAATACTTCTCGGATGACGACCCCGCGCACGCTCAGGGCTTCCGTGAGATTATCGTCGGCGAAAACGGAGCGCATCCGTATCTCGACGCCTGGTGGCCGCCGGGTCATATCATTGGCTGGGAGCATACCTTTACGCACGAAATCAAGGACTTCCTGGAAGCGATCGAAAAGAATCGCAAGGTATCTCCCGATTTCCACGAAGGCGCAAAGGTTCAGGCGGTTCTCGAGGCCGTGATGGATTCGGCCAAGACGAAACGCTGGACCAAAGTGGCTAAAGTCTAGAGATCGAAACGTCACCCCTGAGCGGAGGGGACATTCTGGCGATGAGGTTGGACTCTGAATCCGCTCCGTCCGACCTGTCGCGAAGCCTGGAGAAAATCAATGGCAAGACCTTGCACGCTGTTCACCGGACAATGGGCCGATCTGCCGCTGGAAGTGCTCGCGAAAAAGGCGAGCGAATGGGGCTACGACGGACTCGAACTGGGTTGCTGGGGAGATCACTTCGACGTAAACAAAGCGGCTTCGAGCGACCGGTACTGTCGGGATAAACGGGACACCCTCGAGAAGTACGGACTCAAATGCTGGTCGATCAGCAACCACCTGTCCGGACAGGCCGTGTGTGATCTCATCGATGATCGACACCGGGCGATTTTACCTCCGAAAGTGTGGGGCAACGGCAAGCCGGAGCAGGTTCGGCGGCGTGCGGCGAAAGAGATGATGGTGACGGCGGAAGCGGCAAAGGCCTTCGGGGTGAAGGTCGTGAACGGCTTTACAGGATCGTCGATCTGGCATCTGATCTATAGTTTTCCGCCCGTGGACCCTTCCGCGATCGATGCCGGATTCGAAGATTTCGCCGATCGTTGGAATCCCATCCTCGATGTGTTCAAGGCCAATCGGGTTCGGTTCGCCCTCGAGGTACACCCGACGGAGATCGCGTTCGACATTGCCTCGGCCGCGAGAGCGTTGAAAGCACTGAAGAACCGATGGGAGTTCGGGTTCAATTACGATCCGAGTCATCTGGTCTATCAGAATGTGGACTACGTTGGATTCCTCAAGGAATTCGAGAAGCGCATCTATCATGTACATATGAAGGACGCCTATCTCTCCGTGACACCGACCCGGGCAGGGGTTTTCGGAGGTCACACCAACTTTGGAGACCTGGACCGTGCGTGGGACTTCCGTTCGCTTGGACGGGGGAGCGTGGATTTCGGAGAGATCATCCGCACGCTGAACGACATCGGCTACGCCGGTCCCCTTTCCGTAGAATGGGAAGATTCTGGAATGGATCGCGAGCACGGGGCCGAGGAAGCCTGTATGTTCGTGAACAGAGTAGACTTCCCGGCTTCCGGGCGTGCTTTCGACGACTCCTTCGCCGAGTAACTCCACCTAAACGACACATCTGGCAGCGGGTGCGCACATCGCTAGTCGCACCCGCTGTCTTCGTTTTGTGCTAGCGAGGTAATTCAGATGGGAAGTCGCTGGCTCCTACTGGTGCTCGTACTACTTTCCTCTTCGTGCGAAGGGGACCGGACAGCCACACTGGTGTTCGGAAGAGGGGGAGACTCTGTCGGACTCGATCCCGCTCTTGAGTCCGACGGCGAGTCGTTCAAGGTCTGTGACAACATCTATGACTCGCTGGTGCGGTTTCGGAAGGAGAGCACTGACATTGAGCCGGCTCTGGCAACCTCCTGGATGGTTTCTGACGATCGTCTGACCTGGACGTTCCTTCTGAGGGAGGGGGTGAAGTTCCACGACGGAACCCCGTTCGATGCAGAAGCGGTGGTGTTTTCTCTCGGGCGACAGTTCCAGAAGGACCATCCCCATCACGAGGTGGAGGGCGCCTACCAGTACTGGAACAGTATGTCGATGTCCGACATCGTGAAGGACATCCGTAGCGTGTCCCCTCACCGTGTGGATGTTGAACTGCATCGTCCGACGGCTCCGTTTCTCTCCAATCTGGCGATGGGGTTCTGTTCGATCGTCAGTCCGACGGCTGTGCGAAAGTGGGGAGAGGATTACCCTCGCCACCCCGTGGGTACGGGCCCGTTCGCATTCGCGGAGTGGATCAAGGATGACCGAATCGTTTTGACCCGGAACACGGACTACTGGGACGGAGTTCCGGCGGTGGAGCGCGTCATCTTCCGTAGCATTCCTGAAAACTCCGTGCGTCTCATCGCACTGAGTCAGGGAGCCATCAGCGGGATGGATAACCTGGTCCCCGATTTCATCCCGAATATCGAGGCCAACCCGAAACTCAAACTGTTGAAGCAGGCGGGTATGAACGTGGGATACCTCGCGATGAATATGGATCGCCACCCCTTTCACCTGCTGAAGGTGCGACGGGCCGTCAATCACGCCATCAACAAGCAGGCCATCGTCGACAACCTGTATCACGGGCTTGCGAACGTTGCAGTGAACCCGATTCCCCCGACGATGTGGAGCTACCACGAGGGGATCGTGGGCTATGCTTACGACCCGGCCCGGGCCCGTCGCCTGCTGGCGGAAGCGGGATTCCCGGAGGGCTTCAAGACAACGCTCTGGGCGATGCCGGTTCCACGCCCGTATATGCCTCAGCCGTTGAAGCTTGCCCAGGCGATCCAGGCGGATCTGAAGGCGGTCGGGATCGAGGCGGAGATCGTGACCTACGAGTGGGGTACCTATCTGGACAAAGTGCAGCGAGGACAGCACGATATGGGATTGCTCGGATGGACCGGAGACAACGGAGACCCGGACAACTTCCTATACGTGTTGCTCGACCAAAGCGCGACCGCGTTTCCCGCGAATAACATCGCCTTTTATCGGAGCGAAGAGCTTCACGAATTGCTGATTCAGGCTCAGGTAGAGGTGAATGTTGAAACCAGGACGGACCTTTACAGACGCGCGCAGGAGATCATTCACAGGGATGCACCGTGGACCCCCCTCGTGCACGTGGCACAGACCGCCGCCTTTGGGAAGGACGTTGCGGGATTCAGCCTGCATCCGACGGGCAGAAAATGGTTCAAAGACGTTACGCTGAATCGATAAGCCACAGATAAGGGAGAGGATGGGGCAGGCGGTCGATCCGTCGCGCCCCCTTTTTTTATGGCCGGATTCGTTCTGAGGAGACTGACGACCATAGTCCCTACTCTGCTTGGGATTACGGTCGCCGTGTTCCTGATGGTCCACTTGGTGCCGGGAGACCCCGCGCAGGTGATGCTGGGTGAGCGAGCGACGCCCGAGAGCCTCGAGGTGCTTCGGCGAGAACTCGGTCTCGACCAGCCCTGGTACGTGCAGTTGGGACGTTACCTCGGCGGGCTGGCGTCCGGTGACCTCGGTCGGTCGATCAAATCACACACGCCCGTGTCTGCGGAATTGGCCACGCGGTTCCCGGCCACGTTCGAGTTGACGTTGGCGGCGATGGTCCTTGCCTGCGCGATCGGGCTGGTGGCGGGTGTGCTGTCCGCGACCCGGCGCAATTCGATCTGGGACTTCGCCGGACTGGCGGCCTCCCTTGCTGGAGTGTCGATGCCGATCTTCTGGTTGGGTCTGATTCTGATCCTCTTTCTGGCGGTGAATCTGGGATGGTTTCCTGTGGCCGGACGCGTGAGCGCCACGACGTACATCGAGGCCCGGACCGGTCTGTTCCTGATCGACAGCCTGGTGGCGGGGAACTTTCGGGCCTTCGGCGACGTTGTGCACCATCTGTTCTTGCCGGCGCTGACGTTGGGGACCGTCCCGGCTGCTGTGATTTCGCGGATGACCCGGTCGAGCCTGCTCGAGGTGCTTCACGAAGATTATGTGCGGACGGGACGGGCGAAAGGTCTTGTCGAGTGGTTGGTGGTGCTGCGTCACGCACTGAGGAACGCGTTCATTCCCGTGTTGACGGTAATCAGCCTCCAGTTCGGGTATCTGCTGGGCGGCGCGGTGATCACCGAGACGATTTTCGCCTGGCCGGGGATTGGGCGGTGGCTGTTGCTGGCGGTCTATGCCCGAGATTTCCGGGCGATTCAGGGCGGAGTACTGCTCGTGTCGTTGACCTTCGTCACGATCAACCTGATCGCGGATGTGCTCTACGCCTGGATCGACCCGCGAATCAAGTACAGGGAGTCGTCGTGACCTCCGCGGGAACGGGTGGGCTTCAGCATCTCTGGGTCCGGTATCGAACGAATCGATCGGCCGTGGTCGGGGGTGGCTTGCTCGTGTTGTTTCTCGTGGTGGCCGCAGGCGTCCCCTGGATTGCGACCCACGACCCGCTTGCCCAGGACCTGTATGGTCGTCTATCTGCTCCCTCGTGGGATCACCTTTTTGGCACAGACGACTTCGGGAGAGACATCTTCAGCCGCGTGATTCACGGGAGTCGCATCTCGCTGAAGATCGGGCTGGCGGCCGTCGGCGTAGCCCTGTCGGTCGGCACCCTGATCGGACTGATCGCTGGCTATAAGGGGGGGGCAGTCGACCAGGGCTTGATGCGGGTGATGGACGTGATGCTGGCTTTCCCGAGTATCTTGCTTGCCATCGGGATCGTGGCCATCCTGGGTCCGGGTCTGAATCACGCGATGCTGGCCGTGGGGATCGTGGCGATCCCCCAGTACGCACGACTGGTGAGGGCATCGACGCTGACGGTTCGGGAGGCTGATTACGTCCAGGCACTCCGAGCGCTCGGGGCTGGGGATGTCCGAATTCTGGCGACGGCGGTTCTGCCGAACTGTGTGGCCCCTTTGATGGTCCAGGCCACGCTCGGTCTGGCAACGTCGATCCTGGATGCGGCAGGACTCAGTTTCCTCGGGCTGGGTGCGCAACCTCCGACGCCCGAGTGGGGGGCGATGTTGAGCGGAGGGCGGGAGTTGATTCTGAGTGCGCCCTGGGTTCTGACCTATCCCGGGTGTGCCATTTTCGCGACAGTGCTCTCATTCAATCTGCTGGGGGACGGATTGAGAGACGCATTCGACCCCAGAAGGGTGAGCGGCGAATGACCTTTCAGGGCTTGTAAATTGACTTCGATTTTGGGCCGACCTATATTGCGCTTACACAGAAAGGAGGTGGTCCGATGACAGACATGACCAGTGGAGGTGGCTGTAGTTAGGTGCGTGCGCCAGGCTGTGCAGTACGCTGGCAGCGCACCTGGCTAATCTAACTCAGTCACCGGGCGGTAACCGATTCGTCACCTCGACGGGGCCCATCGTGGTTCGGTGAGACGGACGCTACCGTTTTGAAATAGGCGTCGCGTGGGAGGCTCGTCCTCTCACGCGACGTTTCTATTCGTGTTCTCGATGCCCCACGGTACGGGGCTTTTCCCTTGACTTATGCAAGGGCCAACCTCATAATCGAGACGATTGTTCAACGCCCTTCGCCGCACAATTCCCCCCTGATTTTTCTGACTCCTCTTCGGAGATTCCACAATGATCCAGCTCCATTTCGACATCCGCGATCTGTTCCGCGTGATCCGACTCGGTTGGTCCGGAAAGAAGATCTGGACCGGGCTGTGCGGGTTGATCGTCGCTTACGTCGGCTACTTAGCGCTCGTAACGCTAGGGTTCAGTGTTTCTGGAACCTCCGCGAGCGAGGTCTGGCACCAGCACGGGTTGTTCCCCGGAGCTTCGCCCGAGTCTCTACCCCTCGCGGGGTCGATTCTTCACGTCATCGCGATGTTGTTCGCGGCCGCCATCTTATACATCACGTCGTGTATGATGTGCAAGATCACCTACCAGCAACTTCGAGGAGACGACTTCTATTCGTCTGGCGATGCGTGGCTCTTCGTGAAGTCACACTGGGGGGGTGCCCTGTTCGGACCGATCGCCGTCCTCGTGCTTCTGGCGATCTTCGTCGTGACAGGTGTAATCATCGGCTGGGTCGCGGGTCTGATTCCCTACGTCGGGGAGTTCGCGTTTGCGATTGCTTTCATACCCATTTTCTTCGCCGCCCTGGTCGCGGTGTTCATTGTGGCCGCGCTCGCTGCATCGCTTCTGTTTACGCCTGCGATCGTCGGCACAGTCGGAGAAGACACGCTGGAAGTGCTCATTCAGTCTTTCTCCCTTTGCTGGAGCCAGCCGTGGCGGCTGATCGGTTATACCGCCTGGGTGGCCGTATCGGTCCTGATCGGTGCGGTGCTGCTGAGTGGGATGATGACGCTGGCGTTGGGGCTCGTCACGTGGGCGTGCGGTCTTGGAATGGGGGCAAAACTGACAAGCCTGATGCTCATCGCCCAGAGCTACCTTGCGCCGATCGACTTTACCTCCTTGTTCCAGGATGTGGCCGACACCGGGTCTCCATGGGAATCCGGCTCAGGGAGCCGAACGGGATCATTGGTCTGGTCGGGTCGGATTCTGGGGGTGATGCTGATCCTGCTTTCCGGCGTCTTCCTCGCGTACGTTCAAGCCGCCTACGCCAGTGGAGCGAGTCTGATCTATGTAATCCTGCGTCGCAAGAAGGACGACGAGAATCTTCTCGAATGGGAAGATCCGGATATGGAAGATCTGGATTTCTCGAACTTCGACGAGAACAAGGATGACGAGGCAGACACGTCTGGCGCCGGCGATGGCGAACGGTCTGGAGAGCGGGAGGGAAACGGCGAGGGTGACGCATCGTCCGAGAAGACCTGATCGTGCCGGAGGGATCTGAAGGTCGCAGCTTGCTGTCCGACGTGGCAGAAGCGACGCGACTGGCCGAAGGTCCCGAAGGTGTGCGCCGAGTGATAAGGACCGTGCTTCGCCGGGGTCCCGTGCCAATTCGCGATGTGGCACGGGACCTTGGCATTCCGGTGCCGGTGGTTGCAGCGGTGAGGGGGGAACTGGAACAGCGCGGGCTCCTGACTCGAGGTGCAGGGATCGAGTTGACCGAAGCGGGTGTTCGTGCGGCCGAAGGCGATATCGGTTTGAAGTGCCGGCGCGTGTTCGATCGTTCCACAACGGAGGTTCCGCAGGATCTGGCACCCGTCGTGGCGGCGCTCGATGACCTTTCCGAACGTCGGCCGGCGGTCGATCCTTCTCTGGACCAATCGCATGCCACGAGCGAGACGGCCCTTCGTCGAGCCGTCTATCTCTACGAACACGATGCGCTCGAAGGCCGTCGTCTTTTCTTTTTAGGCGATGACGACCTGACGTCGGTGGCCGCCGGTCTGGCAGCTCGCGAACTCGGGCTCGGGCGTCTGGACATCGACGTCGTCGATATCGACGATCGTCTGGTCCAATTTGTCAACCAGACGGCTGCGAAGGAAGGGTTGCCCATCCGTGCGTTCCAGCACGACATGAGGATTCCGCTTCCGGCTGAACTGATGGGGCGGTTCGATGCGTTCTTCACGGACCCCCCGTACACGCTTGATGGCCTGGGTGTTTTCGTGTCCCGGGGTGTGGAGTCCCTGGTGGCGGAAATCGGGAAGCAGGCTTTTGTCTGCTTCGGGCGGCGTTCGCCTGAAGAGACGGCGGGGCTGATCGATCGGCTACTTCGATCGGGCCTGGCTCCAGTCGAGATGTTACCGACGTTCAACGAGTACGTCGGTGCCCAGTTGCTGGCAGGACAGAGCCAGATGATTCGGTGTGTGCGATCCGACCCTGGCCGCGCAACGGTGACCGAACGATACGAAGGGCCAATGTACACGGCGGAGTTCAGGAAGGGGCGGTCCCGTGGGAGAACCGTTTAGTGGCCCCGGGATCGACCCGTCCCGCACGGTCGAACTGCGTACACTCTTCTCGGTACACGGCAAGCGACTGTGGTGTTACTTCGTACCCTTTCTGTGCTGTTACAGCCTGGCTCCTCGCCGCATCGTGAGGGTGACAGAGTGGGGCGGAGCCACGTGGGTGACCGCCCATTCTGACGGTCCTCGGGGTCGTCGGGTCGATCTGGTCGTACCCCCTCTGCCGTTCGTGCAGGAGACGTGGGACGTTGGAAACTCCGCGATCACCGAGATCAACGAGGGTGCTTCGCCACGGATTCTGTGGTCGGATGCAGAGGATGCGGCCATCGGCGGCAAGATGGGGCTGCGTGTCCAGGAGAAGGAAACCGAATACATCTACGACCCGAGAGCAATCGCAGCGTTGGAAGGCCGGCCGTTTCGCGATCTGCGCAAGCGGGTCAGGCGATTCGAGCGAGAGGTTGGAGCTCGGATCCGGCCCCTGGAACCGCCCGATGTCGACGATTGCGATCGACTGCTCAAGCACTGGCGTCGCCTCCAGGGTCGACGTCACCCTTTCCTGCTGGACTGGGGCTATACAAGAGCTTCACTGGATCGATTTAGCCAGTGGAGCGTTGAAGAGATGCGCGGGTGGGTGCTGGACCAGGAAGGCCGCACGCTTGGGTTCGCGATGGCGGGACCGTTGGGACAGGACGAGGCGTGTTTTTTCGTTGCCAAGTCCGATCCGGAGACGCGGTGGGCCTCGGAGTTTCTTCGCTGGCAGGTGTATGAGGAGTTGCGGGGTTATCGCTGTGTGAACGACGCCGGGGATCTGGGGCTGCCGGGACTTTGTCAATACAAGCGCAAGTTTCGACCCGTCGAGCGCCTTAAGAGCTTTGGCCTCGAGTCATCCTGACGTCAAGTCTACTATAGGATTCTGAACCATGTCACGAGTCGCCCTCTGCCTAGCACTAATGATCATCGCCGGTTGTGCGAGTACGCACAGCTACCAGACCTACCTAGTTGTCCACGATCTCTCGACGCTTCAGACGGGTGAAGAAGTGAGAATCGTCCTCAAGGGCGGGGAGACAATGCGAGGAACGGTCAAGGCGGTGGCCCTGCCGGACATCGAAATTTCCACCTTCGATCGGGGTGACCGGAAAATCAACAGGGCATCGATCCACGTCGCAGAGCGAATCGTGCGGACACGTTTCAGCGAGCCGCCCGAAGGATCCTGACTCCACCCTCGGTCCCGTCCAAGCCGCGCCTAGGCCAGTTCGACTTCCTCTCCCCGTTCAGGTCTCACCACGCTGACGTTCGGATTCCTCGTTTTCACAGCCGATTCCATCCAATCTGCCGCATCGCGATCCCCGTGGACCAGCAAAAGGGTCCTGGGGTTCACTCCTTCAATGAGCGCAAGGAGATCCTGTCTGTTGGAATGCGCCGAGAAGTGGAATCGGTCGATCGTGCACGCGACTGGAATCGACCGTCCATCCTCTGTCATCTGAAGGATCTGTCCCTTTTTCGCCGCGCCTACCCGATGACCCGGCATCCGGGGGTCGCAGTATCCCACGAAGAAGATCCCGTGGTGGTCGTAGGGTAACATCTTCTCCGCGAGCTTGTAGGACATCGTGTTCTCGGCCATCATCCCGGACGAGACGAGGACGATGCTGGGCTCTTTGAGATAGCGACCGTGGGTCACATCGCCGGGCGGGATTCTGCGGATGTCGAGGTGCGCGAGCCAGATGTCGTTTTCGTGACGCCGGGACCGTTCACTCGTGCGATCGTAGATGCGCGAGATCTGGGACCCGAAGCCGGCGCTGTAAATTTCGACGTCGCGGGTCTTTCCCGAAGCTCGGAGTCGGCAGAGGAGGGCCAGCATCTCCTGGGCCCGCCCCAAACTGAAAGCAGGGATTAGCACCGTGCCCCCACGCTCGAGTACTTCATTGATGGCCCGTGCGAAGCGGCTGATTTCGGATGCTCGAGTCAGGTGTTCGGCATTCTCGTCGGCGCCGAGGGTGCATTCGCAGATCAGGATGTCAACCTGCTCGGGATAGACGGCTCCCGGGATGATTTCCTGGTCCTGGACGCACGTATCGCTCGTGTAGAAGACCGTCTGGCCGCTGCCCTGCAGCCAGATTCCGGCGGCCCCCAGAATGTGACCCGCATCGTAGAGCCGAGCCTGCAAGTCTGTTCCGTCCTGTAGCGAACTGTAAATCGGGAAAGCACGATTGGTTCGCATCCCCTGAAAGACGTAGGACATCGCATCGACGTCCTCGAGGGTGTAGAGCGGATAATCCTCGATGCCTGCTTCGATCTTCAGCCTTTCCATCACTTTGACCGTGTGCCCGAGCATCACGGGTGCTAGGGCGGCGCCCGCATCGGACATAAAAACACGGGCGTGAGGAAAGTAGGTGAGGGCCACGGGTAACGAACCGAGATGGTCCAGGTGGCAGTGGGATACGAGGATCGCCTCCAGATCGACGTCCCGGATGCGATCGTAGTCCGGCAGGCTCTCGCGTCCCTCGTAGCGAGGATGCACGCCAGCGTCCAGGAGGACAGAGGTGCCTTCGATATCGAGAAAATGGGCGGAGTCGCCTATTTCGTCGGAGGCGCCGAGACCGATGTAGCGGATACTCATTCGGTGGAGGCGAGCACGCGCTCTACCTGTTCGTCCCAGGTGCCGGCGACGGTGGTCCCGTACTCCTCTAGGCCTCCTGTGGCCTGGGGCCCGGTAATGTGCGAATAGCGACGGGATTCTTTTTCGAGGACGTGATCGGGGATGAAGTCTGTTCTGAGGAAATGGAGGGCCAGTCCCGCTCGTTCGTGGTTGCTGAGGTTGGCTTTGGTAGAGTGAGCGGTGCCGTAGTTGAAGAACGCGACGCCTCCGGCAGGTAGCTCGATCGGGACCGCTTGATCTTCAGGTACAGGGCAGTGAATGTGGTGGTCGCTTCGCGGATCTCGATCGTGGTCGTAGGGCGTGATGTCACTCCGGGGAATCACGTGGAGCGTGCCGTTTCCGATGTTTGCGTCGTGGAGAGCCACCCACATCGCGGTGCCCTTTGTAGGGTCGGCAATTTTGAAGTAGGCGTTATCCTGGTGCCAATCCGTGCCGATTCCGGTCTTGGGGGGCTTCAGGAAAATCTGGTCGAGATAGAAGACGAAGGGATCGCCAATTAGCTGGCCGATCGCGGCGATGACCTTTGGATGCTGTGGAAGGGTGCGGTAGAAATCGCTCTTGGGGGTGATCGGGCAGATCTGGAGATTGTGTATCTCCTCGGAATGTGTTTCCCCATCGTCGTCAGTAGCTACATTCCGGATCAGCCCTTCCCGGCAGAATCGGTCCAGTTCCGCTCGCATTGCGTCGATTTCCCGGGCGGAGAAGAAGGCCGGAGTCGACGTGTAGCCCTCTTTTCGGAATTGGTCGATACAATCTTTGAGAAGCGGATGCGTGTCGGTTAGGGTCGTCACGTTCTGAAAATAGGTGCCCCTCTTTGGCGAGTCAAGGTAGCATAACGAGACAGGCCCATCGTTTCCACATCGCTCGATGAAAGGCTGCCGTTTTGAAGTTCATCGCCGACCTCCACCTTCACTCGCGTTTCAGTATGGCCACGAGCAAGGAACTCACGTGCGAGAACCTGCACCGTTGGAGCGCGCTGAAGGGGATCGATGTGGTGGGTACCGGTGATTTC
>CEVA01025760.1_pt1 | contig 12391 bp, 12 predicted proteins | sample 361521 | NCBI WGS metagenome assembly CEVA01 (sample SAMEA2622823, study PRJEB7988) | marine metagenome | isolation source: saline water (ENVO:00002010), including | reverse complement strand
TATTCAAGAATTAGATGAAGGTGTAAAAAATAAAAAAATTAGTCTATCTGAAGCAAATAAAATAAAAAGTACGCTTCAAGATAATACTGTATCACATAAATTAAATCAATTAGGTACAAATGACCAAGTAAAACAATTTAATAGACCAGAATATCAAAAACTTTTTAAAGAATTTTTAAAAAAAAGTTTTAATAAGTATATGAAAGTTATTCCGGTTGCTGGCCCTTTATTTATGCTTAAAGATATGAAAAAACAATATGAGCAAATACAAAGTGGCGAGCACCCAATGTTTCCTAGTGCTGAAAAGCTCAGTACACAGGTATATAAAAGAGGTGGTAAAGTAAAGCCTAAACCTTACGCTATGGGAGGTAAAGTCTATAGTAATTCAGTACGTAAACCTAAATTTAAATAGAGGAGAAAAAAATGCCAGATAATAAATATAATTATGGTAAAGACTATGTAATGAAAGCAGATAAAGAAAGTGCATTCAGAAAAGATGCTCCGTTGACTAGAATGAAACCGGATTTTAAAGAAGAAATTCCAGAAGGAAACGAAAATCCAATTATTCAGCCAACTCCAACTGCAAAACCTGTACCATTACAAAAATCAGTTTTAAACGCAGATAAAGAAAAAGCAGTATAAGAAAATTTTATAAATAATATGGCAAACAAAGACATAAAGCAAGATACAGATGCTATGTCTGCTATTGAATCAGATGAAATTCCTACGATTGTTGGTTATATCGAAAAAAAATATAATGAAGCAAAAACTTCTAGACAAACGCATGAATCAAGATGGTTAAGAGCATATAAAAATTATCGTGGTGTTTATGACAGTACGACACAATTTAGAGATAGTGAAAAAAGTAAAGTTTTTATTAAAATAACAAAAACTAAAACTTTAGCAGCTTATGGACAGATTGTTGATGTTTTATTTGCAAATAAAAAATTTCCTATAACAGTAGAGCCTACTCCTGTTCCTGAAGGAATAGCGGGTATAGTTCATACACCGGCACCCGGAGAAGAACAAATTCAATCACCTTATGGATTTAATGGTGATGGAAGAGAGTTACTTCCGGGAATGACAGAAGCAACTGCACCACAAAATAAATTAGGTGGAATAGCTTCAGAATATGAAGGTGTAACTTTACTAGAAGGAAAAAGTAGACATGGTGGCCCACAAATAAATCCTGCTCAAGAAACAGCAAGACGAATGGAAAAATTAATCCATGACCAGTTACTGGAAAATAATGGTATTAATGTTTTACGTCATGCAATTTTTGAATCAGTTTTATTAGGGACAGGTATTATAAAAGGCCCTTTAAATTATAGTAAAACAATTCATAAATGGTCAAATCAAGATGGTGAAAAATCTTATGAGCCATATGATAAATTAGTACCTAAAATTGAAGGTGTTTCTTCATGGGATTTTTTCCCAGACCCTGCTGCAACTAATCTGGATGATTGTGATTATGTAATTCAAAGACATAAATTTACACGTTCACAATTACGTGATTTAGTTAATATGCCTCATTTTGATAAAGAATCTATATCTGATTGCTTATCTATGGGTGGAAATTATACAACAGAATACTATGAAGATATTATTCAAACGTATGATAAACAAAATTATGGTGAAGGTACAACTTCTGATAGATATGAAGTTTTAGAATACTGGGGAACACTAGATTTATATACTGCATCTTTAATTGGATTAGATTTACCAGATAATACTGATGCTTTAGACCAAGTACAAGTTAATGCTTGGATTTGCAATGGAAAAGTTTTACGTACTGTATTAAACCCATTTACACCTGCTAGATTACCTTATCAATCATTTCCATATGAAATAAACCCTTATCAATTATTTGGTATAGGTGTACCAGAAAATATGGAAGATGCACAATTACTTATGAATGGTCATGTAAGAATGGCTATAGATAATTTAGCATTAGCAGGTAACTTAGTTTTTGATGTAGATGAGGCATCTTTAGTTCCGGGTCAAAATATGGATATATTCCCCGGAAAAATCTTTAGACGACAATCCGGTGTCACAGGAACCGCAATTAATGGCTTAAAATTTCCTAATACTGCACCAGAAAATCTACAGATGTATTTACAGGCTAGACAACTAGCTGATGAAGAAACAGGTATACCTTCTGTTATGCATGGGCAGACAGGTGTATCGGGAACTGGTCGCACAGCAGCCGGATTATCAATGTTAATGAGTGGAGCAAGTTTATCAATAAAAACAGTAATGAAAAATATTGATGACTTTTTGTTAAAACCATTAGGAGAAGCAATGTTCCAATGGAATATGCAATTTGATGTTGATAATCCAGATATAGTTGGCGATTTAGAAATAAAACCTAGAGGAGTGGCTAGTGTCATGCAAAAAGAAGTTAGGTCACAAAGACTTACAACATTACTACAAACTGTTGCTAATCCTATGCTTGCACCTTTTATTAAAATTCCAAATTTAATGAAAGAATTAGCTATAGCACAGGATATAGACCCAGACAGTTTGGTTAATGATATGAATGATGCAGCAATTTTTGCTGAAATATTGAGAGGACTAAATGTTGGACAAGAAACTGGCACACAAACTGGTGAAGGTAGTGAACAATCCGGAAATATGGGCGGCAATGGAGGAATACCTGCAGGTGCAAATCCAAACGACCCACAAGGCACTGGTGACGGCAACATCGGAATTGGAAATGTTCCGCAATCAGGGGAAAGTAATTTCACTGGAAATGGTACAACGCCTTAGAACTGATGTTAATAATATACTAAAAAATAAATGAAAAGGGAGATATGGCAGTAGAAGATTTAAGTAAAACAGGTTTAGTTACAACTACTATTAAAGACCCACTACCAGATAGTGCTGACCAAGAGTTGACTGAAGAACCTATAGGTTTTATACCTGCTGAAAGAGCTTCTACAGGTGTTGTTGCAGAACAAACAGAAGTTAATCCATTAGCTGCTGATTTACCTGATACACAATTAATGAATGCTTTAAAAGAATATAGCGGAATTAATTTTGATGCAAGCTTAATGGAATCCCCTATAATTGGTAGTGCAAGTTATATGACAACACCAAGTTATAAAAGAGATGCTACTACTGGAGAGATTATACCAGAAGGAAATTTTTCTGATTCAGTTGATTTATATCAAGGTATTACTGATGCAATTAATCAAGAAGGAAAAACAGAACAATATAAGGCATTAACACGAGAACCTTATGACGACTATAGAAATAGATTAAAAATGCAAGGCCCTATGGATTATATGAATGAAATGGGTACAATAATGGCAGGACAAGAGCCATATGAAACTTATGATTTTTTTTCTACAGAAGATTTTGCAGAAAGTTTTAAAAAAGATACAGTTGTAGGAAACCCAACAAAGCCAAGTTTATTTAATAAAATAACGAGTGTACCAACAGGTGTTTATGGAGCAGGAAAAATGGTTTGGAATATGCTTTCAGAAAATCATTTTATAAAAGGTGTTAAAAATAATCCTGATAAATATATGGGAAATCCTAAATATGTAAATGATGCTGAAAAATGGTTTGAAAAACAAGGACAAGAACAATTTGGTGCTATATTTGAAGAAAATCCAGAATCAGCTATAAAAGTAGCACAAGCAAATAAAGCTATATATGATTATTTAAATTCTACTATTGATGGACAAAAGAAAATACAAGAAATGGGTTTAAATAAAAATTCTATAGATACACAGTTAGAAAAAGCTAATGCTTTTGAAACAGCAGCAAATTTAAAAGCAGAAAGTTATTCAGCATACCAAGGAGATTATTCTGGTTCAGCAGAAGGTGTAGCAGCAAAAAAACAAGTATATGCTAATATGTCTGATAATGAGTTAAATAATACTATGGCAGCAGGTGCTGACCAATATAGTGGAATGGCTATTGGGGGGCAGGGTGTATACGTTGATATATCAGATGGAATAGCACCGGGAACTAAGTTTAAGTCTGGAACTATATTTGTTAAATGGAAAAAAGAAGAAAGAGAAGAACGAGCTAAAGAAGAAAAAAAAGAAGAAGTTGTAAAAACTACTAAACAAGATAATCAAAAAGATAGTGGTAGTAGTAATCAACAAGGTAGTGGTGGTGGAAGTGGCCCTGTAGGAATGGTAGGTAGTCCAACAAAACCAAAACCAAGAACTGGCCCAGATTTAACAAAAAGACAATTAGGTGGCCCAATAGGTAATCCTATGGGACAACAACAGCAAGTACCAGTACAAGATGCAGGAAATTTAGAACTTGTTCAAGAACAAGGAAAAGATATGAGTGGTGTTGCTGATGATGTACCTAGAGAATTAGATGAAGGTGATTTTGTAATTAATGCACCGGCTGTTGAAATGGCAGGAAGAGGTGATATAGAAAGAATGGTTACAAAAGCAATTACTGAATTACAACGTAAAGGTATAAAACTTGATTTTGGTCAAGCAGCAGAAGATGCTGATTCTATTGTTCAAGCTTTAGTTAGTAATAAAGAAATGATTATTCCTAAAGTAATAGCAGAACAAATTGGATATGACAGATTAGAAAAAATAAATAATCGTGGTAAACAGAGAGTTGAAGAAATTGAACAACAGCAACAACAACAGCAACAAGGATTTATACAAGGAAATCCTCAAGCTGTACAGATGGGTGGACAAATTGCTTTAGATGAGAATAAAAATCAACCTATAGCTGTACCTAGAGAAAGTTTTGCAGGACAAAGTTCAGTAGGAAGAAAATTACTTTCTCCTTTATCACCAGAATCACAAAACGATGAAAAAGAATTACAAGAAAAATCACAAAGTTTTGAAGGATTTTTAAAACCTTTAAAAATGAATAAAGGTGGTAAATTTTTTACTGACGAAGAATTTAATAGATTAATTATGAGAGAAAGTTCTGGTATTCAAAGTGCAGAAGGTGATTTAGATACTGGAGATAAAGCTGTTGGTTTAACTCAAGTTAGAGGACTTGCTTTAGAAGATGTAAATAACGAACTCGGAACTAATTATACAAAAGATGATTTATTAAATAATGCAGATTTAAGTAAATTAGTTGGTAAAACTTATCTTAATCAACAATTAAAAAGATTTGGTGATAAAAGATTAGCATTAGCAGCCTATAATTTAGGGCCAACTGCTGTAAAAAATATTACTGAAAATAGTATGTTAAATTATCATAAATTACCATCTGATGTAAAAGATTATGTTAGTACTATTCTTAATAAAATAGTACCAGAAATAAAGCCTAAACCTACACGTCAAGGTATGATGGCAGTAAATTAAAAAGTTTCCTGATTAATAATCGGGATTAGTGTAAGGCTACTTATACATTCGGTATAACCCCTAATACACTTAACAACCAAAAGCGGCTACTCACATTTATATATGTGACCCCGAAGGAGGAAATATGGCTAAAGCGAAAGCTAAAGAAGCTGAAATAGAAAGTAAAGAAAACGTGGTTGAAGAAGATGCGGCTACTCCCTACAGAAATCCTTATCAAAAAGATTTGGATACAGAAGTAGAAGACCCCCGTCAAACTGCAGAGGACACTCAACAGGAAGCTACTCCTCAAAATGCAGGTTTCATAAATAAAACTGAAACACAACCAAACCATGATTATAAAAAAAGATATGATGACCTTAAAGCTCATTATGATAGAAAGCAAAACGAAAGTAAGCAGAAAACTGAAGAGTTAGAAGCTAAACTTAGAATTGCTGAAAAAAATCAGGCTATGGCGAATTATACGCCACCAAAAACTGATGATGAATTAAAACAATTTAAGGAAAAATATCCAGACGTATATGATGTGGTAGAGACAATATCTCAAAAGCAAGCTGTAAGACAAGTTGAAACTTTACAAGATGAGGTAAAAACTCTTCGTAAACGTGAAGAAGATTTAGTTGTACAAAGTGCTTATAGAGAATTGTTGACAGCTCATTCGGATTTTAATGAGTTAAAAGATGCACCAGAATTTTTAGAATGGTTAGAAGGGCAACCTCCTTCCATTTCAGATGGTGTAACTAAAAACAATAAAGATTCTAAATGGGCAATTCGAGTTCTTGACTTATACAAAGCGGACAAGGGTTTAAGCAAAAGCAAACCAAAATCAAATATTAGTGCAGCAAGTAGTGTGACAAAGACTACGGCCAAGTCTGTAAATGTTTCTGGCAGCTCTGATAAGCGAATTTGGAAGGCATCTGAGATTCAAAAAATGAATCCAAATGTCTATGAAAAGTTCGAGAAGGAGATTGATATCGCCTTTAAAGAAGGGCGTGTTGATACTCGAGCTTAATTAACTTAACCTTATAGGAGAATAATTATGGCGATTACAGCATCTGCCGGTTATGACAATTTACCTTCGGGCAATTGGTTACCGAGCATTTACTCGCAGAAAGTTCTCAAATATTTTCGTAGAAGCTCTGTTGTTGAGGGTATCACTAACACTGATTATGCGGGAGAGATTGAGAATTATGGCGATACCGTTAGAATTATAAAAGAACCAACAATTTCAGTTAGTTCTTATACTAAAGGTGCTCAAACTAATCTACAAAATCTTGCAGATGACCAAACTACTCTTGTAGTTAACACTGCAAATTATTTTGCTTTTAAAGTAGATGATATTGAAGAAAGACAATCCCATGTAAACTGGGAATCTTTAGCTACTTCTTCTGGAGCTTATGCTCTTAAAAGAAAGTATGATAGAGATGTTCTTGAAACTATTTCTACTACTTCTGGAATCAATTCAGGTACAGCAGTAACTGCTAATACTGGTGACTTAGCTCACAGTGTTATTGCAGAATCTGCTAGACTTCTTGATGACCAAGAAGTACCAGAAGAAAATAGATGGTTTGTAGCACCTCCGATTTTTTACGAGCAACTAGGTGCAGCCGGCTCAAAAGTTATGGATATGTCCGTAATGGGTGGCAGTGGTGAATCCCCGCTTCGTAATGGATTGGTATCAGAAGTTACAATTTCAGGTATGAAACTGTACAAATCAACAGCGTTAAATAGGTCTGGAACAGATATTATTACAATATCTGGTACATCTAATGCATATTTTTGCATGGGTGGACATATGTCTGCTGCTGCAACAGCTTCGCATATTGCGAAAACTGAAGTAGTAAGAGACCCAGATTCTTTTTCTGACGTTGTAAGAGGATTGCACGTTTATGGTAGCAAAGTTCTTAGAGCTGAAGCTATTACAAGAACTGCAGTTGTCTTAACATAATAGGAGGAATAAATGGCAACACATAGTAAAGTTACTGGTGGAACAGCAGGACATCCTTCTACCAGAAGACGACCGTATTGGGTTGAAAACACAATTGACAACTCTCTATTTGACCCTGCAGCAAATGACGTAGTTCAATGCCTAAATATACCGGCAGAGACTTTCGTTATTAACGCAGGTATCGAAGTACTAACAGCTACTTCAAATTCTGTAACTTTGGACGTAGGTGACGGAGGTGACGTGGACAGATTTATTGATGGATTAGATTCTACATCAACTGGACATGGTGCTCAAGTTGCAAACGCTTCAAACGTAGGCCATGTATATGGTACTGCAGATACTCTTGATGTAAAAGTTTTAGGTGCTCAAGATACAGCAGGTAAAATTAGAGTTTGGGCAATTATGTGTGATGTAAGTGGTTCAGATGAAACTGCTTCTAATACAGCCTAACTTATAAATTATTGGGGGCTTCGGCCCCCTTTATTACATATATGCTTTTTTCTGATAAAATAGTTTGGCTTGCATCTTATCCTAAAAGTGGAAATACTTGGGTAAGAGCATTTTTAAGTGACTATCTATTTTCTGAGAATAAAGACTTTGAATTTTCATTACTACATAATATTGAAAAATTTCCTAAAAAAAGATTATTTCCAGATTGTATTGTAGAACCAGAAAGTTCAGGATTACGTTCTATACTTAATGGATATGAAAATTTTTTAAGTATACAAAAAGATTTAAAAGGTATTTATAAAACACATAATGCTTATAATAAATTTTTTACAAATAAAGATTTAACAGCAGGATTTGTTTATATAACTAGAAATGTAAAAGACATAATAGTTTCTTTTGCTCATCATTATGACTGTTCTTTAGATGATGCTATTGATTTAGCTATACCTAATAGAAAAAAACATATTGAATCATGGGAAAAATTTACTGATGTACCTAGTCTATATTTAAATTATGAAGATATAGTAGAAGATACAAAAAAAGAGTACACAAAACTGTTACATTTTTTACACATAAAAATAGATGAAAAAAAATTAAATAAATCTATTAAAAATACAAGTTTTTCTAATTTAAAAAAATTAGAAATAGATAAAGGATTCTTTGAAGCGGCTGACTATAAAACAAAAAAAGAAAGACCGTTTTTTAGAGTTGGGAAAATAAAACAATGGGAGAATGTTTTTAATATTAAACAAATAGAGAGAATAAACTCTTTATTATATTAGGAGATAATATGGTAGATAAAGAACAGCCTATTGATAGTAAAAATAGACCAAATGGTAAAACTTGGGATATGACTAAAACACAAAAAAATGTTGATTTATATCCTGATGAAAGTACAAATGAAGGTTTATCAAAACGTGTAAATAATATTGAAGATAAACTAAATAAATTATTAAATATTGTTACGGATAAAAATAATGGATAATGGAATTTGTGTAATTTGCGGTCATGCGTGTCATTGTTCGCATGGTGGGAGTTGTTGTATAGAAGATTGCCATTGTGGTAATTGTGAACATGAAATAAAATCGGAGATAGATTAATGAAAGCAACTAAAGAATTAAATTGTATTGGATACCCACATAATGACCCTTATGGATTATCTGAAGCATTTTGGAAAATATTTACTAAACCTAAAGTAGAGAAAAAAAAAGAACAACCTAAAAAAGTTTCAGCTAAAGTAAAAAAACAAAGTGCAAAGGATTTTTATTAATGCCGGAATGCTGTCCTATATGTGGTTGTGATAAAGATAAATGCATCTGTGAAGATGGATGTGATTCTTGTGGGGCTTAATGCCTTTCAAGTCAAAAAAACAAAGAAAATACTTATTTGCAAAAAAACCTAAATTAGCTAGGGAGTGGGCAGATAAGTATAATAAAGGTTCAAAAGTCAAGAAGAACAAAACAAGAAAAACCTTGACAAAAGGCTAATTTTGTGTATAATAAAAAAAGGGAGACATGGCAACAACTTATTTAACTTTAACAAATAACGTATTAAACGAACTTAACGAATCAGAATTAACATCTTCTACTTTTTCAAGTAGTAGAGGTATTCAAACATCCGTTAAAAAGTTTGTTTTAAAAGCCATGCATGAAATATATAATGGTTTATCGGAGATACCAGATTTATACTTATCAACTACCCAAGATACAAATGCAGGACAGAGAACATATAGTTTACCTTCATCTGCATCTCCACAAAGTACAGATAAAGCATATAGAAAAATAGATTGGCAGACATTTCGATTAGTTCCTAAAGAATTAGTTACTAATGGGGAATTTACTAGTAATATAAATAGTTGGACTACTATAGCAGGTTCAGGTAGTGCTGCTTATAATAGTGGTGGTAATGGTAGAGCTAGATTAAATGATTATGCTATCTATCAATCTATTTCTACTGTAAAAAATAAAGATTATAAATTACAAGTTAGAGCATTTGATTCTCATAGTGCAGGACAAGCATTAAAAGTTCAAGTAGGAACTTCAGCAGAAGATACAACAAATTTAAATACAACACTAACTGTAGAAGATTTTGGAGCAGGTGCAGTTTTAGATACATCATTTACTGCAACAGCACAAACAACTTATATAACATTAAATAATACTGTAACATCAACAAATTTAGATATAGATTATGTTCGTATATCGGAAAATATTCCAGTTCGTAAATTAAAATACTTAACATATGATGATTGGAATAGAAAATATTTAGAAACTGATTTAACAAATGATTCTGATTCTTATGGGACACCAAGTATAGTTTATCCAACACAAGATAAAAAATTTGGTTTATCACCAGTTCCAGATAAAAGTAATTATACAATTCAATATGAGTATTGGAAAGTACATACTGATTTATCTGCACATGATGATACAATGGATTTAGATGATAGATTTAAAGATGTAATAATAAATAGAGCTAAATACTATGCTCATATTTTACGTTCAGATTTGCAATCTGCACAATTAGCAGATAGAGAATTTAAAGAAGCAATGAAATCATTGCGTGTCGAATATATTAATAATGCAACATACATGACAGACCATAGAGTTAATCATGGAGGTAGAGTAGGTTCAGGAGTATTCTAATGCCATATACCGGATTACAAAAACCTATGGTTGTGAGTTGTGCGGGAGGCTTAGTATTAAATAAAGATGTTTTTGCTATGCATCCGGGTGAAGCTTTACAACTTCAAAATTTTGAACCTAGTATTGAAGGTGGGTATAGACGAATAAATGGAACAACAAAATATAATTCTACTATAGTTCCTCAAGTTTCTGCTTCTACAGAAAGAGTACAAATGTCTGCTATATTTAATGATATTATTGTAGTAGCAAGAGGTGGAACTGTATCAACAGGAACTACTTCTGGAAGTTGGACTTCAAGAGCTACAAGTAAAGGCACAACTTATACTTATGATTTTGATAGATTTAATTTTGATGGTAATGATAAAATAATTATTGCTACCGGAGAAGCAGCAGCTTTTACATTAAATACAAGTTATTCAGAAGATATAATAAATGCAACTGGTGGAGGAACTGCACCAACTAATCCTAAATTTGTAAAATCATTTGCAAATCATATGTTTTATGGTGGTATGTCTAATGCAACATCTACTTTGCAGTTTTCTGGCCCTTATACAGAAGATGATTTTGATACTGGTGGTGGCACAATAATTATGGGTGATGTTATTACTGGAATGAAAGTTTTCCGTGATGAATTATTTATATTTTGTGAAAGTAGTATATATAAAATAACAGGAACAAGTTCAAGTAATTTTGCTAAAGCCGAGGTAGCTAAAGGTATAGGTACATTAGCACATCATTCAATACAGGAAATTGGTGGTGATATTATATTTTTAGCAGCAGATGGTATTCGTACTATTGCCGGTACAGCAAGAATTGGTGACGTAGAATTAGGTACAGTTTCTAAACAAGTACAAGATAGAATAAATGATATTGGTTATGATAATGTAACTTCATTAGTTATAAGAAATAAATCTCAATACCGTTTATTTTATCCTCAAACAAGTGGTGCTGAATCGAGTTCAAAAGGTTTAATTGCAGTAATAAAACAAAATCCTAATACCCAAGCTATGGGTTTTGAATATTCTGATATTAAAGGATTAAAAGTTGCTTGTTGTGATTCAGCTTTAATTAGTAATACAGAAACAACAATTTCTGGTGGATATGATGGATATATCTACAAACAAGATGATGGTAATGTATGGACACGAGCAAGTGATACTTACTCAATGGAAGCTACATACAGGTCTCCGGATATGACAATGGGTGACCCCGGCGTTAGAAAAAATATGCATAGAGTAAATGTAAACTGGAATCCGGAGGGTGAGGTTGATGCTAGTATGTTTGTACGTTATAATTATGATGATAGTGATACACCGCAGCCAAATGTTTTTTCGCTACAGACATCAGGTAGTGGTGCAATATTTGGAAGTGGAAAATACGGAACAGCCGTTTTTGGACAAGGAGATTTACCTATAACAAGACAAGGGGTAGAAGGTTCTGGATTTGCAGTTGCATTAAAAATAACAGATACAAGTACAAAAAATCCTTGGGCATTACGAGGATATGAATTAGAATTTACACCGGGAGGAAGAAGATAAATGGGAGCAACATATACAAGACAAAGCTCTAGTAATATCGTTGATGGAAACGTCATTGAGGCTGCTGACTTAAATAGTGAATTTAATCAGATATTAGCAGCATTTGCTGTTAGCACAGGACATACTCACGATGGTACTGCAGCAGAAGGTGGGCCAGTAACTAAGTTATTAGGCACATCAATAACTATTGGTGATGCTACATCAGGTACAGATATTACAGTAACATTTGATGGTGAAACATCAGATGGTGTTTTATATTGGATGGAAGATGAAGACCACTTTAAATTTGCTGATGATATAGTAGTAGATAGTACAAAACGATTATATTTTAATGATGAAGGTGGAGAATATATTTATGGTGATGGCACAGATTTATATTTAACATCTGGTGCAGATATAAATGTACCCGCTAACATTGGCATGACCTTTGGTGATGACGGAGAAAAGATTGAAGGTGATGGTACAGATTTAACTATTAGTGCAAGTGCTGATTTAAATTTAACAGCAACA
>CEVA01082954.1_pt1 | contig 12394 bp, 8 predicted proteins | sample 361521 | NCBI WGS metagenome assembly CEVA01 (sample SAMEA2622823, study PRJEB7988) | marine metagenome | isolation source: saline water (ENVO:00002010), including | reverse complement strand
GCCAGAATCTCATTTTCAATGGCCCAGTTCTCCGGGATCAAGTCACCCTGATCAACGAGGGAAATTTAGAAAGCCCTTGAATTTGATTTTCTCTGCGGCGAAGGGCACTGCCCCAAAATTTCGCCCCAAGAATTGAAATACAAATTAATCCACAGCAGTCCGTCTAATAGGGTAACAATTGCTCGAGCTGAGAAATTGATCGGCGTACATTGAGCCCGCTGGAGTTGAAGAACTAAGATCATCCAAAAGCGCGGTGCAATTTGGGATAACGCTGTTTTTGAGTCTTTCAATGAGCGAAGGGAGTCGACTCACTTTGTTTTGTAGTTTTTGGAGAATAGAATCCGGACCTCCAGGTTTATTGTATATCGCCACTAAAAATACAGGGGCGATGTCCGCCATCGCCCCTGTCTAATTAATCAGTCTATCGGAATCAGCTTTAACAGCAAATTATTGGCAGGCTTCGCATTCTTCGCCATTCATCATAGCTTCAATACTGCAGGCCTTTTTCTCCTCTTCAGTGAATTCTTTTTTACCATTTTCGGCGACCACACCGCGCACTTCCTTTTTCACATTCACGGTCGCTTTCTCAATGTTGGAAGCTCCTAGAGTGCGTAGGTAGTAGGTGGTTTTGAGGCCTGTCTTCCAAGCTGCACGATACATGTGCGACAATGTTTTCAGGTCGGGCTTCGACAGGAACAAATTGACAGATTGGGATTGGTCGATCCATTTCTGGCGCCGCGCCGCGGCTTCGATAAACCACTTGTAGCCAATACCAAAAGCGGTGGTGTATTTCTCTTTCAAATGGGCAGGAATGGTATTGATGTCCTGGATCTCGCCATCGAAATATTTAAGATTGTCCAACATGTCCTCATTCCAGAGGCCCTCTTCTTTCAGGTCCCGGACGAGGAATTGATTTAGGACAATAAAGTCCCCTGATAAATTGCTCTTAACAAAAAGGTTTTTGTAGGCCGGTTCGATGCAAGGAGACGTTCCAGTGATGTTGGATATCGTTGCGGTAGGTGCAATGGCCAAGACATTAGAATTCCGCATACCTTGCTTCTTGATTTTTTTGCGCAAAACATCCCAATCCATACGACTGGTGCGCGGAACATCCACTTCAACTCCGCGTTCTTCCTGAAGGAGGTCCAAACTATCCTGAGGCAGAATTCCTCGATCCCACTTAGATCCTTTGTAGCTACTGTAGGTACCTTGCTCTTTGGCTAGATCGCTTGACATCTCAAATGAGTAGTAAGCGATGGCCTCCATGAACTCGTCGTTGAATTCAACCGCTTCCTCGGAGGCAAAAGGTATGTTCTTTTTGTAAAGGGAGTTCTGGATCCCCATTACACCCAATCCGATGGGCCTGTGCCGCTGGTTTGAATTGCAGGCTGCGTCGGTCGGGTAGAAATTGATATCAATGACATTGTCCAGAGCTCGGACCGCGGTACGGATAGTATTGCGCAACTTGCGGTGATCGATGTTGCCATCCTCATCTAAATGGTTATCCAGAACGATGGATCCAAGGTTACAAACCGCAGTTTCATCCTGGCCCGTATTCAGCGTAATTTCCGTGCAAAGGTTTGAGCTGTGGATGACACCCACGTGGTCTTGCGGACTGCGAATATTGCAAGGGTCCTTGAAGGTTATCCAGGGATGCCCGGTCTCAAAGATCATCTTGAGCATTTTCTTCCACAACTCGATAGCCGGAATTTGTTCGCTCCAGATTTCTCCCGTCTCTGCCTTGGCCTCGTATTCGATATACTTTTCTTCAAAGGCTTTTCCGTAACTTTCGTGCAGGTCCGGTACTTCGTTGGCCCTGAAGAGCGACCAATTTTCCCGTGCTTCCATGCGCTTCATAAACAGGTCGGGAGTCCAGTTGGCCGTATTCATATCATGAGTACGGCGTCTTTCATCGCCAGTATTGCGGCGCAGCTCGAGGAAGTCTACAATATCGTTATGCCAGGTTTCCAAATAGGCACAACCGGACCCTCGGCGTTTGCCGCCCTGATTTACAGCTACCAACTGGTCGTTGTGAAGCTTGAGGAAGGGAATGATTCCCTGACTCTCGCCATTGGTGCCATTGATATGCCCCCCCGTACCTCGGACTGCCGTCCAACTCCCGCCGAGCCCGCCTGCCCATTTGGATAGGTAGGCGTTCTCAGCGATACCACGCTGCATGATTCCTTCGATGGAATCATCAACCCAGTACAGGTAACAGGAGGATAGCTGAGAGTGTAGAGTACCGGAGTTGAACAGAGTTGGAGTGGATGAGCAGAACCGGCGGCTCTTGTAGAGAGTATACAAGGAAATAGCTCTTTCCTCATAGTCGGTTTCATCTTCAACGAACAATCCCATGGCCACACGCATCCAGAAAATTTGGGGTGTCTCGATGCGTTTGTGTCGGCCGCTTGTCTTGTCGACAATGAGGTAGCGGTCGTAAAGCGTTTGAATTCCCAAGTAATCAAAGTCGAGATCGGCAGCCGGGTCCAAAGCATCAGCCAGCTTGTCGATATCGAACTTTTTTAAACGCGGGGAAAGTCTTTCAATTTCGATGCCGTATTTGAGGTAACGTTTAAAGTAATCGGCATGGAACTTCTTGAGTGATCCAATACCGTGCTTGACGATATCCCAACCGATTACCTCTTCATAGATGTAAGTGCTGAGTACACGGCCGGCAAATTTTGCAAAGTCGGCGTCGCGCTCTATGAGAGACTTGGCATTGAGTATGATTGTCTTCCGAAGATCAGCCAAGGTGATCTCATCAAAAAGTGAACGGCGTAATTCTGCCTCGATTTCCTCCTCGGCCATGTGGAGTTCGAGGTCAATCATGGCGTAGCGGATACGCTCTTTGAGATCAGTTCCATCCCAGAAAAATGCGTTTCCGTCGGTATGCTTGACCACAACCATGGAATTCTGCTGCGGATCGATTTGGTCGGGCTGCTCTTCGCCTTCCAGTTCACGCAACATGGCCCTCTGGGCGCGGTATAGGATGTAGGCTTCTGCGACCTTAAATTGACCCGACTTCATCAACTCTTCCTGGACCAAGTCCTGCACATCCTCGATATGGATAAAGGTTCGGCGCGAATCCCGAACCCGTAACGAAACGGCCTGAGCCACCTTAATAGCCGGAGAGGAATCTTTTTCCAGCGAGAGGAAAGCCTTACGGATGGCTATTTCGACTTTGTTTTCATTCCACGGCACCACCTGATTGTTGCGCCGAATAACGCGACAGGCGGAAACCGGCTGCTGGACGGGAATTAGGTGAGACCGGTTAATGACCAGACTCTTGGCCACATCGTGGGCGTTGTGGTCGACCAGCGTTCTTTCGATCTCCAGATTGAGCGCCTGCTGCGAAATGCTGTTGTTGGCCCCATCTTCGGTAGGGAGATCCAACAAATGCTCCCCCACTTCCCGGGTTATGTTTGCAACAAATTCGCGGTTCTCCTTGGTAAATACGTTTTGGTCTTCCCGTGAGGCTAGTAAATTGGACAAGGCATTACCCACTATGTCGGCTATGTCGGCCAGATCGATATCGACAGTACCGTCCTGGGATTCCACTTTGAGGTCGGGCTGAACAAGCCCGTCGTCGGTAAGAACTTCGCGCCAATTGAATTTTGATTTTTCCTGCTGGTTATCTCGGACGATTTTTTTGAGGGCGAGGTCTTCCTTAAGAGCAGAGGTTCGGTTGAGCATTTAGTCGAGAGTTTCTGGTTTTGCTATTAGAGTTCGTCGTCATCCACTTGTTCGAGAGCGGATGCTTTTTGGTATTCAGTCACGCGGCCTTCGAAGAAGTTTTGCTCCTTCTTGATATCCATCATTTCCGCCAGCCATGGAAATGGATTCGACGCTCCGGGATTGATGAGAGGCAAGCCAACCCCCTCAAGACGTCGATCGGCAATGTAGTCAATGTATTGTACAAAATCATCCGAACTCAGGCCCAAGGCATTCACGGGGAGGCAATCGCGAATGAATTCTTTTTCCAGCGAAACGGCTTCGCGCATCAACTCTACACATTCCTCGCGGAACTGAACGGTCCACACATCCGGATTTTCGGAAACGAGGTCCATGAATAGGTTGCGCAGGAGTTCTATGTGGTTGGACTCATCGCGCAAGGTGTAGCGGAACATCTGCCCGATTCCCGGAAACTTGTTTTGGCGATAGAGTGAAAGGACCATGCCGAACAGGCCGTAAAACTGGGTACCTTCCATACACTGACCAAACACAAAGACGTTTTTGGCGAGAAGCTGCTTGTTTTCCGTCTCAGTCAAGTCCAGGTCACGGCGAAGCGTACGGGATGTGCGGGTTACGAATTCGTTCTTCTTAACGATGGTCGGAATGTCTTCAAACATCGCCTCGCATTCATGCGGATTGATACCCAGGGAGCTGATCATGTAGAGCAGAGAATCAGCATGAATGTTCTCCTCATGCGCATGCCTGCCCAAAACGAGCTTCAATTCAGGCGCCGTGACACACTCACGAATGACATGGAGGATATTGTCTCCGACAATCCCTTCAGCAGCTGAAAAGTAGCCCATTCCCATACGAATGATCCAACGTTCAACGTCGCTCAGCAGGTCTTCTGACTTCCACTGCTCGATGTCCTTGTTCATTGGGATATCTTCAGGTTCCCAATGATTAGACTTCATGGTGCGATAGAGATCGTAGGCCCACTGATATTTTAGCGGCAATAAATTGAAAGTCATGGTTTCACGACCATTGATGATCTTTTTAGCCGCATAGGCCGACTCAGCTTTATTTTCGTCTAAAACAAAGGTCTTATTTCCAATCGTGAATGGTTTTTCCATTGGCGCAGAAAAAGAGATAAGTTCGGTGAAAATTCGGGTTAGGAAATGTTGGGCGCACAGAAACCCCCTAGGATGTGGAAACTTCTGGAGTAGACTGAAAAAGCCGGGTTAGAGTTGGACTGGGATATCCTATCGCCCCCATATGTTGTGGGGAAATGTTATGGATACCCCAACATATTGTGTCAATTGATTTTAGTTATTCACAGCTGTGAATAACGCCTAAGTCACTGACAGTCGCTGATTTTAAAATTTCCCCACAGATAGTTCACAGGGTTTTCCCAAATATAAAAAAATATCAACCTTTACGTTCGGAGGGTCTTCTGGATCAAGGTGATAAGCAAAAAATAGTGCAGCAAGCGAAACTTTCGCAATTCAAAGGGGATTCATTTCTTATGGAAATTACGGCCAGCCCATTATCCACTTGGCAGCCCCCGAAACAGCACGTAGGCAATTGGGCGATGTCAGCGCCTGCTCTCGTACCGATTGATGAAGATATAAGCCTAATGTCGGAGGTTGCCAAGGGAGATTCTGAGGCTCTCAGGCATCTTATCGAAAAATGGGAATCCCCCTTGATCAACTTTTTCTACCGTTCCCTTGGTTCCTATGCAAAATCCGAGGATCTGGCACAACTCGTATTTATCAAACTCTAGCGCGCAACGGAACGCTATGGGGCCAGAGCCAAGTTCTCCACATTTCACTTTCACGTCGCGGGCCGGGTATTGTTAAATGAATTCCGCCGTCGCAACCGCAAGCCTGTGGATTACGTTGACCTCCAAGAATTTCACTACTAAGAGAGAGAAGATCCGGAGGTAAAGCGCAGAAGTCATGAAAGCCAAGGAAAACGCGGTCAAAACCTGGATCTTTCGTGCGCGGACCAGACTGAAGCAGGAGGTGGAGACGCTACAATGAGCAAACGAAAGCCCATGTCCGAACAGAAGGTCGAAACCCTTCTTGGAGGAACATTAGTACAAATTCGTATGGATTTCACTGAAAGGACACTCGCGAGAATTGAAGTGGAGGCTTCTAAAAAGCTAGATCAGCTTTCCTGTGGTAGGATGGGTTATGAAAACCGGAATACTCGGAGCAGTGCTCGCCATCGGAATCATCGGTTACGCACTGTGGCAAACCGATGAACCCAACGCACCGGGCCAAGTAGCAAATGTGCAAAGCGCCCATTCAGCGCAGGACGACCTTGCATTAATGAATCTTGAAGAATTGATGTATTTTGAAGAAACTGTGTTTTCCGCTCAGGTTCTCATTGAGCTTGAGGACGAATCTTCCATCAATTACATTTTGAACGCGACTAAAGAATGAAAAATCGCCCTATATTTGACAGAAAAGATTTCAGACGCCCGGTGCTGGTCGGACTGTTCATGGGAAATCTGGCGATAGGAGCCGTTCAAGCTTTCGCCGAGGATCCAGTGAAAACTGCGCAGAGCAAGGAAGAATTAGCCACTCTTGAGCAGTTGCTGAAAATGCCCAAAGAGGATTTGAAGCGTATGCGCCTGACCTTGGAAAGCATTGAAAAAATGGGTCCAACTGATCGACGCAAGGCTCTACAACGTATCCAGCACTTGAACAAAATGTCTGCGGAATCTCGCAAAGAGACAATTAACCGATGGACCAAACTGAGCCCGGAACTGAAAAAAGCTTATTTCGACCACCTGAGAAAACTTTCCGACTCCGATCGCAAAAAATTCCAGGAACTTCCCTGGGAAAAACAATCGGCCTTGGTGACCCCCAAGGAGAAATAGTCACTAAAAGAATTGCAAAAGGCCGAAAGGATTTAGCGTGCATTCGATAATAAAATTAATCTCCTCGTTACTATGACATTACCAAATATTCGATTCGTAGGCATTGGCTGCATGGGATTCAACATAGCTCTCTAACTGTAGATGACCGACATTATCATCCTGGCAATCTATCTGATCGCGTCGCTGTTTCTGTTTTCCTACGGAATGAATTGCTATGTGGTGGTCTGGTTGTACCTACGCAATTTTAAGAAAGGCCGGGCGAAAAACCAGAAAATCGAAAAGCAGGCGGCAAACATTTGGGTAAGCCCCGAGGATCTTCCACACATAACTACGCAGATCCCGCTCTACAATGAACTCAATGTAGCGGAAAGAGTCATCCGGGCGGTTGCCGCAATGGAATACCCTGCGGATAAACATGAAGTACAAGTACTCGACGATTCCACGGACGAAACGCGCCAAAAGGTGGACAAAGTGGCGAAAGAACTGAGGAACGCGGGCAAAGACATATCGGTAATTCGGAGGACCAACCGAACAGGTTACAAAGCCGGAGCCTTAGAGGGAGGCACGCTGCTAGCCAAAGGTAAGTTACTCGCTGTATTTGACAGCGACTTTGTTCCCGAAACCGACTTTTTAAAACGGATGCTTCCCTACTTCCTGAATGACCCTCAGGTCGGATTAGTCCAGGCACGTTGGGGGCACATCAATCGAGACCAATCTCTCTTCACACGGACACAATCATTAGGCATCGACGGCCACTTCATCGTGGAACAAAGCGCACGGTCGTTTTCTGGGCTTTATATGAATTTCAACGGTACGGCAGGAATCTGGCGCAAACAAACTGTCATCGATGCGGGAGGATGGAAACACGATACACTTACCGAAGATCTGGACCTTTCCTATCGGGCTCAGCTCGCCGGATGGAAAGCCACTTTCGTCCCGGACGTCGTAGTACCGGCTGAGTTACCGGAAACCGTTGCGGCTTTTAAAAGCCAGCAGTTTCGCTGGGCCAAAGGCTCCATTCAAACCGCCCTTAAGCTGTTCTCAGCTCTCATCCGGTCGGATTTGAGGATTTTCCAAAAAATTCAGGCCTACTTTCATCTGACCCATTATGCAATCCATCCGTTTATGGTGATCCTGGCAATTCTTGGATTACCGGTGGTTCTCGCGGCAGAAAGCAGGTTTGCTCCAATCATTTTTTTGACAGTAGGAAGCTTGATGAGCTTTGCGACCTTTGCTCCGAGCACCCTCTATTGGTTCAGCCAAAAACAAGCAGGGATTCACTGGGCAAAACGACTTCTGGGAATACCCATCCTGGTATTAATTGGAGTAGGCATTGCAATATCCAATACACGTGCGGTTATGGAAGCTTTAATCGGCCTTGAAAGCGGATTCATACGGACGCCCAAAGCCGGAGATGTTAAGATTAAGAATTACAAAGTGAAAATGCCGATACTCCCAGTGCTGGAAATCACTTTAAGTTTGTACTGCTGGTTTTCAGTCGCACAATTTTTCCCGATGGAGAAATGGTATGTCGCACCGTTTCTGGTCATATACGCAGTTGGGTTCGGCTACATCGGTCTTTTAGGTCTGATTCAAAGTGCTTGGAATTCCAAAGCACCAGACACCGCGAAAAAGGCAAAGCCCGCCACGGCGACGGCTTAAACCATCAGGCCCGTGAATCAGGATTTTCGCCTATCGGCTTTTGGTGTATCTGTTTTTTTATTTCTCCTTTTCTGTTTTTGGGCAGGCCTGACCCAATCACTGGCTTCGGATTCAGATACGCTTATTCCACTATATATGGGCATGACTTTGGCCAGCCTAGCCCTTTGGGGGTTTTTCCCAAATATGGGAAAAACGAAAAACTCATTCCTGCTCATTTTTACTTTGGCGGTTCTGGCCAGGCTTCTAATGGCTGGATTCCCGGCAAGCGATGATGTGAATCGCTACCTATGGGAAGGTAAATTGATTCTCAAAGGAGAAAGTCCATATGCGAAAACCGCAGACTCTGAGGAGTGGCAGCCCTTCAGAGACCAATTCTGGGATGGCATGAACCATAAAGATAAACAAACAGCCTACCCTCCCCTTGCATTACTGGTCTTTGCAGGCTTGAACCTGATAAGTTATCAATTGTGGGTCTATAAACTGTTTTTTGGAGTGATAGATCTGGGCACTTTGCTGCTGGTGATTATTCTACTTCAATACCGCAAGCAGCCCGTTAGAAACAGCATTCTATATGCCCTGAGCCCGATTACGGTGATTGGGTTTAGCGGGGAAGCGCACTTTGATTCCCTTTACCTCTTTATATTGCTGGCGGCGCTACTTTTCTTTGAAAAAGAAAAACTGATTGTAGGCTGGCTCCTGCTTGGACTGAGCATTCAAATAAAAATTATCAGCGTATTGATTATTCCACTGCTACTTTGGAAACATAAAAACTGGAAAATACTCTGGATGATTGTCCCGCTAGTAGGTCCATCCTTATTTTTCTGGAATGACCTGCAAAATCTCCTTTTGGGGATTTTCCATTGGGGGAGTACAATGTCTCACAACGGGTCCATCAATCACATTTTTATCGATTTGTTTGGAAACCGCGAGGCGGCATCCAAGCTTAGCCTGGCGATTCTGGGAGTCGTTACTGCAATTACCGCGCTTAAATCAACGGATATCCTGAAAGGCAGTTTTATTATTTTTGGAGCCTTGATTCTACTCTCGCCTACCATTCACTACTGGTACCTTTCGTGGGTCCTCCCTTTTATTGTCTTCTTCCCGTCCCTGGCCTGGATGGCGTTGGTTATGCTTTCCGCGTTTTATTTTTCTGCTTGGGTAAGGTTCGGAAATTCTGGGAATTGGTACCAACCGATTGGATATCTTTGGCTGCAATGGATTCCCTTTTACATACTTTGGGCTCCCGGATTTTTCCGTGGCTTTAGGAAATTGTTCTGGCCGATCAAGGATTACCGGGCAGACACAATTTCAGTGGTCATTCCCACATTAAACGAACTTGCCAATTTGTCAGCCTGCCTGAGATCTCTGCAATCATCCGAAATACAATTCAAAGAAGTTGTTGTTGTAGATGGTGGTTCAACCGACGGAACAGAATCTGTTGAGACTGATTTTTCGATCACTTTTCTAACTGCGAAAAAAGGACGAGGAAATCAAATTGCGGAAGGCGGTAGGCACTGCACTTCAGATGTGATTCTTGTTCTCCACGCCGATGCAGTTGTGCACCCTAGATTAGCAGGCAGTATCCTGGATTGTCTATACAGCAATCCAAGGGTAATTGGGGGTGCGGTGGGCCAGCGTTTTTCCGGTACGAGTAAAGGGGCCATTCTCGTCCTGATAGAAATGCTCAACGACTTTCGCGCCAAGTTCCATGGGAATAGCTTTGGGGATCAGGGTCAATTTTTCCGAAGAGAAGCGCTAACAGCATTGGGCGGCTTCCCTGAAATTCCTTTGATGGAGGATGTCGAATTATCCAACCGTCTCAAAAAAGGTGGTGATCTCGTGTTACTGGACGGTTCGCTTATCTGTTCCGCCCGACGTTGGGAAAATGAAAAATCACTGGCACGCATCTTTCAAGTGCTGTCCTTGGTGCTTCGTTACCAATTTCACAGAGCCTTCGGAAGAGACCCGACCAAACAATTTTTCCGGGAATATTATAACTAATAATTTTAGGAGTAAGAATTCCGGCACGCTAAAGCAGCGGGGCAAGTAGCCGTGCTGCATCTTCCAAGATTCGTCGCCCCCGGGAGGGATTGAGTTCGGACTCAGTACCGTAAGGGCGACAGTTCTCACTAATCCAACTTAACCATTTTGACACCGCTTGAATGTCCTCAGGGGACTTGTGAATCATCCCGATTTCGAAATTCACAAATAGGCTCCGAATATCGAAATTGGCCGAACCGTGGAGTAAGAAGTTTTGATCGGCCAGCAGTACTTTGGCATGTAGCATCCCCGCCTGAAACAATAAGATCTCCACACCGGCTTGATGGAGCTCGCGCAAGTACAAACTGCGCACAAAATCGACCACTTTCCAATTGGAATTCTCCGGCAAAATGATCGTCACTTTTTTCTTCGCCCGAGCTTTAACAATTAGCGACCGGAGCAACACCTCATCCGGAACAAAATAAGGAGTAACAATCACGATTTCGTCATCGAATTCCTGAATGGCATTAATCAGGCGTTCGTATAAAATGTCGCCTTCGACATCGGGTCCGCTGGCGATGCCCATAACCGTGCTATGCCCAGCCGGATCGGTGGTGGGCTCCATAATACCGTTTATATCTTCCAACTTCTGCTTACTCGCGAAGGCCCAATCCGATACAAAAATCCGGTTAAGGCATTCAACGATCGGCCCTTCATAAACTGCTCCAAAATCAAAAAATCGATCCGAGTCAGGGCCATCGCCCATAAAACGCAAATCGAGGTTTCTGCCACCCAAGATACACTTGCGGTTGTCAAAGGTGGCAATTTTCCGGTGAATCCTTAAATTGGCCCACCCATGTGTTTGAAAAGGGAAAGCCGGCATAAACCGGGAAAATTCACCTCCTGCCTCACGAAGAATGGCGATTTTCTTTTTGGGCGCCCAAAAAGAACCCAGCGCATCAACTACCAACCGGACTTTTACACCTTCGTCAGCTTTCTCAATAAGCAGGTCCAAAACAGAATTTCCAATCCGGTCATTGCTCAAAATATACGTGAGGATATGGATCTCTTCCTTTGCTTCACAAATGGCATTGCAATAAGTTTGAAACGCAATTTGTCCATCGGTTAAAAATTTCACCTGATTCCCGTCCAGCTCAAAGACATCTTGAACCGGGAAGGATTCGTGACTGCCTTCGCTGGGCTTGGTCAGAAATCCTTTGGCGGCTATTTTCTTTTTTAGTTTTCGGCCACCTAAAAGAAAATACAGAGGCACTCCCAAGTAAGGGATCATGATGATGAAAAAGCTCCATGCAAGTATGCTGCTCGGCCTTCGTTGCTCCCGAAAAATCCGCATCAATATGAGGAATGCCAAAACAAACCCAATCACCGCAATGACGTTGGAAATAATAAGGCCCAGCAACCCTTGAAAGACAATCATGAGCCATTCCCAAAGATTCTGAAGCTTTTCTAGCATAACGGTCGATTATAGAGGGGGGATTGAAAACTAAGGGAATGCATCAACCAGGCAAACAAAAGCCTCCACTCAATTAAGGGAGGAGGTAAATAAGAAAAAACGATCGAACTCAGGCTGCGAATGATGGCAGTCGACCAGTCCATAGGTTCACTGGGTATTTTTGGACACGGATTTCCAATGCCATGCCTCCCAAGGAGGAACCCTTCCATGTTTCAAGCTCCGAGACTACCAGGTAGTGCCGGAAGCGTTGAAGGCGAAGCCGGAATGGCGGCCTGCCGCACGGCTTTCTTTTCTGAAATGGCCTCCTATTGCAATACACACAGCGCCAAGGCCTAGCATGGACAATATCATCCACACAAAGAGGGTGCCCTGATCAACGAGAACTGGGCCATTGAAAATGAGATACTGGCAGAAAGCTAAACAAACAGTCCTTGGTTGCGATCAGTAATATCTGAGAGCTACCGCTGCTCCAATCAAAAGGAAAACAGCTACTAAGTACTTCTAACCGAGTGAGCGCTTCATGTTAACGGAAGATGGATTGCTGCTTGTAAATTAAAGTTACTTATTGATACCGAGGGAAATGTTATGACGGTACTTCCGCGTAAATTAAGCTGCATGTGATTAACCTTTTCAGGCTATTTCTGAGTGCATGAACTTGGGAGATGAATACATCTTCACGGCTGTTTCTGGCGATTTCGGTACCCGAAATTATTCGGGAT
>CEVA01067931.1_pt1 | contig 12395 bp, 9 predicted proteins | sample 361521 | NCBI WGS metagenome assembly CEVA01 (sample SAMEA2622823, study PRJEB7988) | marine metagenome | isolation source: saline water (ENVO:00002010), including | reverse complement strand
TCTGAGTATTTCGCCTTCTTTTATGTCATAGAGCGGGATCAATGGGACCACCCTAGCAATCACGAGCATGAGCATTGTGACCATAGCAAATGTACCGCCGACGATTATCCATTCCACTGCGCTAGGGGTATAGGTGTACCAGTCAAATGTCAGCAGCTGTTTGCGGGCCAATCCGGGAACGATAATCAGGAAACGTTCCAGCCACATGCCGATGTTGACTGATATACATGCTAAGGACATGATCCACAGGTTCCGGCGAGCGGAACGGCTCAGCCAGATGGCGACGGGTAAGAAGTAGGTTACCCCCACGAAAATCATCATCCAGATGTTCCAAGGGCTGACCATAAATTGGTAGTCCCTAACGGCTATTTCATCAGCCTCACGTCCGTAGAATCCGAACAAAATTTCCATTACTAGGAAGTAGAACCAACCCGTGGCGACTACAACCAGGAGACGGGCGAGCGCGTCGATGTGTTCGTGCCGTATATAGTTCTGCCATCCGTAGACGTAGCGTAGGAGGATTAGTACGAAGGCGACTGCGGACACTCCAGAATGGACCGCACCTACTACGAAGTAGGGAGCGAAGACGGTGGAGTGCCATGACTTGACTGAGACTGCCATACCGAAGTCCCATGACACGATGCTGTGTACTGAAACGAATACTGGCAGAATGAGAGCGGATAGTAATACGCCCGCGATGATTTGGAGTTTCCATTGTCTGGCATTACCCTGCCAGCCCATAGCCAATAGCCCGTATATACGGTGGCTCATGCCAGTGGTGCGGTCTCGTAATACTGCGAAGTCAGGTATCAAAGCGACCACGACGAATAGTATGCTCGACGTCAAGTAGGTGTAGACGGCGCTCGGATCCCAGACCAATGGTGTACGGACGTTGGGCCAGATCCCTCGCGCGTAGTCATACGGGACGAAAGGTAACGTGTAGATCCAATAAACAGTACGCCAAGGTCGGCCAGTATGGATCAAAGGCATTGTCATGGCCGTCATCAGTGAGAAGACGGTCAGAATCTCAGCGGCCCTGGTGGCTGGACGTCGCCATTCTGCTTTGGATAGACGCAATATGGCTGAGAGCATCACTCCGGCGTGGCTGATGCCAATCCAGAACACGAAGTTGGTGATGAAGAAGCCCCACATAACTGGTCGATTTAATCCAGTTACGCCAAAACCCTGGTTAATCATGTAACCAGCTGCACCCATAGCGACCATCACAATGATGCCGAGCACTGATACAGTCGTAAAGAACCACTTAGGCGAATTGAGAATCGTTAAGAGCAGTTCTCTGTTTATCTGCTTAGATTGTAGTGGTTTGCCTTCCTGCATGATGCTCCGTTGAACGGTTTACCAGTCTAGTGTTTGTTGGATCCCAGGATATGGGATCCGTGTTATTTCTAAATCTAACGGTCGTTTATTCTGGTTTACCCAGAATTTGATATTCGCCTCTGTGTAGCTTGCCCCACTTTTGGTAGAAAGTACCTTCTTTCACTTCCCATATGGAAAGTATTGGAAGGATTCTTGTTGATACAAGATAGATAAAGACGGCAGCGCCGAGGCCTCCTACCACGATGAACAAGTCCCAGATGTCGGGATAAGCTGGCGCAGGCACTTTGTGCAGTAGGAAGTGGTAAATGTTTTCACCAGGAGCTGCGTTAGCAGATCCTACGAATATCCTGATATTGAACATGAGTCCGCCGATAAGAGCTAGCAGGCCCGCCAATGACGGTCCCCAGTCGCTCCGGCGTACAGGGTTCCAGACTAGAACTGCGAATGGTAGAACAAAGCTGAACGCCAGGTTCAGCAAGAAAATGACCGAGTATGTATCGACTATTAGGTATTTAATGATGTTCTGTTCAACCTCTAATCGCCCGTACCAGAACGTGATGAAGAAGGCGAAGAGGTGATAGACCCAAAGCAAAGTGAGTCCCAAGAGTACCTTGCTAGCGGACCAGAAGGTTGACTTACCGATGTATCCCTCATAACCTCCCCATCGCCGCAATATGAACAGGGTTACCAAAATGGCACCTAAGGAAGCCTGGAAGGCGGTAACTGTGTAGAGCACTGGGAATATCGAGTCTTTCCAACCAGGTATCAGGCTTTGCGCGTAGTCGGAACTGATCGTGAAGTGCATGAAGACTACAATCATGAAATAGAAGGCCCCGAGCAACGCCAGGCCTGCCTTCTGAACGTTCCATTGTCGCTTGGTTCCGTACCACCCTCCGGCCAATTTGCGGTATAGCCAACCCTTGAGTCCGGTTGCGCTATGACGGGCTTCACCCATGTCCGCTATTGCAGAAGTCCAAAGAATAGCTATTGAAGTGATTGTTAGAAATGCCACGCCTGCCAAGTTCCAGGCATGGGGTGCGCCAATTGGTCCTTCAAACCAGATGGAACGGCGCAGTTCCATTTGACCTTCCACGGAACCAGCGGGGTTTTCCAAGCTTGGTAAGACGATCATCATCGGAATGAACATCAAAAGGTTCAGGATACTTACGATCGAGAACAACTCGGCTACCCGAGATAGAGGTCTGCGCCAGTGGCTCTTGGTGAATCGGAATGCGCATGCTGCTAATGGAGCTCCGCTGGTGACCATGAAAAGCATGGAGAATAAGGCCGTGTAATACCCCCACGGGCCAATTTCATCGAATCCGTCATCTGCTGCCCTGGCAATGAACCCCACGATGGCTAGAATGAACAGGATTCCAGTCACAACCAAAGCCGTTCTGAATGGTTTGGCCATGTCTTTTGATTTTTCGGAGACGTCCTGGCTTATTACTTTGGCATCTGGGTAAATCCACATGCCTGAGTGTTGGCCATGACCTTTTGGTTCTGCAGCCGCCATTTATCTAGGCCTTTTTTCCAACGGGAATGGTTCGACTTTCTTTAGGTAAATTAAGTTAGGGCTCGCGCCCACTTCCTCAAACAGACGATAAGTCCTGGTGTGATTTTCGTCGATGTGCTCACCGTGATGGCGTTTTTCAACGATCTCGTTTGCTTCATCGAAACGCTCTTTTACCGGGCCGGTTACATCGTATTGGTCGGCGAATTGTAGTGCGTTCGTCGGGCACGACTGGACGCATGCAGGAAGGTAGTTACCTTCCTGCATCTGCCTGTAGTTGAGTTTTCGTTCTCCAGTGATTTTCTCTCCGGTCAGTGGTTCGATACCTCGTTGTTCCACATTAACTTCGCCACGGCGGAGTCGCTGCACGCAGAACGTGCACTTTTCCATAATCCCACGGGTCCGGACGGTCACGTCTGGGTTCAGCTGGTTGCGGAGGCTATCCGGCCAGTTGGGTTGCCAGTAGTTAAACATTCGTGCGCTATATGGGCAGTTGACAGAACAATATCGGGTGCCGATGCAGCGGTTGTAGACCTGGACGTTCATACCCTCATCGTTGTGATAGGTGGCGAAGACCGGGCAGACCGGTTCGCAGGGAGCGTTTTCACAATGCTGACATAGTATGGGAATGAATTTAGCTTTGACGTTGGGGAATTCACCTTCCCAGTAGCGTTCAATACGAATCCATTCATAGGCTCGTCGTTGTTGGAAATAATCCTTAGTGTTAATGGGAATGTTGTTTTCTGCTTGACATGCGATGACACAGGCTTGGCAACCGGTACATCGGTCAAGGTCTACTACCATTCCCCATTTGTGTTTGATTTTATTCGTAGTTACCATCGATTAACTTCACTTTTTGATTGATCGTTCTTGTGTTAAACCCAGGTTATTCGCTTAATGGTGGTCCGAAAGGTGATCTGGGGTAATGGTCTTGATTATGTCTTCGGCAGGTGACAGGCCAATCTCGACGGCCCGTGCGTCGCCTTCAAGTTTCGAGATGCTGATGCTCTCCCCAGTTTTGGAGACCCGTACTCTCGTTCCGGCCCAAGCGAGTGAACCAGTGCCATCGACCCGGGTGGTCTCCAAGATGTCCATGACATTGGAACTTTCGTTGCCATTGCCGCTGGTAGCGTAGTTTGAGCCGTACTGGCGCCCCTGCCCAAATGGAACACTGATGACATCTGGCGGTGCTGCTGGAGTCGGGTACACTACTGCCCTTATGGAGTCCTTAGAGGACTCGATTCGAAGGATATCGCCTTCTTTCACATTTAATTTATCAGCAGTCTTATCGTTCAGTTCCACCCAGGTCTGCCAGGTAACGGTGGACAGCGGGTCTGGAGCGGACTGGAGCCACGGTAGGTGGGCGTTATAACCGTCTAAAAGGGTATTATGGACGAAGGGCATTAGGTAGTAAGAGTCTTCACCCATTCCGATTCCGGTGAAGTCGGGGTCTGAAGCTTTGTTTGCAATTGCCTTTAAGAGTCCAGCGGAAGGTTGGACGTAGCTTGGTCCAGTGAAGTCTTCGTCCCACCAGCCTCCGCGTTTTAGCAGGTTGTTCCAAAACTCGTCTGCAGTTGATGCTTCAATGGAACCCCGGTTCAGCTCGAATAAGGCATCGGAGCCTTCTCTGAGCATGTTTTTGAAGTTGGACCAGGGCAACTGTGACTCTTTACCTAGTTCTTGTGCCATGGTTAGCAAGACATCAGGGAAGCTCAAGGGTGAGACGTCACCTAGCGGGTTCACTACCGGTTGTTGCAGTCCCACCATCTGGTAACCTGGCCCTGGCTCTGATATGTCGTCACCCCAATCCTCTAGGGAAACACGGTCTGGAAGAATTAAGTCGGCTAGCGCACTGGTGTCGTCTAAGAAAGGCGAGAAACTGATTATCATCAAATCCTCTGCCTGAATGATGGCGTTCCTTAGGTCAACTGAGTCTGGCAGGCCGTGGATTGGATCGGCTCCGTGAAGCAGCAATAGTTTCGTTTGCCCATTGCGTATCTGCTCGGTGATACGAATCCAATCATCAAGGCTGCCGACATTGCTGGTTGATGGGACGTCTGACCAGGGGCTACCGGGGTTTAATTTGATTCCGCCCTCTTCACCCACGCTTCCAACTAGATAGTTGAGGGCGTAGATCGCTTCAAGATTGAAGAGACCGTTACTTGAAGCACCTGCAGAGCCGCCGCCTATGGCAATGCTGGGGCGGTGGGACGCAAAGCTTCGTGCAAGCTCCTTGATGAACTCTGCGGGGTTGCCGCCAGTCATCTCTGGGGTTATGCCTGCTTTTTCCACAATTGATTCCGGCTGGAACGCATCCAAATTGTCGCCACCGGTTAGTGAAGCAACGTCGACCCCTGGCGCTTGGAGGTCTTCTGAGATGATCACTTGAGCTAAACTCAGTGCGAGATAGCCTTCCCAACCAGGTTTCACGGGTAGCCATTTATCCGAATTTGCGGCGGTCATGGAGAACCGCGAGTCTATTTGGTAAAACATGCCCCGGTCACGGTGTTCACCCTGCCGGAACTCGCCATACCCGCGATTAAAGCGGGTGGGCGAAACCCATGTTGAGAGGAAATCCGATCCAAAGGACAGTATGAATTGACTATGTTCAAGGTCAAAATCAGGCATGCTGTCTTGCCCAAAGACATTCTTGATAGCTGCCCGGTAGGTATTATTGTCGATGGACTCGAAGCCCAAGCGCTCACCTCCGATAGCGGAGGTGAACTTATCTGCCAAGAGAGCCATGTGTCCTCTCAGTGGCTCTGTTATCATCACGGACGATCGACCGCGCTCTTGTAGGGCGGCCTTTAAGGTGTCCATTCCGTTTGGCTGCCACGGGATCGGGCTGAACTGTGCGGATTCGCGAGGTCCGCTTCTCCGCATGGGGGACGCTATCCGGTCCGGGTGGTAAAGGGCTTGTAGACCGGATTCGCATCGGGCATGAATCTTGCCCTGATTGGTCGGATAGAAGGGGTTGCCCTGAATCATCTTGGCACGGCCTTCCATGACCCTGATTACGATACCCTCACATGAAGGACAGGATCGACAAAGGCTGGCGTACCAGTTATCTTTTCCTCGAACTAAGTCCTCAGGCAACTGGACAGGGCTCTGTATATTCAGCTCCCCGTGCTCGATGCCAAAACCCTCACAGGCAACGGCTCCGACTGCGCCCAAGCCAGCCCAAGCTAGAAAATTTCGCCGGGTTAATTTCATCTACCTACTGACCTTTACTTATTGGCCTTGAGATTAATTACTTGTGACAGACCGTACAGTCTGTAGGAACGTTATTGTTGCGGTGACAATCCAAGCAGGTTCCCATCTTCAGAGACTGGCCGGTCTTTGGTTGTACTACGGTCTTATTGCCAACATCGCCGTGACAGATTGTGCAGGTCAAGGCGACATCTAAGGTTTCTTTTAGCTCTTCACCGTTAATTCCATATTTTTTAGTAGGGTCATCATCGGTGAAGTACCGGATGTGGGATTCATGAATGAATCGGACGTGGTCTGGGAGCCGGTGGACTCGTTCCCAGTCGATTGGTGTTTCTGAATCGAATGCGTCGCGGACTTTTTGGATTTCAGCCTGAGAATTTGCACTCGTGGTGGATGATCCACCGTCAATCTCTTGATGGCAGAACAGGCATGACTCAACCGCGGGCACAGTCGCAGCCTCACCCTTGGTCACATTTCGATGGCAGAATTCGCATTGTATATTGTTGTCAGCAACGTGAACTGTATGGGGGAAAGCTACTGGCTGAGGAGGCGCGTTTCCTAATCCGAAAGGAGGGTTGGAAAACCATGATATTAGGAGAACAACCAGGATAAATCCCATGATCACGGTGACGACTCCGCCCGCAACCACCAGGGGTAACATTTTCCGACTCGGCATCATCTACTTAGTTGTTCCGTTCATTGGTTTCGTTGGTTTCTCTCAGTTATTTGGTTGGACCGGGCTGTTTTAGACAAAGACCCTTGGCCAGATATTCTGAACATCCAGTTGCGCGTTTATTCCTAGGATCAAGATAATCACTCCCGCGACAAAGGCAATTGCGGCTATGCCTGTGAGGGGCATCCTAGCCTTATTGGCTGATTCAGGGAGTTGTCCGGTCATGATCATAGATGGAATAAACGCGTGGGCAATCAACAGGGTTATACCGAAAGTCAGGACAATGGGGAGATAAATCCAGAACCATTGCAAGAACATGTGTATGTTTTGCCAGTCGGTGCTCGTCAGCGCTTTGGGATCTTCGAACATGGATTCTCTACGATGATATTAAGTTGCCGTATGTACGCGCTTCCTAAGTAAGGATTCCGCGCGTAGGTACACCTCAGGTTTAGGAACAGGTGAAAAATATCACAACAGCATATTGGTGTCAATAGATTTTAGCTACGGCCTACGCGTGAATTCCAGCTGGCCTTTGCGGCATAAATCGGGTCCTATATTTTGGCCAATGAAGGGCAGAGAAGTCATCTCGTAAGGATAAGATATTGTCGGTTATTGGAAGGCTGTCAATCAATCTGATTTTGCCTTTACGTCGGAGGGTTGTTGTTGAACCAGTCGACAATCTCTGAACCAGTCGCAGTCCATACCGCGTCGTGTCCCATTATGTGGCCAAGTGCATCTTCTAGGAAGCCTATGCGGAACGGTTGGCCTGTTAACCAAGGATGGAGGTTGATGGTCATTAGGCGGCCATTTCGTGCGCCGTCCTGATACATCACGTCGAACCCTTCCACAATCGACTGGGTGTATCTTTCTACGGTCACTCGTCGGGTGGACATAGTGAATAAATCATCCATCTCTAGCATGGTCGGAAGCGCAGTCAGTCCATCTCTCATGGGGTATGGCTGTTCATCGTTGACCCAGTCGCAGACGTAGTCGACACCGGCTCTCCTTAGCAGGTCCGGCGTTCGATTTGATTCACCATAATCAGTTCCGAACCAACCTCTAGGCGTTTTGCCGGTAGCTTTAGTCATGGCTTCTATCGAAGAGCGGATGAAGATTGACTCTGATTCTTCAGACATCAGGCTGGAGATCATCTGAGTGCCAGATACGCCGTGGGCTATAATCTCGCAGCCCCGGTCTTGGCAGTGCTTCACTAGGTAAGGATATGCTTCAGCAGTTTGTGTGTCCATGGCTACGGTGGACTTGATCCCCAAGCGATCTAAGGCGTCCAGCACTCGGAAGATGCCGACTCTGTGTCCGTATTCTCTATGAGAGAATCGGGGGTAGTCGGGGAACGGCCTCATGCCGAGTCCTCCGGCTTGGTCAGCGCTGTATGCGTCTTCAGGAATCTCCCATTCTGTGTGTTCTAGTGTGATAATCACACATAACGCAACCTTGGCTCCGTTGGGCCAGCTAAGTTTTCCTCTGGTAGTAATGGGTGACCACTCGTGATGTGGATGGTCGGTGCCTTCTCGTCGTTCACCTGGCATACGTAAATCTCCGCTTGCCTAGCATTCGTTATACTTTGTACTTCTTTGAGTCTTCAACCGCTTGGTCGTAATAGTTCGCGAGGTAGTATTCTGTTATATCGTCAGCGGTGGTCATCCATACGTCTGAATGTGACGTGATATGGCTGAGGATGTCATCCAGGTACTTTATACGGTGGGGTTGACCAATCAGGAATGGATGGAGGGCGATACACATCACCCTGCCGCTATCGGCTCCTTCTTTATATAGCTGGTCAAACTGTCGTTTACAAATGTCTGCAAAATACTCAGCTTCGTAGTTCACCCTGAACAGAGGTGAATCGTTCAATTCGATTGAGTATGGGACCGAAATCAATTTGTTGTCTGATGCCACATTGATGGGGACCGGTTGGTCGTCGTGCATCCAGTCGGTGTGGTAGGTCAGGCCAGCTTCAGCCATGAGGTCTGGAGTGCGGATGGTACCTGAAATGGCTGGGCCAAGCATTCCGTTTAGCTTCTTACCCGTGTATTTCTTTACAGTTTCTATGTTGTCCCGGTAAAACTCCCGCTCTTCAGGCTCGGTGTAAGCGTATAGGTAGCGGGTGTTATAGATACCGTGGGTCATGTAATCCCAGTCTCGGTCTATCATTGCCTTACGGATTTCCGGAAAGTGTTCCAGAACGGCTAGGTTTAGTGACACACAGCTGCGAATCTTGTATTGGTCCAAAACCTCTAACATCCGCCAGAAACCGACTCGGTTGCCGTAGTCACGGTAAGAGTACTGTTGAACATCGGGATACGGGGTGCGTGGCCACGGATTCCGAGGCCCGTATTGAATCGGCATGTATTCGTAGTGCTCAACGTTTGGGGCGATCCACAATGCAACCCGTTCTCCGTTGGGCCATTTAATGGGTGGACGTTCGATTATCGGGTTGTAATCGACCCGATGTGGAGGTAGGGACATCTTAATAAGCCTCCTGAGGAAAGTATGACCGACCGTGACGTGAGCCCAGACTAGGGGAAACGTTTATCACTGTCAATCCAATTTAACTGGAGTATGTATTGAAAGACCGCCTCTGGTAAAACCAGAAAGATTACCGCAGAATGTCGCCTAATAAAATCAGAGGATTAAAACTGGGTGTGATACCGCCAGGAGGATAGCTGATGCCAGCCAGAACCGGCCAGCAGTACATAGAGGGGCTCAAAGAAAGGCCGCCTACTCTTTATATGTCGGGTAAACGGGTCAAGGATCCCACAAGCCAGGCGGGTCTTAGCGGCGGGATCAAGACCCTGGCTCGAATGTACGACCTGCAACATGATCCGGTCATTGGGAAAGAGATGACGTATAGGTCGCCTACCACCGGAGACCAAGTGGGTCTCTCATTCTTAACTCCTAAGACTCACGGAGACCTGGATCGTAGGCATCATATGATGCGGAACTGGGCCAAGATCACCTGTGGGATGATGGGGCGCACGCCTGATTTCTTGAATGTAAGCTTGATGTCTATGGCGGCTGCGGGTAAATTCTTTGGCCAGAATCGCCCGGAGTTCGAGAAGAACATTTATGACTATTATGAGATGGTTCGTGAGAAAGACCTCGTTCTGACCCACACTTTGGTTAATATCCAGAGAAATCGCTCTGGTGCTGCCACTGCTTTGGATGATTCCTTGGATGTCGCATTGTCAGTAGTAAAAGAGACTGATGAGGGCATCATCGTTAATGGCGCTAGAGTCCTGGCAACTTTACCAATCGCCGATGAGATTGCGGTATATCCGGCTCGTTCCCACCGATTGCCCACCGGAGCTCCCGGCCGTACATCGTTCGCTTTTGCCCTACCGTGTGATACTCCAGGCTTGAAGTTTCAATGTAGGGAGTCATTTGATTTGCAGCGTTCCAGCTTTGACCACCCCCTGGGATCCCGTTTCGAGGAGATGGATGCTCTGGCCTTCTTCGACAATGTCTTGGTGCCATGGGAGCGTGTGTTCTTGTACGGGGATGTCGATATGTGTAACAACATGTCGCTTACTACTCACCAGTATCTACATTCCGGCCATCAAGTGGTGACCAAAAACGTGGTGAAGTGTGAGTTCATCTTGGGTCTGGCCAACTTGATGGTTCAGACTTTGGGGTCATCGGAGTTGCCACAGGTACATGGAATGATGGCGGAGATAATTGAAAATCTGGAAATTACCAAAGCACTTCTGCGGTCGGCTGAAGTCGATGCCGAATTGGACGAATGGGGCGTGATGTGCCCAGTGGATATATCTTTAATGGTGGCTCGTCAGCAATTCATAAAGATGTACCCACGCATGGGGGAGATACTACATCTATTGGGATCCAGCAGCTTGATGGCATTGCCTACGGAAGATGATTTCAGCGGTCCCTTAGTTGAAGATATAGACCGATATTTGGAGACGGACTTTTCCAGCGCCAAGGAAAGAGTCAAGCTGTTCCGCTTGGCTTGGGATACTTGCTGCAGTGCCTTCGGCTCAAGGCAGATTCTGTATGAGAGGTTCTTTCAAGGAGATCGGAACCGCAACGTAGTTCTAATGAATACACGCTACGATAAGGAACCTATGAGCCAGTTTGTACTTGATTTCCTCAACCAAGAAGAATTGGAATAAATACACCGTTCTTCATGAGTGAAAACGTCCATACGATCGATATGGTTGTTGTTAACTAGGCCTGTTTTTGGAGCTTAGTCGTCTGCTGTTGCCGTTTCTAGGTTTGGATTGGTTTGGGCTTCTAGCTGTGGAACATCGTCTTCCCAGTTTGGAATCAAAACGTGTGACGTGTCGTCTAGCATACCGATGACAACTACGCCAAGGGAGCTAAATCCTACAGATATGGCCATCACCACGTTGAAAGAGCCGGTGACATAGACGACGAGTCCAGCTAGACCAGTTGCGACTGCGTGACCCATCAGGGCTCCTGTGGTTTGCCACCCGTAAACGGTTCCCATTGGGCCTTCGCCATAGTATTGACGGTTGATTACTAGGTAGCCCGTCCATTCTCCTCCGAATCCGATTCCGAATATTGCCGCAAATAGGTAGAAAGACCAAGCGTCGTGGGACCAGAATAGCATGAAAACAGTGATTGCCTGTATCGAGAGACTTGCGGCCATCATCTTACGGGTCCCGTAAGCTTCGGCCATTATCGGAGTCACGATTCGGCTGATGACACTGATTAGGGCGATAATAGTTAGGATGATGCCGGCTTGGGCTAATGACGAGAATGCACCTCTATCAATTGCCATGGGAATCACGTAGATCAAGACAGTTCCGTGCCCCGCGCAGCCTAAGGCGTGAATCAATGGTAAGTTCCAGAAAGGCTTGGTTTTACGGGTGTGTTGGTTAAATACTTTTTGACGTAATCGGTCAACGGTTTTATCTCTAACAATCATGGGAGCGTCTGCGGGTCTAGCTCCGTAGGGCTGTATCCCGATATCGGCTGGTTTGTTCCTCATAAAGGGAACAAGGCAGAGCATCGTGCCTCCACCAATTGCTCCAATAAGCATGAAAGTGGATTGCCAACCCATGGCTTCGATAAAGCCACCTATGACTGGTGCCATGACTGCAGTACCTGCCCCTCCTGCGCCCCAGAGCAAACCAACGCCAACTCCCAGACGACGGCGAAACCAGCCACTGACTGCTGCCATTAAAGGCACCATGGCCAATGATTGTGTTAGGGAGAGCAGAATCCCGAAAAAGACGAAGAAATGCCAAATCGCGGTGACTTGGCTTAGCAAGAACATGCTGACTATGTACATGGTCGCGGCAGCTAATAGCATCCGGCGAGAGCCGTATCGGTCTCCCAGCCAGCCAGTGATGGGAGCGTACATAGCGCCAAAGAGGTAATAGCTGGCTATGACCAAACCTATGGTTCCCAAGCTCCAGCCAAAGTCCCCTTCCGCGTCGTTCAGTGGCGGTACCATGATACCGGCAGCCATACTGATGGAGCTTGCGAAAACCTGGACGGTGGCCAGGATGCTGATGATTATCCAACTGTAGTGGATGCCGAATGGCAAATTCCCAGCTGAAAGGCCAAACTTTGCTTTAGATAGAAAAGCCAATTATCAAAACTCGCCTATATGGTTCAAGAAATACCTAATCATGTTTGTATTTCGTACAATTATCG
>CEVA01030461.1_pt1 | contig 12396 bp, 12 predicted proteins | sample 361521 | NCBI WGS metagenome assembly CEVA01 (sample SAMEA2622823, study PRJEB7988) | marine metagenome | isolation source: saline water (ENVO:00002010), including | reverse complement strand
CGCCGTTGATTCTCCGTGGCAAGAGCCGGATAGCCGCACAAAGGGTGGTTACGTACACATTTGAGAGTTGTTCGTTATTTTACATAAAATGTGTTTAGGCGTATTAGTGCGTTGATGCATCATCAGAGATTGTATGTATAATTCACTCAATCATAGGCACGAAAGGAACAGATAATCGATTTAGGAGGACTAAAAATGGCAAATGGATTAACGATGGAGATGGTGCAGGCTGCAATGAAGGCCATGATGGATAAAGCTATGGAGAAACCTGACGAGCCTATCGCGATGTGTATCGTTGATGCCGCCGGCAACCTTGAAGCTTACGCAAAAATGGACAATCTCAGAATGTTCAGCCGTAGGCATGCACAGAGAAAGGCCTATACGTCCGCCATGATGGGTATGGATACGGTAACCCACGCTGAGAGATTACATGGTGGAGGCCGGAATATCGCTGATCTTGGTGACCCGATGATGACATTTGGCCAGGGTGGCTTGGTAATCATGAAAGACGGTGTCATATTGGGTGGTATCGGTGTTGGTGGTTATCCCAGCGGTCAATCAGATGAGGACATATCCAGGATTGGACTAAATGCGATGAACCTTTAGTAACTATTTCAGGCCTGGCAGTAAATTACTAAGGTTTAAATCTTATGCCTTCCTGATGATTGATTAGAGCTATTCTTTTGGTTGTGAGGTAGCTACTTTTGGCTATTAATACTAACCTGAATAGTGTTGCGCATTGGGCGTTTCAAGGTGTGATGCGTAGCCGTATTGAGAAGAACCGTTGGCTTGCGAGTTATGCTGTCCTGACCCAGAGAGAGCTAAGAATGAGTCAGGACAGAATCTGTTCGAGGAGCTATTGACAAGGTTCTAGTTAACTCAAAATAGTCGCGGGGAGGAGTTGAAGGTTTATTTATAGACTGCCTTTAATTCGTCTGAGTGCTTGTGATAGTGATTTGGTGCAAATCTGTAGCAGCACTTGCGGGCCCTAGATAGTGTTTCTTAGCATCGTCAATCAGGAGCTGAGAATTGGAGTCGAATTCAGAGTCTAGATGTGTGATCACTAATTCTTCAACTCTAGCTTCGGCGGCAGCCCGACCTGCATCTCCCGAAGTAGAGTGTCCGTGGGCGAAGGCGATATCGCTTTCATCGTCCGTCCGGAATGCTTCGTGGATTAACAACCGTGCATCTTGCGACGCTTTGACTAGTTCAGGGTTGAACCGTGTATCTCCTGAGAACACAACTGAAATTCCGTCAGAACTTACCTGCCAGCCAACCGAACCGGAGATATGGTCTGCAGGAAAGCACGAAGCCGTAGTGGTTGGTCCCAGTTGTAACTGTTCACCGGGTGCAACGACAATCCATCGCATAACTTGCCTACCGGCAGAATTCTTGGCCCCGTCTCGGTCTACTTCGTCGATGTTCAGGTGGCTAGACGCGCACAAGCTAATGGCCCAATCCAGGGATTCTGAAGTTATATAGACGTCCAATGGTGGCGCATCAAGTCGTTCAAGCGCCCTTGAGAATTGCACGAAAAGCAGGCCTGACAAATGGTCAGGGTGATGGTGGGAGATAAGCACCTTGTCGAAACTTTCGACTGGTATACCCAACTTTGATCCACTTCTAGCAACTGAGTTTCCAGAACTGGTATCGATTAGAAGACGAGTACCATCGTCACAGTCGTAGACCATTGCCGTGTGGGCTCGATTGGTGGAGGTTCCCGCTCCCGTCCCGAGAAAGCTGATTTTCATCTGGGGCATCTAATTCTCTCCGCGATAGCGGTTTTCGGTATTTGTTGATGGTCGCTCGTTTTTCAAGATATTCCTTTGGTCTCATAGATACGAATATGAATCGTAATCAAGCCTAGGGTGTATGTCCTTGTCATTGTAGATGAGATAATATTCAGGTTTTTGCCTGATTGGCTTCCCATTCGGTCAAGCGTATTTCCAGTGAGCGCTGGCGTAGCGCCATGGTAAGGTCTCCTCGTGTCCGCTCCAAAACGCCTCGCATGGCGTCGGTATTGTGTCTAAGTCCGCTGGTGACACCCTCTGGGAAGTCGATGGTCACCAACACTCCGTACATCTCGTCCATGATATCCATGAACTCTTGGCATCCGTCGATGGCATCATGGCGGAGAGCGTCCAGGATGAAGCGCCGAAGTTCACCTATGACTTCAGCCATTCCATTGATGTAGGCTGCAGCATCAACTTTCAGGTCGATAATCGATGGAATATCCGCACCCGAGATGACAGCCAAGGTCACATTGGCTTCGGTGAATTCCTTGCGGGCGTCGTTCATGAACCCGGCGTTAAATATAGATGGGCTGTTTTCGCGGATGTACTCGGCGTCTTCTAGCCTTGAGGCTGCTTTTTTGATTAACTCTTTGGCATCGCTGTATGCACCGCGGTGTACAGCGCGGATGGCGTTGGCTGAAAACCGAATCACTTCTCTGGAGACAGATAATGCCTGCTCGCGGTCGCTGTTGCGTTCAGCGAGTTCATTTATGACAGACACGCCAATCTCGGATAGGGTTATGTGATAACGAGATGGCATCAGATTTTCCCTCCGACGTTTTTGATTATTTTGACCATTTCTGATGCTACAGTTTCTGGTTCAGTCGCAGATACCATTGCGGCTGTGATGCAAATGGCGTCGGGTCCAGCATCAGGGTAGTAGAATATAGTTTGGCAGTGGCTCCGGATAAGGTTATTGTTTCCAATGGCGCCGGTCATAAATCTATCCCTTTGGGGATTTCTCCGGCGCGGGCGGAGTCGATGTTATCCCTTATTGCTTGAGGCATGTCTTTCCCAAACTTAGCAAAGGCGTCTTCCACCCCACGGCCAATGTTGCTTGGGTCGTTGTAATAACCTGGTGCTCGGTGATCGTTACCGGCATCAAGGTTCCCCTCTAGCTTGCCAGTGGAAAATGGGGACATTCGCCTTTCCATTTCGTTGCTTGTGCAATGAGAGCAGGTTGGCTCTAACGAGCTGGTGATAGACCTTACAAAGAAAGATGACAATGTATTGCAGGAATTGCATCGGTACTCATAAATCGGCAAATTAGGCTCCTGAAGAACATGAACCGTTGGTGGCGATCGTAGGCAGAAAACGATTCGGGTTAACGGTCAAGTGTTATTAATATCGCGGCGCTCTCGGTCGAAATCAGATGTGGTTTGGCCACCCATCTCTTTCTTGATACGCCCCATGTAGCTGTCGATACTCGTTGGACTGCTCTCGTCTAAGTCTCGCATGGTCTCCCCGCTGGGTGCCCAGTTTAGACTGTCACCCCACGAAGCCCTAAACGAGAATTTGGACATCAACCTTTGCATATCTGTGCTCCGGCAATAATCACAGCTGAGTTGTTTTACTTGGTTGGTTTCAGATGTTGAGCGTACAAGCACAGAGGATATTTTCTGGCAACCGCCGCAACGGTATTCGTAGAGAGGCATTGTTTAGTCCAGGTTGACCAATATTTTTCGAAGTTTTGTCCCTGGTGTGAGCATACATTTTAACATGGGTTATTGGTTATTCCTCTGGTTAACTACGAGCATGGAAACAGGGCTCGGTTCTGCAGTTGGCTACGCGCGCGCATCACTTAGGGTCTAATGTATAATGCGGCCACCTAAGCCGCAGTCCCCTAGAGCTCGTTGGGTAGTTTGGGTCTGCGCCTTTTTCTTGATGCAAATCAAACTCTCAAGACTTAATTTTCTACTAAGTTGGACCCGCTGAGGTGCCGTTATGGCAGATGAGCAAGCCCATACGATTTCTATGTTCGGAGACGACCAACCGGAACTTGCGCCTAGTCCAGTGGAGCCTGCTATGCAGGAACCCGCTGTCGCTACAAAACGTGAACCACTGTTGATGATCATGGATGGTCATGCGATGGTCCACCGTTCGTTTCGGGCCATCTCCACCCAGCGACACTTGACGGTGAATGCCACGGGTGAGGATGTGACCGGTGTATACGGTTTCACAAATGTGTTTCTGCGTGCCCTCAACGAGTGGAATCCCGCATTCTGTGCGATTGCCTTCGATATGTCAGCGCCGACCTTCCGCCATAAGCAGTTCCCTGAGTACAAAGGTCAAAGGGAGGCCACACCTGAGGAACTTCGCCCCCAATTCGGCCGGGTGAAACAACTGATGGAATCATTTGGCGTTCCGGTGTTCGAACTCGAAGGTTGGGAAGCTGATGACGTTATCGGAACTCTTGCTACCCAGGCGGAAAAATTGGGCATGGACTCGGTGATTCTTACCGGTGACCGTGATACATTCCAGCTGATCTCCCCTAGGATCAAGGTAGATTTAGCTTCCAGCATCCAAGATCGTAAAGTGTACGATGAAGCGGCCTTAATGGAGCGTTACTCTGGCCTCACGGCAGCCCAGCAGACTGACTTCAAAGCCCTACTTGGGGATACGTCCGATAACATACCGGGCGTTCCTAAGGTGGGAGAGAAGACCGCTATTACCCTGCTTAACGATTATAAAAATTTAGAAGGGATCTACGAGTATATTGAAGAGATCAAACGTCCGAGCGTGAAGGCTTCTCTGGCTGAGTTTAAAGATCGGGCTTTCTTCAACCGCGATATAATGACCATCGACTGTGATAGTCCAGTGGAATTGGATTTGGACGCTGCAAAATTCGGAGAGTTTAACCGAAATGCGGTTGTCCAATTGATGACCGAACTAGAGTTTTTTACCGTCATTCCTCGCATCCCAGAGTCTGATGGTTCGTATACGTCTAATGAGGTGAAAGAAGCTAAAGAGCAAGTCCAGTTGGAAGACGTCGACTACACGATCGTGCAGACGAGAGAACAACTAGAGCAGATGCTGTCTACATTATATGATGCTGGGCAGTTCTCCTTTGATACTGAGACCACTAGCTTAGACGCCGTTCAAGCGGGTTTGGTTGGATTAAGTTTTTCTAGTGCGCCGGCGGTTGCCTGGTACGTGCCTGTGGGGCACCAAGAAGGTGAACAGATTCCCATGGACGAGGTATTGGCTGCTGTTCGCCCTATATTTGAATCAGGCGAGATCAAAAAGTGTGCCCATAATGCGAATTTCGACATGACCATCTTGTCCAGTTACGGGATCGAATGCCAAGGGGTCGATTTCGACACCATGGTGGCTGCCCATCTACTCAGTCGCGGACAACTCGGGCTTAAAAACTTGGCACTGGACGTTCTGGGTTGCGAGATGACACCGATTAATCAGTTGATTGGGACTGGAAAAAAGCAGATAACGTTTGATCAGGTAGATATCTTGGACGCAGCCCCCTATGCTGCCGCAGACGCTGACATGACAGGCAGATTGAGACAGGCCTTCGAAGAACCCGTTGTTCGAGAGGGCATGAGTTCTCTGATGAATGATATAGAGATGCCTTTAGTTCCAATCCTGGTGACGATGCAACGTAACGGTATAAAGCTGGATACGGCTGGCCTTCGGGAGATGTCTGAGGATCTGCGTGAGCAGATGTATCAAACGGAAGAAGAACTCTACAAATCAATCGGCCATACCGTGAACATCAATTCTCCTCAACAACTAAGCGACTTGCTGTTCAATGAGATCGGTCTGCCCAAGACTAAACGCACCAAGACAGGTTATTCAACTGATGCCAACTCTTTAGAAGGACTGAAGGGACTGCACCCTGTAGTAGATCAGATACTTGAATACCGGCAAGTGTCCAAACTCAAGTCCACCTATGTGGATGCGCTTCCAGACATGCTCAATCCTGCTACTGGGCGGGTGCATACGAGCTTTAATCAGACTGGTTCGGCAACGGGGCGCATGTCCAGTAGTGATCCAAACCTTCAAAACATACCGATCCGTACTGAGATGGGACGGCAAGTACGCAAAGCGTTTGTGGCCGAGGGTGCTCCAGAGAAGCTTTTGTTCTCGGCTGATTATTCGCAGATAGAATTACGGGTATTGGCTCATATTTCCCAGGACCCCGGGCTTCTGGAGGCATTTCAACGGGGTGAAGATATCCATTCTTCTACGGCGTCACTTATGTTCGAAGTTCCACTGAACGAAGTGGTGTCCGACCAACGTCGTATAGCCAAGGTGTTGAACTTTGGCGTGATCTACGGCCTGTCCGCCCATGGAATATCTCAGCAGACAGGTTTTAGTCGTGAAGAAGGGGCATCGTTCATCGAGGCCTACTTCGCCAAATATCCTGGGATCAGCGACTACCTAGAACGTGTGAAGGTCCAAGCAAGGGCAGAACAGTACGTGGAGACTCTTCTGGGGAGGCGACGCTATTTGCCCGACATCAACAGTCCCAACTTCAACGTTCGGGGCGGTGCAGAGCGAATGGCTATTAACATGCCTATCCAAGGTACCGCAGCAGACATCATGAAGCTCGCGATGATCCGTGTTCAGAATCGTCTTGATGAAGATGGACTCACGACTAAAATGTTATTGCAAGTGCATGACGAACTGGTCTTTGAGACGCCGAAGGAAGAGTTGGGAGCTCTCAAGGACCTAGTGTTTGATGAAATGCCCGCTGCTATGAACCTGGATGTCACCCTTAAGGTGGATACTAAATGGGGTGAGACATGGGGAGACATGGAATAGCTGGTTGGGTACCTTGCATTATTTGAAATAAACTGGTCGAGGTTTTACCTCAACCAATAGGTATATATGTCAGATATGGAACTTTATCGTAGCTTTATCTTTGTGCCCGGGAATCGGGAGAACATGCTGGAGCGGGCCAAGTCGTTCGAAGCCGATGTAGTAGTGGTGGACTTGGAGGATTCGGTCCATCCCGGCGGGAAGGAAAATGCTAGAGAACTGGCCAAGAAATGGGTGCCAATATTGCACCAAGAAGGCCAGCGCGTGATTGTCCGTGTAAATTCCTTGGATACGGGGCTAACGCGCCCAGAGTTGGAAGCTGTCGTGTCACCGGAGCTATATGGCATCAGCTTGGGCAAGGTTGAATCCACGTGGAATATGAATGATCTTGACCGTATGCTGAACGCCATAGAACCCTCAGCGGGAGTAGAATCAGGGTCGACGAAAGTAGTTGCCTGGGCTGAGACCGCAAGTGCGATGGTTGATGCCCGCGATATCGCCAAATCCTCATCTAGGGTAATCGCTCTGGCCTTTGGAGCAGAGGATTTCACAAACGATATGGGGATCGAACGATCTGATACTGGAGAAGAGGTCCAGGTACCTCGATCCTTGGTTCCAATCGCTGCAAAGGCGGCTAATGTCGCCTCTTTGGACTCGCCTTTTGTTCTGTTCCAAGACCCGGACGCTCTCAGGGCCGATGCGATGTGCGCACGTCAGATGGGTTACACCGGGAAACACGCCATACATCCATCTCAACTTGAAATCATCAATGAGGTGTTTAGCCCATCGGTTGAAGAAGTCGCTTATGCCCGAAGAATAATGGAAGCATGGGATGAGGCTGAAGCCGCTGGTCGAGGATCACTAGCCCTGGATGGCCGGATGGTTGACGTACCAGTGGTGAAACGAGCCCAAAACTTATTGGCTTTTGCCGACGCCATCGAAGCAAAAAAACGAATCTAACTAGGCGTGAAACAGTGTTGACAGAAGATTTTTCACCAGCAGACCGGATCGTACTGGAGGACATGAGGTTCTATGGGTTTCATGGTGTGAATCCGGAGGAACGGGTTCAAGGACAAGAATATCTAGTTGATTTGGCGGTCGAGATGGATCTGAGCTTGGCTGGTAGGTCGGACCGCTTGGAAGACACTGTCAGCTATGCCCATATTTTTCGCACTGTCAAAGATGTAATGGAAGGCGAGCCGCGAAACCTATTGGAAGCCGCAGCCCAATCTATTACCGAAAAGATTCTAGCGGATTTCCCAGTGGATTCCGTATCTGTAAGAGTAAAAAAACCTCATCCGCCGATCAGAGGGGCGGTGCTTGAAAACGCCATAGTTGAGTTGACACGGCGCCGAAGTAACTAGCCGGTCGGACGCTTCTATTAAAGTTGAATACCTATGACTAAGGCAATCGAGATTTGCAGGGGAAATCTTGGGCGCTAATGTTAACGGCCTAGTGTAGAACGTATCTCACATATCTTTGTTGGGCAGTATTCGAGATTTAATTTTAAACGCCTGTGTGTTCTTTGTGACCATCTGTGATTACCGTTGGACGTCAACGGTTCCATCCGCGATGAGGAGGCGATAAGTTTCGGAAGGATTTTGGATTAGCATATCTTAACGTTTTTACTTCCTTCCATCCGTGGCCGCAAAAACCCTGCGCAAAATACATATTGGCAGGGTTTTCATTCGTTGATCCATTCAGCGAAGCCGAACTAAAGTTTATTCGGCAGCGGTTATGGTTATGTGTGACATATAAGAGTTCGCCCTGGCTCCGTGCCAGTGGTTCTCTCCTTGTAGTACGTGAACTACGTCTCCCACAGTGATCTCCTGTTCATGACTTTCATCGGCGACGATACCAACGCCAGCAGTAACAACTAGCATCTGATCACTTTTGTGGGTGTGCCATCCAGTGGTGGCTCCCTTCTCGAAATTGACGATGCTGCTGTTGAAGGTCTTGCTGCTACCCTCTGGGAGTAGGTTTTGTCTGGTGCGTTTCACATCTCCGCCAGTCCAGCCAGGAATCGGGGTGACGGTAGCAATGGGCTCAACTTCTACTTCTGCGATTCTGATTACCTTCATGGGACCCTCCTGTGGTCAGTCTGTATTTTTGACTAGAAACTAGAGAAATAATACACCGCCAATCGAGCTCACGGAACAATTACTTTATTGGTGTGAGTTAGCTGACTTGTGAATAAGGAAATGCAGATCCAACGGTGGTCGTCTTGGCGGCGGTTGTTCGAGTGTAGGCTTTGTGTTAACCTGAGCTATAATTGATTCTCAAAAAGATATATTTGCTGTCTGGTGCGTAGCCGGAACAGCAGTAAATGAGACGAAAATGCGCTGTGAAATCTGTCTGAAAGCTGGAATGACCGGTAACAACGTCAGCCATTCCAACCGTCACACTAAGACCCGGTTTGAGGCCAACGTCCACAAGCAGACCTTGGTAAGAGACGGCAAACCCATCAAGGTGAAAATCTGCACCCGTTGCTTGCGATCTCTGCACAAGTCTAAAAAGGTTCAGAAGGTCTTTGCATCACTGTAGCCAACTAAGCATGAACAGGAACAAAAATGCCCCGTCACATCACGCCGTGACGGGGCATTTTTGTTATCTAAAGTCTTACAGCTGATAAGTTATAAGCTACTAACCCAAGAAACATCCTCGCATGTTATTCATGGCGTCGGGAATGCTTTCTTGGTGGTTGAATATGGCTGATCCTGCCACGAGAATCGTCGCACCGGCTTTTACGGAATCCTGGGCGGTCCAGTCAGCCTTGATGCCGCCATCCACCTCTATCTGGGCGTCGTGCTTGCCCTGGTCAATCATGGTCTTGACGCGTCTGATCTTGTCCAGGCTCTGTGGGATGAATGATTGGCCAGAGGCACCGGGATTCACCGACATTATCATAACCATATCCAACAGCGGTAGAACATCCTCCACGGCACTTAAGGGAGTTCCTGGGTTAATTGCCACACCAACTTGATTTCCCTTGTCTTTGATGCGGCATACAGTCCGGTGTAAGTGTCCGCAGGCTTCTGCGTGGACTAATATCTGGTCGGATTCCACCTTGGCAAACGTCGACAGTAGGGTCTCGGGTTCTTGAATCATAAGGTGGATGTTTAAAGGCACGTCGGTGTTGGCCCGGATGGCGTCTACTACCACTTCACCAAAGGATATCGCAGGCACGAATAAACCGTCCATGATGTCCACGTGAATCAAGTCGGCCCCTGCATCTGTCACAGCACGGACTTCGCGGCCCAAGTCGGCAAAGTTAGCGGACAAAACAGATGGGGCGATAAGAATCCTTGCTTCAGAAACCATTGTCTGTAGTCTCCAGTACCTTTTTTGCTTCTTGCAAAGCGGCGGCCACCCGGGCTGGCGCGGTACCTCCGTAGTTGTCTCTGGCAGCTGCGGACGACTCAGCGGTGATGTCATAGACGTCTTCGGTGAACAGGTCTGACATTTTCTTGTATTCAGCCAGTGGTAATTCTTGAAGGCTGACGTTGTCGTCGTCGCAGCGTCTAGATAGTTGGCGCATAATCCCGTGGGCTTCACGGAATGGCATGCCTTTTCCGACCAGGTAGTCCGCTAGGTCGGTAGCAAGCATCTGACTTTCTCCAGCCAAACTTGATACCCGTACTTCGTTTAGTTGCATACCGGGCAGCATTGCCTTAAACACATCCAGGGTTGTGGCTAAAGTGTCAGCGGCGTCGAAGAAACCTTCTTTGTCCTCCTGCATGTCCCTGTTGTACGTCAGTGGCAGACCCTTGAGGGTAGTTAACATACCCATTAGGTCACCGTAGACCCGGCCGGTCTTGCCCCGCGCCAATTCTGCGAAATCGGGGTTTCGTTTTTGGGGCATGATACTACTGCCGGTTGTGAATTCGTCTGTTAATCTGATGAAACCGAACTCTCCGCTGGACCAAAGAACCAGCTCCTCTGACAGTCGGGAGAGATGCATCATACAGGTGGAGGCAGCAGCCAGGAATTCCACAACGAAATCCCGATCAGAGACCGCGTCCATACTGTTTGCGCTGATCCGACTGAAGCCCAATTCAGCGGCTAGAAATTCCCGGTCTGTTTGGTAGGCGACACCGGCAAGGGCTCCACTTCCTAGGGGCATGACATCAGTGCGTTTGTAGCAGTCCTCAAAGCGACCGACGTCTCTTTGGAACATCTCAAAATATGCCAGCATATGGTGGGGGAACAGGATCGGTTGAGCTCGTTGTACATGTGTGTATCCGGGCATCACCACTCCCGAGTATTTATCGGCAAGGTCAACCAATGCGGACTGAACTCCCCTCAGTCCTCTGACTAAATCTACAATTGTGGTTTTAGTGTAGAGTCGAAGGTCCAGTGCGACTTGGTCGTTTCTAGACCTTGCTGTGTGTAATCTGCCCGCCGCCGCACCAATCAGGTCGTGCAGTCGTCTTTCTATGTTCATGTGCAGGTCTTCCAGTGTGGGATCCCAGGGAAATGTTTCCTCGATGATTTCCAGCTCTATCGACTTTAAACCCTGCGTTATTTTGTCGGAGTCTTCCTGGGATATGATGCCTTGTTTGGCCAGCATCTTGGCGTGTGCCATCGATCCGACTATGTCCTGTTTGTACAGGCGTCGGTCGTAATCGATGGAAACGGTGTATCTTCTAAAATCAACCATGCTGTAAAGACTATAAACCTAGGAACGGAATGGCTCAAGGGAGCACAAGGTAGATTGGCGGACTGGAGTGTGGTTTTGGATCAGTTTCTAGGTTATATGACTTGATACTTGAGCTTGCCATATGGAGTCCACTATGTACGCGGGTAGAGTGGATTTACTTTTCAGTATGAAATAATTTACACATTTAGATAAGATCCACAGGTCCGTGTAGGTCATGGGAGATCGACTCTGATTTTGTATCTCCTTTCCTGGTATATCGAAACAAACGTCTTTCTACAGTGGAATTTTAAACGGCTGCTGGCATCTAGATAGTTGTCCTGATTTAGGAATGACTATATTTAGCATAGTCAGCAGAAATGAGCACGGATTTTTACCCCATGCCAACCACTCGCACACGATGGTTCATGCCGTCTGCGATATACAAGGTGCCTTCTTGGTCTACGCCGCAACCGTGAGGGCGTTCTAATCCACAGCCAATGGCATTCCCACCATCCCCGTCGCTCCCTTGGTGTCCGCCGGCTATGGTGGTTACGATCCCAGTGCTAGAGTCTATGAACCGGACAGCGTTGTTTTCCGTGTCCACAACGATCAGATTGTCTTGATTGTCGCACCGTATGGCTTTAGGCGCGCCCCAGGTCGCGGCTAAAGCCGGCCCACCGTCGCCCGTGTATCCGCGCTCTCCGGTACCCGCAAACGTGCTCATGACGCCGTTAATATCTACCTTACGTATCCCGTTACCTTCTCGCTCGGCTATGTATGTATTACCTTTTCTATCCATACATACCGCTCTGGGTCCCATCAAAGATGCTTCAGTGGCTGGTTTGCTGTCGCCTTCGCGGAGTTTCTCCCCGTTTCCTGCAAATGTGGTGATGATTCCGGTGTTCAGATCAAGACGGCGGATTCTTTGATCCTGGATATCTGCTATGAGTAGGCCACCCTTTCCGTCCATAAAGCAATCATTGGGTTCGCGCATTTTGGCTTGCGTTCCAAGGCCGCCATCTCCGCTGTAACCAGATTGACCGGTCCCGGCAACTGTTGTAATTATCCCCGTTACGGCATCCACCTTACGTATGGCAGCATTGAAGCGGTCTACGATATAGATATCGCCGTTAGCGTCTAGGGTCAGTGAATAAATATTGTTCATGGTCGCCTGGGTCGCCAGTCCGC
>CEVA01221665.1_pt1 | contig 12402 bp, 9 predicted proteins | sample 361521 | NCBI WGS metagenome assembly CEVA01 (sample SAMEA2622823, study PRJEB7988) | marine metagenome | isolation source: saline water (ENVO:00002010), including | reverse complement strand
GGAATTCGTAGCTTCACGCCTAATGAATTCCAAAAGCAATTTGTCTCTGATACTGAACTTACCTTAGGTGGCAAGCTAACCGAGTCTGCGGAGCCCGCAATTCTTGGTTTGTACACCATGGGCAGTACCTCTTCTATTGGTCAAAGCACGTCAAGTGACCTCGATATCTGGGTGTGTGTATCTCCAGATATGGACGGCCCAGCACGCGATAACCTCACTAATAAATGTTTGTTGATTACCGATTGGGCTGAGACCTTAGGTGTTGAAGCTAACTTCTTTTTAATGGATGAAGAGCGTTTCCGTTCAAACCATTCTGAAGAGATGACCGGTGATAACTGTGGCTCTTCTCAGCACTTACTGTTACTTGATGAGTTTTACCGTTCTGCTGTTCGTTTAGCTGGCCAACGCCTGTTGTGGCAAATCATTCCGCCAGAAATGGAAGAGTGCTATGACGAATATGTTCAGGGCTTATGCCAAGATGGTTACCTTGATTGTTCTCAATGGATTGATTTCGGTAAGCTGAATCGCATCCCTGCTGAAGAGTACTTCGGCTCTAACCTGTGGCAGCTCTATAAGAGTATCGACTCACCGTATAAATCGGTGTTAAAGGCGATCTTGCTAGAAGCGTATTCATGGGAATACCCAAATACTCAGCTACTGAGTATTGATACTAAGCGCCGCTTCTTCGCGGATGAACCTGATCTTTATGGCATGGATAGCTACTATCTGATGCTAGAGAAGGTGACTCGCTACCTAGAGCGTATCAACGACCATACTCGATTGGACTTGGTAAGACGCTGTTTTTATCTGAAGACCCACGAGAAGTTGTCACGTGAAGCGGGCATTGGCTCTGTTGCATGGCGTCGTGAAGCGCTCACCGAGATGACTCAATCTTGGAACTGGGGACAGGATACCATTGCAGAGCTCGACAACCGCCGTAACTGGAAGGTGGAGCAAGTGAAGGTAGTGCACCATGCGCTACTTGATGCTTTGATGCTGAGCTATCGTAACCTGATTCAGTTTGCACGTCGTAACGACATCACGTCGGCAATCAGCCCGCAAGATATTAGTATCTTGGCGCGCAAGCTATATGCGGCGTTTGAGGTGTTGCCAGGTAAAGTGACGCTACTGAATCCGCAAATCTCTCCGGATCTTCACGAGCCAGATTTGAGCTTTATTGAGGTTCGCCAAGGGCAATCGAATAAAGCGGGTTGGTACTTGTACAAGCAGCCGCTGATTGCACATCGTATTCTTGGGCAACCGTCACTGGAGCATCATGAGTACTTGAGTAAGTTAGTGGCTTGGTCGTTCTTTAACGGCTTGATCACTGAGTCGACACGTCTGCACTCTGTGGTTCGTGATGCCCATATTGATATCGATAAGTTCTATCAAATGGTGAGTGACCTGCGTAATACCTTCTCGTTGCGTAAGCGTCGTCCGAGTATGCAGGCACTGGCGAGCCCATGTGAGATTAGCCAACTGGCGATGTTCATCAACTTTGAAAATGACCCGACTTCCCAGTTAAGTAGTCGAGAATTAAAAGTGGATCTCAAAAATGTGGATATCTTCAGTTTTGGTGAAGAAGGTAAGAGCTTAGTCGGCAGTGTTGATTTGGTTTACCGTAACTCGTGGCATGAAGTACGTACTCTTCACTTCCAAGGTGATACGGCGATGCTTGATGCTCTGAAGACGGTGTTAGGCAAGATGCATCAAGATGCGTTACCGCCAGAATCGGTTGATGTGTTCTGTTACAGCAAAAACTTGCGTGGTGTGATGCGTAACATGGTGTATCAGCTGCTTGCTGAGTGTATCGAGTTAAGGCTAAAACCAATTGAGCCAGAGAAACGTCGCCGCTTTAAGGCTATTCGTCTCGCTAACAAGATGTTTGGCCTGTTCTTTGAGCGCCGCGGTGTATCGGTACAGATGCTAGAAAACTCGGTTGATTTCTACCGTAGCATCTCCACCAATAAGCTCAAGGGTTCACCTTTACTGATGCTGGATAAAGAGCAAGAGTATCAACTGCCAGAAGTGGTGGATGGTTTTGCGAGTGAAGGCTTAATTCAGTTCTTCTTTGAAGATACCGATAAAGGTTTCAATATTTACGTATTGGACGAGTCGAATCAGGTTGAAGCTTATCACCAGTACAGTGGTGAAAAAGATGAGATGATCGCGAGTGTGAATACCTTCTACACATCGGTAAAAGATGAGTCGAAGATGTCATCTAAATTGATTAACTTTAACTTGCCTCAGTACTACCAAATCGTTCACCCAGAAGAGGGCAATTCTTATGTTGTGCCTTACCGTAACGATGCGACGTTAGCTTCTCGGAGCTCAAAGATAGTTAACATCTAGTTTATTTAGACTGATTGATATTAAAAAAGGAGTGATTGATTCACTCCTTTTTAGTTTTGCTTACAAATGATTAGACCCAATCGATCTCTTCACCTGCGTGCTTCACGCATTCTTCTTTAACCATCTCAAACAGCTCCATGCCCGTCTTAGAGCATGTCCACTTGTCGTCGATTAATTTAAAGTGGAAGCCACCAGATTTAGACGCCAACCAGATTTCTTTCATTGGTTCTTGGCGGTTAATAATGATTTGGCTGCGGTTCTCAAACTCCAGCGTCATCACGTTACCAGTCACTTCGTAATCAATATCTGCCTCTGAATCGTCGATAGCTTCTTCGATGTTTTGCATCTGTATATCGACTAGTTGATGAAATTCAGTCTCGTTCATCCTTTCTATCCTATTGCTTTTCCTGAGTGTGGTGCGATTATAGGGGGCATTGAGTTAATAATCACGATATGCAAAATGAAAAAATTAATTACCGCTCTGTTTATGCTGTCCGTTATTGGACTTTCTGGTTGTGGTCAAACGGGTCCGTTATACGATCCTGATGAAGTTCAGCAAACTGAACAATCACAATAAGTGAAACACGCAGAAATCGTTATTTATAAGGGATAAGAACTTTGGATTACTTCAACTATCAGGAAGATGGCCAGCTTTGGGCTGAGGACGTCGCACTTTCACAACTCGCAGAGCAATATGGTACGCCTCTGTATGTATATTCTCGCGCTACATTAGAACGCCACTGGAATGCATTCGATTCATCGGTTGGCGAGCATCCACACTTGGTGTGTTATGCCGTTAAAGCGAACTCGAACCTTGGCGTATTGAATACTCTGGCACGATTAGGTTCTGGCTTTGATATCGTTTCTGGCGGTGAGCTAGAGCGTGTAGTCGCTGCAGGTGGCGATCCAGCGAAAGTTGTATTCTCTGGTGTCGGCAAAACAGCTGCTGAAATGAAACGTGCGCTTGAGTTGAACATTAAGTGTTTCAACGTAGAGTCTGAGCCAGAGCTAGAGCGACTGAACAAAGTTGCTGGTGAATTGGGTGTTAAGGCGCCGATTTCACTACGTATCAACCCAGATGTTGATGCAAACACTCACCCTTATATCTCGACTGGTCTGCGTGATAACAAATTTGGTATCGCCTTCGACCGTGCTCCTGCGGTTTACGCTTTTGCACAAACACTAGAAAACCTGTCTATCCACGGTATTGATTGCCACATCGGTTCTCAGCTTACTGACATCGAACCTTTCATTGATGCGACTGACCGTTTGCTTGCCCTAATCGACCAACTGCGTGCTGATGGTATTAACATTAAACACCTTGATGTCGGCGGTGGCTTGGGTGTGGTTTATCGTGATGAACTGCCACCACAACCTTCAGATTATGCGAAAGCGCTATTGGCTCGTCTAGACAATCATTCTGATCTAGAGCTGATTTTCGAGCCTGGAAGAGCGATTGCTGCTAACGCTGGTGTATTATTGACGAAAGTTGAGTTCCTTAAGCCAACAGAGCACAAGAATTTTGCCATTATCGATGCAGCAATGAACGACCTGATGCGTCCTGCGCTTTACCAAGCGTGGCAAGATATTGTCCCAGTGAACCCTCGCCAAGGCGAAGCAGTAACGTACGATTTGGTTGGCCCTATTTGTGAAACAGGTGACTTCCTAGGTAAAGACCGCGATTTGGTACTTGAAGAAGGCGATTTGCTTGCGGTTCGTTCTGCCGGTGCTTATGGCTTCGTAATGTCATCTAACTACAACACTCGTTCGCGAGCGGCTGAAGTGATGGTTGATGGCAACAAAACTCATCTAGTTCGTCAGCGCGAAGAGCTTACGAGCTTGTGGGAACTTGAAAACATTCTTCCGGAGTAATTTAAAGCGTTATGCACTTCCACTTTTCAAAAATGCATGGTTTGGGCAATGATTTCATGGTCGTGGACTGCATTACTCAAAATATTTTCTTTTCTCCAGATTTGATCCGTCGTTTGGCGGATCGTCACACTGGTGTGGGCTTTGACCAGTTACTTGTGGTTGAGGCTCCCTATGATCCAGAAACTGATTTCCATTACCGCATATTTAATGCGGATGGCAGTGAAGTGGAGCAGTGTGGTAATGGTGCTCGTTGTTTTGCACGATTCGTTCGCATGAAAGGCTTAACGAATAAGTACAGCATCAACGTCAGTACCAAGAAAGGCAAAATGGTTCTGAAGATAGAAGAGAATGACCTGATCACCGTGAATATGGGCATTCCTGAGTTCGAACCAAGCAAGATCCCATTTAAAGCGAAGCAACCTGAAAAGACCTACATCCTAAGAACCGATGCACATACTTTATTCTGTGGTGCAGTCAGTATGGGTAACCCACATGTGGTGACCGTGGTTGATGATGTCGATACGGCCGATGTGGACACCTTAGGTCCACTGCTTGAATCACATGAGCGTTTCCCTGAGCGTGTTAATGCTGGCTTTATGCAGGTGGTTAACCGTGAAGAAGTACGTTTGCGTGTTTATGAACGTGGTGCAGGTGAAACTCAGGCTTGTGGTAGCGGTGCCTGTGGCGCTGTTGCGGTTGGTATTACTCAAGGCTTACTGGCTGAGAATGTGAAGGTTAGCCTACCAGGTGGTGACTTACACATTAGCTGGCAAGGTCCGGGGAAACCTCTGTATATGACGGGCCCAGCGACGCATGTGTTTGATGGCCAGCTTTCTTGCTGATAACGATACATAACAGATAGATACATAAAAAATAAAGGATAGGTTTTGTCTAACGTTGAAGCCGACGCACTCACAGCAGAAGTGGTCGCGGAATATTTACGTGATAACCCAGATTTTTTCCAAGACCGAAAAGATTTGGTGGATCGCCTTGCTATTAATAACGTTGAGCAGGGTGCCGTTTCTCTGGTCGAGATTCAGCTTAAACGTCAACGCCAGAGAATCGAAGAGCTAGAAGAAGAGATCACTGGCTTGATGTCTCTGGCGGCGAATAACGATAAAACCTTCTATGAGTTTATGGATCTGCAAGCGCAAGTGCTGAAATGCAGTGACTTCATGCAGGTAATTAAAGCGGTTGAGCAAAAGGCACTCGACCTTGGGTTGAAGGCTCATTTGCGAATCCTTTCGCAAACGGGTTTTTATCAACTTAGCGAAGAGGGCTACTCGAAGTTTTCGCTTAACCACTTTAATGGCAAAGATGCCTACCTCGGGCGTTTGAGAAAAGCCGACAGACAAGATTTGTTTGGTGATTTTCCGGTTCCAGAGCTAGGCTCTTATGTAGTACTACCGCTTGTTAAGCAGTCTCCATTGGGCTTGCTCGCCTTTTCTAGTGAAGATGGCGGACATTTCCAACCTCATATGGACACGCTCTTTTTACGCCACTTAGCACTTGTCGTGTCTCATTTGGCGGACACCTTACCTTGGCAGATAAATAATGAGCCTAGAGCCCAACACACCTCTTCCTAATAGCCTTCAAAAGCCTCTTTCTCGCTTCTATGAATATCTCAGAAGCGAGAAGGGACTCAGCCTACACACCCAACGAAACTACAAACAACAACTTGAAACCATGGCCGAACACTTAGTCACTCTTGGGCTAAAGGATTGGCGTCAAGTTGATGCCGCTTGGGTAAGACAACTGGCCAGTAAAGGCATGCGTGACGGGATGAAGGCAAGCAGCATTGCGACTCGCTTATCGTCACTGCGTAGCTTCTTTGATTTTCTTGTCTTACGGGGCGAAATAACCGCGAACCCTGCAAAAGGGGTTTCTGCGCCTCGTAAGCAGCGTCCGTTACCAAAAAACCTCGATGTAGATGAAGTCGGTCAGTTGCTTGACGTGAATGAAGACGATCCACTCTCGATTCGCGACCGAGCGATGATGGAGGTGATGTACGGTGCTGGCTTGCGTCTTGCTGAGCTGGTCGGTATCAATCTTAAAGACGTGCTCAGCCGCCAAGGAGAAATCCGAGTCATTGGTAAAGGTGACAAAGAACGTAAGGCGCCATTTTCTGGTTTAGCCAAAGAGTGGGTTGATAAGTGGCTGAGAGTCCGTGGTGAATTGGCTTCTCCGGGAGAGGATGCCTTGTTCGTCTCTAAATTGGGTACGCGTATCTCTCACCGCAGTGTGCAAAAACGTATGGAAGAGTGGGGCAAGAAGCAATCTGTGGCGAGTCATATTAGCCCGCATAAATTGCGTCACTCCTTTGCAACGCATGTGCTTGAGTCGAGCCAAAACCTTCGTGCGGTCCAAGAGCTATTGGGCCATGAAAATATCTCGACCACCCAAGTGTACACTCACTTGGATTTCCAGCATCTAGCACAAGCATACGATCAAGCTCACCCAAGAGCCCGTAAGAAAAATAAAGACTAAAGGTTTTACTATGCGAATTTACCGAGGGTTACAGCCTGTCAAAGCCATGACCTTTGATTTGGATGACACTCTATATGACAACTGGCCTGTGATCATGAAGGTTGAGAAAGAGATGGCGCAGTGGCTTTTTCAAGAGCACCCTGTGTCTGCTTCTTTGTCGCTGGAAGAGTGGCAAGCTGTAAAACAACGAGTCGCATTGGATAACCCAGAGTTAAAGCATGATGTCACCTTGTGGCGTGAAACTCAGATTAAGACGGGTTTGTTGCAGTTGGGCTACTCTCAGCAGCAAGCTGAGCAGGCCGCTTGTGACGGTATCGAACATGCCTTATGGCTACGCAACCAAGTCGACGTTCCTCAAGAAACCCACCGTGTCATGGCGGAACTTGCCGAGCGTATTCCTTTGGTGGCAATAACCAATGGTAATGTCGATCCCCACAACATTGGCCTCGGGCAATATTTCCAACTCATTCTTAAAGCGGGACCAGACGGGAGGGCCAAACCCTACCCAGATATGTTTGAGAAAGCACAACAGCACTTGGGCTTTGATGCTAGTAATATCCTTCATGTGGGGGATCATTTAAGGACGGATGTCTACGGAGCCAAGAAAAATGGCTTCCAAGCATGCTGGTTTAATGACACTGGTTCCAATTTATACCTATCTTCGAAGGCGAGTGTGCTTCCTGATGTTGAAATAGAACAGCTCAGCGATCTTATGCGACTAATTTAATGGCCACTGCAGGCTTATTGTGTCGCATTTATGATAGTGAATTGTTACATTAGTCGAGTTTAAAGGCCTGTTTAGGCTAGGATAATTAGCGATTACTTATTACGATTCATTTCAATCATAGCGGTGGTTGCGGGTTCTCTATTCCATTAGATTTCGAACAAGGGTTGGCATGCAAACATATACATTTCTCGCAAACACAGAGGAGCAATTAGCATCTCAACTTGCTCAGCGCGAATGGTGTGATAGCAAACAATACCTAGTTCAACTTTTCTCTACGCAATCACCTGATGTGGCTCGCCAACTTGCTAATGTGGCGCTCAATCGTTTGAGCCATGCGACCTTGATTGGTCAAAGTGCTCGTCATGTTATTTGTGATAACTGCCTTGAGAGTACTTGCACCTTAGTCATTGTTAGTGAATTCAACGAAACTCTATTAATCTCCGCGGTACAGCCTTTTACAGGTAACCCTAACCAAGATAGCCAAGATCTCGTATCTCAACTTGATCTATCGGAAGACACCAAAACTGTTATCAGCTTGTGTGATCAGGTTGAAGGACGTGATTACCCAATTTATGGTGCTTTCGAAAATCATTCCTACGCATTACCAGTGGCTGGTGGCTTGTGCCAGGAAAATGAGTTCGGCCGCTGGGTTATGCACAACGAGCAAACTTACCAACATGCCTGCGTAGCGGTTGCCTTGACGAACCCTAATTTAAAGGTGTGGTCAGACGCTTACTCCGAGTGGAACCCTATAGGGATGAAACTACGAGTGACTCATGCGATAGGGAACCGTCTGTATGCATTAAATGACAAGCCGGCGATTGAGGTATTTAAACATTACCTTGCCGATGGTAAAGACCTTCCTTTCAGTCAACTGATGAGTTTTCCGCTTTATCGCGAACTTGGCAGGAAGAAAGGGATATCAACACCACTTCGTATTAATGACGATGGCAGTATCGAGTTTGATAGCCCTTGGCAGATCGGTGAAGAAGCTCAGTTCTGCTATAACCACCCATCACTGACTGCCGAAAAGGTGCGTCATGGCGCTGAGATGCTTGCCATGCATCAACCTGAGTCTGTGATCATCTATAACTGCGTTTCTCGATTGGAGTTCATTGACAGTAAGTTAGAGCTCAAGCCATTTGAAGGGATAGTAAATGCATGTGGTGCTTACTGCATGGGAGAGCTTTATCGAACTGAAGAGCGACAAGATATCCTTCACCACAGTCTGACTTATATCGCGATGAGAGAGTCTGACGAGATTAATGAGTTTTACGCTGACGAATTTAAGTGTGGCTCTACGGTTTCACCACTGCTTAACTTAGTGCGTAACGCAGTGGCTGATCTTGATAGCATGAACACACAAATGGAGAAGAAACTCCATCAACAGGCTCGTCGTTTAACGGAGAGTTATCGCATTGATTCCCTTACAGGGCTACCTAACCGTATAGTACTAAAAGAACGACTCAATACGATTCTCTTTACTGAACATTTGTTGACCTTGAAATTGACTAATTTCCATGAAGTGAATGACAAGTATGGGTATCAAGTTGGTGATCAATTACTCTTAGATCTCTCCAACCACCTCGTAGAGCGTTTGCAGCTTCGAATCGTTAAGAGGTCTAAGATCAAAGTTGAACTCTTTAGTATTGGGGTTGGAGAATGGGCGATTATCTTCAATACCAGTGCCATAGGAGCGAGGATAAAGGAGCGCTTTGTAGAATTTGCAGATGAAGTTGAACGTGTTAACTTCGAACCTTATGGCTTAACCGATATTGACTACCTATCGGTCTCGTTATGTGGCGGCTTTGCCAGTCGCTGTGACTTTTTGACTGATAATAGTGATGAAATCCTTCTAAAAGCGATTGAAGCACGACGTTATGGTGTTCGTAACAACACCCACATAACTAATGCCAAAGATATTCAGGTGAGTGAAGAAGAGCGTAAAGAACGGATTGGTTGGTTGAGCTGTGTTAGCCGAGCAATCTTAGATCAGAATATTATTACCTACTCGCAACCAATTGTTGAGGCGAGAACACATGAACTGATTGGTCAAGAATGTTTGGTGAGAATAATGGAAGCTGATGGAACGATTGTGCCACCAGGTAAATTCTTACCTATGATTGCCGACACACACCTTTATACACGTCTTAGTCGCCATATGATTAAGAACACTATCGGTTATATGGCCGATAAACAGAGCCCGTTTTCTATCAACCTTTCTCCGCAAGACCTTTTAAGTGATAAGACACTTGAGGTGCTCGAGACTGCCATTAGTGGCATGAACGATCCTACTCGATTGGGGCTCGAGGTGCTTGAGTCTGAGCAGATTCGAGATTATGGCCGTATGATTGAGGTGTGCGACCACTTCCGCTCGTTAGGTGCAAGAATCATTGTTGACGACTTTGGTTCTGGTTACTCCAATATCGATGAGATCATTAAGCTTGAACCGCAGATAATTAAGCTTGATGGCAGTTTGATTCGTAATATCGACAAAGACCAGAAGCAGAGAAACATTGCTTCTCAGCTGGTGCGCTTGTGCCAAGTGTTTAATGCCAAAACGGTCGCTGAGTTTGTTCACAATCAACAGGTTTGTGAGATAGCCGAACAGATGGGCGTCGATTACCTGCAAGGATACTACTTTGGAGAGCCTAAACGGCTGTTCTGATGAGTGGCAAATGTCTGATGTTTCACGTGAAACACTGTTTTGTCCAATGTATTAAAGCGAGATGTGAAAAGGGTGAGCTAGTGGCTCACCCTTTTTATTTTGGTGCTTAAGCACTCCGCATTACTCTATCTGAGAGCGTGTCCACTTTTGTCTGCTTGGAATACTTTGAGATAGTGCTGATAGTAATCCTCTATCTGCTTTGCTGGTTGAGCTTCATTTAATGCCTTAAGTAGCTCAATACCAACCTCACAGGTACACAGGTGTCCACTGTCTTGATTGCGGCGCAACGTATATGAAGATTCACTGGTTACATCGAGGTGCACTTGCGGAATCGTCTGTAACCAAGGGCTTTTGTTGAGCATTTTTTTCGCTTCTTGCCACGTGCCATCCAAGATGATGAATAACGGCGTTCGTTCACTCACTGTATCCGAAACCGCTTGCTGACATTCAATGCTTTTATCACTTGGAAACAACAGCAAAGGCTGATGAGTTTCATCATTAAGTAAAGCCAGTAGTTCGGCTGGAGGCGTCTTACGCTGCCAAATAAAAGACTGACACTGCTTGAGTGAATGTTGCAGTAGCTTTCCGGTATTGGTGTCTCGTGTTAGTTCATTCTCGTGAGTGAGTAAAACTAGGTGGATTTGGCTTTCAGTATTCGGTATTCGATGACAAATACACTGATGAGTGAAACCACACCCACTGCAAGCTTGCTGATCGCTCATGGTTATAGCTTAACTCCGCTTTGTACTGGTGAGATGTCGTTAGCAAACAAAACAACATCGCTGATATCAGTATCATCGGCTACCGGTGCAACACTTGGGTTGAGTGGGTAGCTGATACCCGTATATGAGAGTGCGTGTTTGGCCGCTATTGCGCCCCCGCCGCTGACATTGAAGATCAGATCGTGCCAACCGTGATTTTTAGACTTACCCACACGTATATCGCCTTTTACTAATGTTACTCGGCTATTGAAGCGCCACTTGTCTTGATGGTTCTCGAAAATCAGCAGTGTACAACCACCTGAGCCACACCAATCGAGTTGTGCGAACAGCTCTTCTTTACCGTCACCGTTGAGGTCGTAGGTCAGCCAGCGGTATTTAGTATCATCAGGCGAGCTGTTGTTGATCTTAAAATATTCGCGGATCGCTTGGTCCACTTTTGGATCAAATTGATCACTGGAGTTCACTTGCTTAGCTGTTAGATCAACCGTGTTGGCTTGCGCTTGTACAGGCTTTGCTTCGAATAGTACTAGACCGCCGTTGGCAATCGGGTAGACGATATTGCCGACCTTTTCTTTCTCTGCGATTAGCTTACCGTTATCGAGTGTGAAGATACGCTCGGATATCAGGTATTGCTGCTGGTGGCGAGTCATGACGACCTGAACTTGGTTTTGGTTGAGTTGCTGCCAGAAGCCTTGCTCAACAATAGAAGGATCACCGTTGCTGTAAGAGTAGGTTGTTACTGCGCTATGGTCATCGTTGAGCTCAAGGTTAATAGAGAACCCTGAGTTCTGCGTTGAGCTAGCGAAATAGGTACCACTCCAGTCCAATGTAGGATCTTGGTTTGAAACCGTTGCACAGCCCGTGTAGTTGCTTTCATTGAGGTTAAGTTTCGCTTCCCAGCCGTAGATAGAGTCACTCATGCCGTCGCTGCAGTTCTCTTTCTTCAGGTTGAGCTCGCCTTGCGTTGCTTTACCCTCTAATTGGTAATCACGACTGCTTGGCGTGGTGCGGCTTGATTCGATGTTGAGAGCCTGAGGTGCTTCGCCCATCTTGGTATAAGTCAGCTGGCCTTTATCAAAGGTGGCTGACCAGAATGGTTCATTGCCGAATACTCGTGTGGATCGCAGTGGTTGGTCGCAGCGTTCAGGGTTTTCTGCCGTTAAGATATTGACTTGATCAACCACGAAACGTGCTGTGAAATCAGCGTTGTAGCCGGTTTGGCTAGGTACGGTAAGGTGACCAATCAGTTCGCCATACAGAGCTTGATAAGGTCTGGCTGCTAACCCTTGTGCTTCTAACGCTAGCTCAGGGGACATCTCTAACCAGTATTGTTGTTGGCTTCCACAAGGGGTAAACGTGCGGCTTTCATGGCCTACCACAACTTGACCGCGCATGATGAAGGTTTGTGGTTGAACACTCAGAGGTTCATCTAAGGTTGCTGGTGGAACTTCAGGTTGTTGCGGTGTTTCTGGAGCGGTTACACAGCCTTGTAGCGCGAATGCGGCTAGCCATGTCACTGGGTTTTTCATTACCTTCATGTTATATCTTCCTCGGAGCAACCGTTAATTGGATTT
>CEVA01025198.1_pt1 | contig 12420 bp, 12 predicted proteins | sample 361521 | NCBI WGS metagenome assembly CEVA01 (sample SAMEA2622823, study PRJEB7988) | marine metagenome | isolation source: saline water (ENVO:00002010), including | reverse complement strand
CCGCATTGCCCACGCCTACCTCTTCGCCGGACCCCGCGGCACGGGCAAGACGACCATCGCGCGCATTTTTGCCAAGTGCCTGAACGCCACCAGCGGTCCCTCCGTGGATTTTCCGGAGCATGACGAGCGTTGCCAGGAGATCGCCGAGGGTCGCTCGCTCGACGTGCTGGAAATCGATGGCGCCAGCAACCGCGGCATCGACCAAATCCGTGAACTGCGCGACACCGTCAACTACGCCCCCGCCGCCGCGCGCTTCAAGGTGTACATCATCGACGAGGTGCACATGCTCACCAAAGAAGCCTTCAACGCCTTGCTGAAGACCCTTGAGGAGCCGCCGGAGCACGTGAAGTTCATGTTCGCCACCACCGAGCCCGAGCAGGTGCTGGCCACCATCCTCTCACGCTGCCAACGCTTTGACCTGCGCCGCATTCCCGCCGCCAAAATTGTCACCCACCTCGCAGAGATCGCTGAACAGGAGAAGGTGAAAATCGATGAGCCCGCCCTGCACGCCATTGCCCGAGGCGCCGATGGGGGCATGCGCGACGCGGAATCCACGCTGGATCAGCTCATCAGCTTTTGCGGAGACAACATCACCGAGAACGACGTGCTCTCCATGTTCGGCTTGGCCGCGCAGGGCCAACTGCTTGGTCTGGCGGAATCTGTTTTAAAAGGAGAAACCGAAGACGCCCTGCGACAGTTCAATGAACTGGCCGGCAACGGCAAAGAACTGCGTCGCCTAGTGGGCGACCTCCTCAACCACTTCCGCAACCTCATGGTCTTCTCCGTCTCCCAGGGAGACACAAGCCTCCTAGAGATTACCGAGGCCGAGAAGACCGCCCTCGAAGCCCAAACACAGCTGGCCGACATGGACGCTCTCGGCCGCATTCTTGAGGTGTTGACCGACTGCGAACTGCGCTTGCGCGACGCCGCCTCCAAGAAGATCCTTGTCGAGGTCAGCCTGCTCAAGGCCGTTCAGGCCGCGGGCGCCATGAGCCTCGACGACCTTCTCGACCGGCTGCAGGAACTGCGCACGCAAGGCGGCACTACCGCCCCCCCCACGCAAGCTCAGGCCCGCCCCAAACCACAAACTCAACCGGCCCCCAAACCCAAGGCCGAATCCGCTCCCCAAATCCAAGCCATCACTACGTCGGCCGGGGACTTGACCGCCCTGTGGCCGGAACTTGTGAGACGCGCCGGCGAGCTACAACCCTTTGCCGCTGGCTACCTCACCGAGGCACACCCCGTTTCCTTGGACAATGGCAAGGCCACCATCGGCTTCGCGCCAGAGTACGCCGACCAAATGGACCTCGCGGACAACCCCAAGTTTCAGCAAACTCTAGCCAAGTCATTGGAGCAGATGGGGCATCCCGGCTTCGAGATTCAATTTGTGCAAGCCGACCGACCCGCCGACTGGGAAAACCTGCCCACTCAACCCGCCAGCACTTCAACCGAGGCCCACGAGTCCGGCGCACCCGCCACGCCCAAGCCATCGGAAGGCCCGGTGGACACCGACGAGTTTAAAAACGATCCCCTCATCCAGAAAGCCTTGGAGGTTTTCAAGGGACAAATCGTGGACGTTCGATCCCCATAAACAACAATGGCAAGCCTGAACAAACTAATGAAACAAGCCATGCGCGCCCAGCAGCAAGCTGAGGAGGTGCAGGCCCAATTGTCCGAGCGCACCGTCGAATCCACCAGCGGCGGAGGTGCCGTCAAGGTGGTCGCCAAGTGTGACGGCGCCATCCAGTCCATCAAGATTGATCCCGAGGCGCTTAATCCTGACGACGCCGAGATGCTCGAGGACATGCTGCTCACCGCCGTCAACACCGCCATCAGCCAAGGGCAAAGCATCCAACGCGAGGAGATGGGCAAGATCACCTCCGGCCTTGGTCTGCCGGGCATGGGCATGTAATGGGTGCCGCACTGCCGGATCCGGTCGCGGAACTCGTGGCCGCGCTGGGGCAATTGCCGGGCATCGGCCCACGCTCCGCGGAGCGCCTTGCGCTGCATCTGGTCCAAGGCGAAACCGGCCAAGTCAAGCAACTCGCCGCGGCCATCCTGAGTGCGCGGGAAAAAGTTCAATCCTGCAACATCTGCGGCGCACTCACCGAGCAGCAACCCTGTGCGCTCTGCGCCGATGATCGCCGTGAAGCCGACACCCTATGCGTCGTGGAAACCCCCGTGGATGTCATCAACCTCGATAAGTCCGGTGCCTTCAACGGCCGTTACCACGTTCTGGGCGGGCGCATCTCTCCATTAAACGGCGTAGATCCCGAGGATCTGCGCATCGCCGAACTGGAGCAGCGCATGGAACAAGACCGCATCACTGAGATCATCCTGGCCTTGGGCACGGATGTGGAGGGAGACGCCACCAGCAATTATCTCGCCCAGCGCTTCTCCGCCCAAGGCGCAAAGATCACCCGCATCGCCCACGGGCTGCCCGCGGGCAGCGGCTTGGAGTTCGCTGACGAGTTGACCCTGAGCCACGCTCTTGAAGGCCGCCGGGAAATGTCATGATTCGCGTCGTTGCTTTCGACATTGGCAAGGTCTTGCTCGACTTTGACTATGGCATCCTCACCCGCCGCATGGCACCCCGAACCCGGCTGAACGAAGCCGCACTCAACCAACTGCTGAATCAATCCCCCCTGTTGGCTGAATACGAATCCGGCCGACTGGACAACGAAGCCTTCTTCGCCGTCGTACAGGAAGAAACTGACTTCGCGGGTGAACTGCCGGAGTTTGCCTCTCTTTTCGAGGACATCTTCACACCCATCGACAAGACCATTGCCCTACACGCCCGTATCGAGGCGGCCGGCATCGCCACGTGGACATTTTCCAACACCAACGCCATGGCCGTCGCCCACATCAGCCGCACCTATGATTTCTGGCCGAGATTTACCGGCCACCTCCTGTCCCACGAGGCTGGCGCTTTAAAACCAGCCCCCGAAATCTATCAGGCCCTCGAAGATGCCACAGGCCAAGAGGGCGCTGAAATCGCCTACCTTGACGACCGGCCCGAGAACATCGCCGCAGCCCGGCAAAGGCATTGGCATGCCATCCAATTCGACACACCCGAACAGGCCCAGAGCGACCTCATTCCCCTGCTCTCTCTTTAAAACAATCACGCCAAAGGCGCGGAGGCTGTTCCGTATCCAGCGGATTGGGTCCGGCGTCCCCTTCCTTCAACAGGCCCAGCCAATGGTCGATGACCTCCAGCGCCTCGTGTGAGGGAAAACCGTGGGGTGCCCACGGGTATTTGGCCAAGTTTGACCGGGCCAGTCGAAAGAGTTTGGCCGACGCGTGCAGGCGCGGGCCGGCTGCGGGATATTCTGGATTTTCATGCATGATCAGATGCACAAAGGCACCAGCCAACTGGATGAGCCCCTTGTAAAAATCCGCTACTGGCGCTGCCCGATCCTCCAGCCACAAGTCTTCCAGCACATCGTGCGCCTCGTAAAATTCGCCCGCATTGAAACACTCCAGCCAACCGAGTAAGTGGGCCGGCTGAACACGCCCCCTTAGGTGGGCAATACGCGCGGCGATGGCGGGGCTCTTGTGGCTCACGGCGTGAATTTATTGTGAGTAGCTGAAAATTGACATCCCTTAGTCCCCCGCCCAGCTTGCCGCATGGCAAAGACTGGATTGGGCCGGGGCTTGGGAGCGCTGTTGGGAGAGCAGTCCGCGGCACCCACCACCGGTGCGCCACCTCCCGAAACCTCCACGGACGAAACCATCAAGCTGGTGACACTGGATCAGCTGCAGCCTTGCCCCGTGCAGCCAAGGCAGGATTTCGACCGGCTGGCCTTGGAAGAACTGGCGCAATCCATTGAGGCCAACGGCATCGTCCAGCCTCTGATCGTGCGACCTGCACGCGACTACCTGGAGTTGATTGCAGGAGAGCGCCGCTGGCGGGCGGCCAAGATAGCCGGCATGGCGGAGGTACCCGTGGTGGTGCGCGAGGCGTCCGATGCCGAGGTGCTCGAAATGGCCCTCATCGAGAACCTCCAGCGCGAGGATCTGAACCCCATTGAGGAAGCACAGGGTTTCCAGCGGTTGATTGACCTGCACCAGTACACGCAAGAACAGGCAGCCGCACGCGTGGGCCGCAGCCGGGCGGCGGTGGCCAATGCGCTGCGCGTCTTGAAACTGGATGAGGCCGTGCAAATCCATGTGCGCCAAGGACGCCTTTCCATGGGCCACGCCAAGGCCATCCTAGGCATTGAGGATGCCACTCGGCAAAAATTGGCGGCGGAAAAGATTTTAAAGGAAAACCTCAGCGTGCGCGCCACGGAGGAACTAGTGGCCAGCCTCCAGAAAGGCAGCGGTGCCCCCGCGACCAAGGGAGGCAGCGCGGCGGCACCGGATGTTCATGTGGAAGCTTTGCGTAACAAGCTCACTGAGAAACTGGGAACGAAAGTGGCGTTGAGTTACCGCAAGGGCAAGGGTGCACTAAAGATCCACTTTTACAACGACGACGACTTGGAACGCATCCTCGGCCTGCTGGGTGTCGATTCGGATTGATCGCCCGGTCCGCTTCCTGTTTTCCTTCCCGGACACGATGCTGCTTGCATTAAAATATTACGGCGATCCCGTGCTACGCCGAAAGGGTGCGCGTGTGGACGCGGTCACCCCGGAGATTGAATCGCTGATCGAAGACATGTTCGAGACCATGTCCGAATACAATGGCATCGGTCTCGCCGCGCAACAGATCGGCGAAGCAGTTCAGCTGACCGTGCTGGATATCCGCGCCGTAGAGGATCGGCCCTCGACGCTGGAGCTGGACGGCCGGGAGGCGGATCCCAACTCCATCATGCCGCTGGTGTTGATCAACCCGAAACTCACCCCCTTGGATGACCCCGTTGCCGGCGGCGAGGGTTGCTTGAGCTTTCCGGAAATGTACGCAGAGATCACGCGCCCCGAGTCCGTGGCGGTGAAGGCGCTGGACCGGGACGGTAAATCCATTGAATTCAACTGCGGCGGACTGCTCGCCCGCGCGATCCAGCACGAGACGGATCATCTGCACGGCATCCTGTTCATCGACCGGATGGATCAAGCCACCAAACGGGATTTGCAGGAACAGTTGGACGAGCTGCAAAAGAAGACCAAGGCCGCGCTGCCTTGAGAATCAGTACACCTTCCTCATGTTCGAGGAGAGGATTCCCAATTCGCCGCGGTACTTGGCCACGGTGCGGCGAGCGATTTTCAGGTCCTTGTCCGCCAGTGTTTTGACGATTTGCTCATCGCTGAGCGGCTTGGATTTGTCCTCGTTGTCCACCAAATCCTGAATGACCTGTTTCACGCTGGCGTTGCTGACATCCTGACCAGTGGCAGTCTTGAGTGCGCTGGTGAAGAAATAGCGCATCTCGAACAACCCCTGCGGGGTCTTCATGTACTTGCCGGACACCGCGCGGCTAACGGTGGTTTCATGCACCCCCACCTCCTCGGCCACCTCGGACATGGTCATGGGCTTGAGTTCGGACACCCCTTCATCCATGAACTCCCGCTGCCTGCCCACAATCTCCTTCGCGATCTTTAAAATCGTGTCGTGCCGCTGCTGAATGCTCTTGATGAGAAACTTGCCGTCGCGAATTTTGGACCGAATGTATTCGCGCACGTCCTTGGCATCGCGCGCACCCGCCAGCATGTCCTTGTAATCATTGCTGATGCGCACCTGCGGCATTTCCTCGCGGTTGGAGGAAACCACGTAGTCGCCATCCTTCCATTCCACGAATACCTCGGGCAACACCACCATGGCCTCCGAGTCGGGTAGGAACGCGCGCCCAGGACGCGGCTCCAAGTGGCCAATGTTCTCGGCAATGTCCTGCACCTCGTCCACCTCAACTCCCAGCGCGCGCGCAATCTCGGGGAACCGCCGCCGCCCCAGCGCATCCATGTACCGATCCACCACGCGGTATTCCTCCGAGTCAATCATGCCCTTGCGCTCCAGTTGAAGCAACAGACACTCGCGCAGGTCACGCGCGCCCACGCCCGCCGGCTCAAAGGAGCGAATCACACACAGGACCTCCTCCACCATGTCGCGGTCTTCATTGGTGGCCTGCATCAACTCCTCAACTGAAGCCTCGAGGTATCCATACTCATCAATGTTGCCGATCACCACCTCGGCCACGGTCATCTCGTCGGCGTCCAGGTCACTCATGCGTGATTGCTCGGCCAAGAAATCCGCCAGCGTGATGTCCACCGTCAAAGAATCGAACATGAACTGGCGCCGCTCCTCATCGTCCACCGTGGGCCGCTGGATGGGGGTGGTCTGCGCGCCGTTGAAATGATCCCGCCACTCCTCGCTCAACTCAGCCAGACGCTCCAGCTCCTGCTGAAAATCGTCCACCGGTTCGTTGCCGTTCTCCTTCGCGGGATCCACCTGCGTATCCGCGGGCGGCTCCACCGCTGCTTCGGATTGCGCCTCGCCGTTTTCCGGCGCTGCCCCCTCCGCGCCGGTTTCCTCACGCTTGGCGATTTCCTCCAAGGGAACCTCCTCCAAAACGGGGTTCTCCTGCAGCTCCTTGTTGATCATGGCCCGCAAGTCCAGCATCGGGGCCTGCAGCATCGCCAGCGATTGCTGCATCTGGGGAGACATCGTCTGGACCTGTGCCAGCCGTTGTCCAAGCTGCATTCTGGGTTCGAACGCCATTTCGGGTACCCATTGATTACCCCAATGCATCACGCGAAGCAAGACGAATGGCACGCAATCTGCTTGGCCACGACACCTCCCCGCGCCAGCAAGGGGATCATCCTGAATATACGCCCAAATTTGCCCCGCGCAACATGGGGACCGAAAAAAATTGTACCGCCACGACAACCTCCCTACACTGCCGTGCGTGGGGGAGGTGAAGTTCACGATTTTGGGTAGTGGCTCGGCCGGCAATGCCGCCTATCTGGAAGCAGATGGCACACGGTTGCTGCTGGATTGCGGCTTCAGCGCGCGGCAGATCAAGCAACGACTCGCCACTCTTGAGCGCATCCCCGAACGGCTCGATGGCGTGCTGATCACCCACGAACATTCCGACCACATCGCCGGCCTGAAGCACATCGCCGCCAAGCTCGGCCTGCCTGTCTATTGCAATCGCCTGACCGCCGAGGAAATCGAGCGCATCCACCGCACCCCGTTTGACTTTCGCCTGTTCGAAACCGGGCAATCCCTCGAGATCGGCAGCGTGAGTGTTGACACCTTTTATGTGCCGCACGACGCCGTGGAAACCGTCGGCTTCCTCCTGCACACCTCACAGGGACGAATCGGTTACCTGACCGACTTGGGCCATGGCACCCGCCTCATTGCCGATCGTGTCCGCTCGGCCAACGTGCTCGTCTTGGAAACCAATTACGACACCGACCTGTTGCGCGACTGCCCGCACCGGCCGTGGCACCTCAAGCAACGGATCATGGGCCGCCACGGCCATCTCTCTAATGAAGGCGCCGCTGAATTTGTCGAAACCCTTCTCCACGACGAACTCCATCATATTTTCTGTGCCCATCTCAGTCGGGAATGCAACACCCCGGAACTGGCCCAAGCCGAGCTCGGCACCGTACTCCAGCGCGCCGGTGCCCTGCATATTCAAGTTTCCATCACCCAACAAGCCCACCCCAGCCCCACACTCACCTTGGGACATGACACTCAAAACAGCGGTTTTTTACAAAAAACCGTTGCCAATGCGGCGATTTCGAATTAGTTTCGCCCGTCTGTAAAAAATCTGCCTCGCTGTGGGCGAGGCGGTTTTTGCATAGAACCCAACCAACCCCTCAAAAATGTCGGAAAGAATTGGATTCGTCGGTGTAGGCCGTATGGGTGCGAACATGGCCCGTAGGCTCAAGGATCAAGGCCACAACATCAGCGTCGTTTACGATGTGAATGTCGAGAGCGCCAACACGCTTGCGCAGGAATTGGGATGCCATCATGAATCCGACCTGCGTGAAGTTACCAAGAGTTCGGATATCGTCATCACCGTCGTCACAGACGACAAGGCCATGCGCGATATCTTCAGCGGTTCAGGCAGCCTGCTGGCTCGAGCCGAAGGCACCCTGTTCGTCAACTGCGCCACCGTCAGTCCAGCCATTCATGTAAAGGTCGAAAAGTGGGCCGCGGAACACAAAGCCCAGAGCTTGGAGGCATGCATGGCCAGCAGCATCACCCAAGCCCGCGATGGTACGCTCTACCTCATGTGCGGCGGCAAACAAGAAGCTTTCGATCGTGCCAAGCCCATTCTGGATGACCTGTCCAGTATCAACCGCTACATCGGCCCCTCCGGTACCGCCGGGCAGGTCAAAGCCTTGGTCAACATGGTCATGAACATCAACACCGCCGGCCTCGCCGAGGGACTGGGTCTCGCCGACGCCCTCGGTCTGGATCTGGGCATCGTCCGCGAAGTCTTCAGCCAAACCGGCGCAAACAGCCGCGTACTCGAGACGGACGGTGAAGACATGGTGATCAAGGACCACGAGTGCTACTTTAGTGCCGAGCATGCCGCCAAGGACAGCGGCATCGCCCTAAGACTTGCTGACGAACAAAACATAAAACTCCCCCTCGCCAAGGCCACCTACAAACAGTACGAAAAGATGAAGGAACTGAACCTTGGCCACTTGGACAAAAGCGGCATCGCCGAACTCACCTTCAAGGGCCGAACTCTCCACCCATAAAAAGCAAACGCTTTTACCTTCCTAAGTTGCCGGCACCCATCGCTGGGCCGCCAGTGCCATTACGAATAGGGCGATAAATACGACCGCCAAGCCCGCGGGGACGATGGCCACGGCCAACAAATCCACCAGCACGATCCCGGCCAGTAATCCCCCCACCGTGCGGCCAACATCCCTTTGCTCCACCCAAAAGGTCGTCCGCAAACTGCGCAACACCCACAAAAGCAGGATTGCGCTCATCACCAACGCGTCACGGCGGTCCGCCGGATCATTGCTCAAAAAAGCCAAACCCGCTGGCAATGCCAGCAGGAGACAGGGCCAAACTCGGACCAACCCCGGCGTACTCTCCACCTTGGCCAGCCAACTCAAGCCCGCCACATACCCAAATAAGACCAACGCCGCCCAAGTCGCCACGCCGCCCGCCGATGACTTGAAGAAAGCCGCCTCCCCTCCCGTCGCCCAAGTATGCGCGTGGCATGCCGCCAACAAAATCAGCAACAAGCGGCACGCCGCAATGATCAGGGGCGACCACGACAATTGCTTGTGGGCAAAATTGTAAACCAGAATACAATTGAACAACCCGAGCGCCAGCAGCGCCGTCGTGCCGCCCTGCAGACAAATCAAGAACATCCCCCCCGCCATCATCCCAATGCCCAGCAGCCACACCGTTTGTTCGCGAATCGTGCCTGAAGGTATGGGCCGTTCCGGCCGATGTTCCCGATCCCACCACGCGTCACAAGCGTCGTTCAGGTACATCCCGCCCACGTAAAGTCCGGTGACCCCCGCCGTCAACATCCCGAACACAAACCAGTCCACCTGCCCCTCTCCCGCAGCCCACAGGCCCAAGAGCCAGCCACACAGGCAATTGCTCCAAACCGTGGGCAAATTGCTCACCCGGCCCAACACCAGCAATGCGCGCCAAAAACTCATGCCAACCCCCGCGTCCGAAGTTCGCCCAGTGTCCACTCATACTCGCCCGCCAACTGATCCACCACGTCCCGGTCTTTCATGGCATCCGGCAACACTTCCCACGTGTAAGTCTCCATTTCCAAATGCGTGCACAAGCTTGGATCTGCCTTTAACGAATCCAACACACCGCCGATATGGTCCCGCGTGCTGGCAAACCAATCCGCATCCGGGCTGTGCAGCGGGATGTGAAAATGCACCCGCCACTCTTCCGCGGACGAATCTTCCGCCAAGGCCACGTCCAGATCACGGTGGCGCGCCAGAGAGCCATCCGGCAGCCGCTCCACCACTTGGTGCAGGTAAACATCCTCCTTGAATGCCGCCAATTTTTCCCGCGCCACGGCGTTGGGTTTCAGCTTTAGAGCCGCGCTCAGATGCAGCTTGCTGATGCGGATTCCCGCCGCCGCCAAAACCCCCAGCGCCTCGTGCGGCTCTTCGTATTCAACCGCCAAATGGCAGGTGTCATAGTTCACCCCCAAGTGCTCACGCAGTCGCACGTCATTGGGATGCTCCTTTTCCATCGACTCGAAAAACGCCACCGTCTCGCCACTGGTTTCAAACCAACCCAGCGGCTCCGGCTCCAGCCCCAAGTGCAGGCGCTTGCCTGCCCGTTCGCTCAGGGCCGCGATGTGTTCCACGCATTGCCAGAGATGATCGCGAATCGCCTTTTCCTGCGCCTCGTCCGTGATGAATTCCTTGAAGGACCCGGGCAACGTACTCACGCTGCCATCCACCCCTTTCGGAACCAATTCCGCAATCAAGTCAAACAAGCGGCACGTGTATTCTAGCCGCTCCGGCGAGGTCCAGTCCGGCGCATAAACCTGCTCCTTGACACGGCCGCCGTGAAAGTTGCCAAAGGGAAATCCGTTGATGGTGAACACATAACAATTCTCATCGCTCAACCACTGGCGAAACCCTGCCAACACAGCCGGCTCACTCAACTCGCGTGCCGCCCGGTCGCTCAACCGCAATCCGATCGCATAGGCCTCCGTCGGGCACACCCGCCGACGCACCGCCAAAGTGTGCGTCCGCAGAGCCTCAAACGTCTCCACCCAATCCTCGCCCCGATGAATGTTGGTGCAGTAGGCAAGATGCAACCCGTGGTTCAACTTCACGCGGGGAGGGTTGAGGTTGGAAGCCCAAGTTTCAATATTCAAATGACATTAGTGACACCAAACCTGGATTGCTTCCCTACGCCCAATCCGTTTATCTCGTGGCGGTGCAGCTCTATCTCCATCACGGCGGCCAGCAATCCGGCCCCTATTCGCTGGAACAAGTCAGCCAATGGCTTGCGGAAGGAGCCCTCCCTCCCGGTGTCCACGCGTGGCATGAAGGCGCGCCGGAATGGGTTCCGCTTGAAGAGGTTCCCGGCATTCACCGGCAAACGGCTCCCCAGCCTGCGTCGGGGAATAGTCGAAAGCTGCTCATCACCATTGCCGCCAGTGCCACCGTGCTCGCTCTGGCCATCGGGGCAGTTGTTGCCTTTCAAAAACCCAGCCAGCCCTCTAGCGGAGAAAGCCAACCGCCCGACACAAATCCACCCTCCGCCAAGGCCGCCCTCCCCAGCCCGGCCATGCCAGCCCAGCATTTAACCTACAAGCAGGACATTGAACCCATTTTCAAGAAACATCGCTGCTATGAGTGCCACGACAGCACGGCTGGAAAAGTACGTGGCGACCTTGACCTGATAGTTCCCTTCAACGTCGCCGCCGTCGTGGACACCAACAAGGTCAATTTAAGCCGACTCATCCTGCGCCTGACGGACGAAAAGGAACCCATGCCACCAAACGGCCCGATGCTGAGCTCTCCCGAAATTAACACCGTCCGTCAATGGATTCAGGACGGCGCAAAATACAAATAACCTTTAAAGCTGGAAGCAGCCGCACTGAGAGGGAAACTCACGGGGACTCTCAAAGATTATCTTGTGGATCAGGCTTTTATGATGGCCGCGTTTGCTCATCTCCACTGCCTTGGTGAACCACCCTAAAAGCCTACTCCTGCACCACCTCCAAAACTAACGGAAGGGCCACCAGCTATTCCCCACCACCACTCTGAGCACGATCGATCAGCTGTAACTGCAGGCCCATTATTTGCGGGCTAACCGGAACTTACCAACCGGGGGCCAATAATTACAATCCATCCATCTAAACCCAGGCTCATACATCTTTCCAACCTGATGGTAAACTCCTCATCGTTATGGAGAAAAACGATGAATATATCCCCGCGTTCGATCTGGCCTACTTTTGTATGTTTTTTATCAACTCTTAAAAGCTCCGCCTTGCTCCAGTCAATGTCATAATCCTTTAACTCAGCGACCACTTTTTCAAATGCTTCTTGAACCCTTTTCTTTTCTCGCTTTAATTCATCATACCACCTTTTGTCAAAAGCCTTTTCAGAAAAGCGCGTCCTTCTATCCTTAATTTCTTTCTTTGCCTCCTCTTCTGTTATTTCCTCATGCTCCGCATATTTCTTGATGGCTTCATCATCGATTGGATATTTATCTTCAAGGATGATCTCTAAGATCTCCTCCTTTTTCTTACTAACGGCATGCAGCTTTACGAAAGCCGCATAGTCATTTTTTGCGATAGCATTAAAAGCAAGCTCAGCCAGCTTTTCTGGGGTTTTCGGATTGTCTGTTTCCGTAGCAGTTTCATTCTCCTCTTTACTGCCATCTCCCGAAAAAAAGAGAAAATATGAACCCGCAGCCAAGGCGATTACGCCGGCTACTCCCAGTGAGATTAAGAGCGCTTTTTTGCTTCCACTGCCGGCAGCGGCCGGTGCGCCTTGCAGCCGGGTGCCACAGCCCAT
>CEVA01514460.1_pt1 | contig 12423 bp, 8 predicted proteins | sample 361521 | NCBI WGS metagenome assembly CEVA01 (sample SAMEA2622823, study PRJEB7988) | marine metagenome | isolation source: saline water (ENVO:00002010), including | reverse complement strand
TAGTCGAAGACCACCGCGTCCACTGCAGATGAATCGGCCAAGCTTCCGCTCTCGCCGAAATCCTGCCATGTGCCGATTTTACCCATTAATGCGTGGGATAGCTCGTGGTATGCTACTATCAGGCTGGGGAGAAGGATTGAGCTGGTTAGGAGAGCCAGTACTAGTAGAAGCATCATCAAAACGAAAAAGTTCTGAAGTCCGGGGATGGCGACAAACAGACCTGCAGCCAGACCAGTGCAAGTGGTGGCTGTAGTCTCGAAAATCGTCCTTCCTGTCCTAGAAACCGATTTGTGGATCCCGGCTGGAGTCTCACGTTCGTCCTTTATCCGATCTATAATGTGTATGGAATCATCTACACCTATTCCGAAGACCAGGGTCCCGATCATCGCGGTGAAGGCATTGACGTTGACCTTGTAAGCGAACATCAGAATTGGCTGCCATAGGACCACAACGCCAACAGCAATCATAGTGAACAATGCCAACCTAGGTGATCTGAATAGAAGGGACATGGCTAGAAGAAGAATAACCATGGTCGATATGGTGGTTTCGGACTGTGCCTCGTGAATTCCGTCATTAATGTCGAGGGAAACGGGTAGGCCGCCCGTCAGAAGTGAATTGGAGACCCCTGCGACGCCCAGAGCATTGCACAGTAGTGGGCCAGAGCAACCCCCTTCGTCTAAATGTCCGTCGATGGTGTCTCTCAGGCCCCCGGCAACTGCGAGGTTAATGTACGGCTGGTTCACGTATACCAGAGTCTTTGTCTCCCCTTGGCCCTGGTCAGCATTCATCAGCATGGACCTGACTTCTGGGCTAAGGGTGTCGAAGGCTATGTTGATCATATCCTCCCTACTGCTAACTGAGTAGGGCCAGCAGTCCGGCCTTAGGGGATTTGTGGACTCGTCCCAGCACTCGTCGTGAATCAGCTCCCATAGGCTCTGATCATAGATTTCCAATCCTTCTATCTCGATATCGACGTGAACCGCCTTAAGTATGTCTACAAGACTAATTGTTGTGGTATTGGCGACATTGTCGATCTTCATTGTCTGCATGAGTTCGATTGCGTCCAGGATTGGGAGGTCTCTGATGGGTGCAGTTTCGTTCTGGGCCCCTCTTGCAGTGGCGTCGACTATGAACATATTAGTCTGGCCACCCTGGAATTCTATGCTGTACTCCCTTAGGGATTCGTATGACTCCAGGCCAGGAGGAACCTCGTCTGATGAGCCCGTGATGTCTTTACCCAGTTGCTCTTTGAACATCATGCCGCCCCACAACGTTGCCGCTGAAGAGAGAATTATCACCAGAAGTGTTGCCTTGAGTGGGACTTTCCCGACGGATTCCCAGAATTCGTCCAAAAGAGAGAAGGTCATTGTTGTGGATAGGGTGAAGCCCAGAATCATACACCCGTCGTTATTGAGGTCGGTGATTATGTACAGCGCTCCGGTGAAAAATACGGTGGTAACCAAGTAGAAGAGCAAACTGTTGATTCCGAGAATAGTGCCAAAAACGTCTGAGGTGTCGATTACCTCTTCGTTGTCTTTTCTGGAAGTTCTTTCCAGTGGCTCATTCGTCTTCTCGGATTCAATCCTGCGCCGCCTTGAGGAATCCACCAAGCCACGTCGAAGAATTTCGCTTGTGTCGCCTTTGCGATACTTCAGTAACTCAATCCAGGCCGGTACCAAAATCATCGAAATCAAGAATGTGGTGGATATGCCGAGAAGCAGTGTTGTTCCAACTGTCCTCATTGGACGAATAGGCACTAGTGAATCCCAAGTCAGCACACTGAATCCAATGATTGTGGTTAGGGCTGAAAGGAAGATGGCGTTACCAGTCGTCATTGCCGCCCTGACGGTGGCAGTTAGGCTGATTTGAGGGTCAAATGGGTCTGTTTCGGTGACCTCCAATCCGTCCCTCTTAGATTTCCATGCAATCTCCTTCCTCCTATCGAGTAATTCGGTTCTGTTTTCCTCAATCCTGTTGGTGAGGTGCAGGGAATAGTCCACCCCAAGTCCCACGAGTATTGGCCCGGCAGAGATGATCATCGGCGTCAGCATGATGTCAAACAGAACAGTCGAGCCAAAGGTGATAGCAAGACTCAGCAATATGGGAGTCCCGCAAATAACGACAATCTTCCAGCTACGGTGAAGAATGAACATTGTGAGGCCGACGAGGACTAAACTTAGTGGAAGCATGGTGTCCCTAAGCTCGACGTAGATCGAATCCGAAACATCGTGGAGAACGGGGGTCAGTCCGGTTACGGTGACTGCTCTTCTTTGTGGGATGACATCTAGTCTCTCTTTGTCCATGGTAGAGACTGGGTTATCGTAGGTCCTAATGCAGATCTCACAGTTCTTAACTGCGGCATCGGATGATAGTAGGGCCTTGGCATGAGAGATGAATGCCTTATGGTCCCTGATGTCGCCGTCATCGTCCTTGTAATTCTGCCTGGATGTGATGTCCGTGTTAGTCATGTCAAAGGAAATTCCCATGATTATAACGCCCGTATCCCAAATCAGGTCATCATTCGTGTCTCTTACGAAGTTAGACATCAGTTCCCCGGCGTTCTCGACGTAATTGTCGATCTGCTCTTGCGCTCCGTCGCCTTGGGGTATCGAGTAGCCCTCATACGGGTTCTGGCTTGCAATTGGGCAATTACCCCCCGATCCCGGTAGGCCGTACTTCTCTACTGCGCATGAGAACCTGTAGTCGGACGAGTTTGCCTCCTTTACTATCTGGGCGGGGGAAAGGATCCAAACCACCCCGTCACAACCAGAGTTCGGACTACTACAGGTAAGTGAGCCCCTGTCTTCCTTGTTGTAATCAAGGCCTTTGCCGTAACCACCCTGATTTACGTTGTTGTCGTCCCCCTCAATCCAAGAAATCTGGTTCAGAATGTTGGCGTCTGTGATGTTCTCGATACCCTTTTCGGCCCCTGTAGCTGCGTTATCTGTCTGCACATATAGAATTACGATGTCAGTAGACCATTGTGTTCTGACTTCGTTTAGAAGTTCTGTTGAGTTGGCCCCGTCGGGGAGGTATATCTCTACGTCACCGTTTATCTGATGCTGGAAATCGTTAGCCCTCCAGCCAACCATTGTTGATCCAAGGAGGACAATGACGATCAGGTATGCGGGACTCCTCAGAATCGCCCCATATGTCAGCTCAGCTGTCCTCTGGGCGAAGATATGTGCTGAGTCGGATACGTCATTCACGAGTTGGCCGGCGGTGTCTAGGAATCCACCGAGGGGTCCTCCCTTGATTGTTTCACGTGCCTTTGAAACATAGTTAGAAAGAGGTCGAATTCTGTCGAAGAACCATGCCCAAAAAGCCAGCTCCTCGTCCTGCTGGTTGTGTCCATCAGGTGAGTTCACATTCACTTTCCGTCACTCAATCCAAATGAAGCGTTCGCATAACTGTCTTCTGAGAATGCTGTTACGATACATTCGATTGTTGTCCAGTCCGATGGACTCAAAGGAGTTGCTTAGTTGGAGCAAGCATGGAGCTCGTTACTGGGGGGGCTGGATTCATTGGTTCCCATCTGGTCGATGCACTCGTTGAGAGGGGGAGTAAGGTTAGGGTCATCGACAACTTCAGCAGCGGCAGGGAAGAGTTCCTAGCGAATCATGATGGTAGCCCGTCTGTTGAAGTGATTAGGGGTGATTTGCTGGATCACGACGTTGTTTTAGCTTCTATGGATGGCGTCGAGACAGTTCATCACATGGCAGCAAACCCGGATATTAGACTTGGTACCGAAGTCACAGATACTGACCTAAAACAGGGGACTGTGGCCACATACAACGTTCTAGAGGCGATGAGAGTTAACGGCGTTGGGAAGATTTCTTTCGCATCCTCTTCTGCGGTCTACGGCGAGGCAGATATTATGCCGACCGCGGAGGATTACGGGCCAATAATGCCAATTTCGCTTTATGGTGCGTCGAAACTTGCTAGCGAGGCTCTAATCACCGCTTGGGTGGGAACGTTCGGAGCGAAGGGGTACATACACCGGTTTGCAAACATTGTCGGACCTAGGGGGACTCATGGGGTGATCTTTGACTTCATCCACAAGCTAAAGAGGGATCCTGAGAGGCTAGAGGTCCTAGGAGATGGAAAGCAGGAGAAGTCCTACATGTCCGCTAGGGATTGCGTGTACTCTATGCTACATGTTATCGACAGGATGGATGGAGATTCGAATCTGTTTAACCTGGGTACAGGGGACACTTGTTCCGTATCGAGGATAGCTGAAATTGTGATAGAAGAGAGTGGACTAGAGGGGGTTTCAATTGAGTATACGGGAGGAACTAGAGGATGGGCAGGTGATGTTCCCAAGTCTTACCTCGACGTCAAAAAGTTGCTAGAAACCGGATTCAAGCCTACCTCGATGTCGGAGGAGGCGATCAGGGAGACTGCAAGAGCGTTAATTGCTGAGATTGGCCTGTGATTTTTAGACCCAGAAACCCCCTCTAAGAACCCCGTTGCATCTTGCTGATTCATAACCGAACGACTTAGAGGCTTGGACGTGAGTAAGCGCTGGTACCAGGAGAATAAGCGCGATCCCTGGAGACGGGACGCGAAATCGAAAGGGTACAGAGCGCGCTCGGCTTACAAACTAAAACAACTCCAAGAGAGGTTTGTACTTCTTAGGTCCGGGGATGTGGTGCTGGACATAGGGTGCTATCCAGGTGGCTGGACTCAAGTGGCAGTAGAGGAAGTTGGGGTCGGAGGGTTAGTCCTAGGAGTGGATCTTCTAGCCACATCACCAGTTGAGGGTGCTGTTTTTCTCGTTGGAGACATTTCGGAGGAGTCTACTATTGAGGCCATATCCGACGAACTTGGGGGAAGGGGCCTTAATGCGGTCATCAGCGACATTTCTCCTCGGCTTACTGGTAGATATGACACAGACCAAGCCATATCTCTGGAGCTTTCTACAATGGCCCTGGACATCGCCACTGGACTACTGGTTCCAGGCGGTTGCTTCGTTACCAAGGTATTCCAGGGATCGGGGATCGAGGGTCTGGTAAATGCAGCGAAACTAAGATTCGCGTCCGTAGGCAGGTTCTCCCCTACTGCTAGCAGAAGTGCTTCATCTGAAACATACCTCGTATGCCAGAATAGGTTTCCTCGAACTAGGGACGAAGGACAATCTGCGATGGAATTCGTGCAAAGTCACCTAGAATCTATAGGGATAGTTGTGGAAAAAGATTCTCCAAATGAAGAAGAAACGAAAGTCGGATTCAGAAAGCTGGAGAAGCGTGACTAACTACTCAGAGTTCCTATCGTAAGGGACTATGTTTTGCCACTCGGAAGAGTCTGAACGGGAGACAACGGCATGAACCCAGTCCTCATCTGAGCAATTGAACACTTCGTGCGGGAGGCCTGGCTCTATGTAGAACATGTCTCCAGCACTGTGAACCACAGACTTGCGGCATCCGGGTCCATATTCATGCCTAACACTGCCCTCCAATAGGAATATCATTACGTCAAAGTCTACGTGAATGTGTGCCTTTGCAACACCTCCTGGAGGGATGTAGGCCCTATTCATTGATAGCCCGGTTGAAGGGGTGTTCTTCCCGGATAGGCCAGCCCCATACTCGATGTTGTTCCATCCTCTGATCTTTTCTACGTCCCTGAGGCTCCAAATCCCACCTTCGTCTGAAACGAAATCCTCGAGGTCTAAATGGCCCCCCGTCAACGTAATTTCCTCTTCACTCATGGTACGTTTGATTCGTAGAGGCTTTTCAATATATTTCGGCAAAGATCGAATCCATACCGGGAATTGGGTGAAATTCACAATCAACGCTAAAAAGGGACCCTATTACGCCAGCAAGTCGATGACCGGAGCAAAGGGAAGAGCAGTTGTTTGTGCATCCTCGGGGGTGCCACTAGTTGGAAGTGGGAGCACCTCTTTCCCCTGCCCGGGATGTTCTGCTCCAATTGGAAGGAGTCAGGGATGCAGGGTTCAAGCAGTAAAATACATCTGCCCAGAATGCAGATTTGAGGGTCCATGAGGTGAGGAAATGGGGCATGTTGTAGTGAAATACAAGGTTACCCTGGACCAGCCAGAGGATGGGAGGCCGGACTACAAGTCAATTGCAGAGTCCATCGCTGGTTTTGAAGAGGTCCAAGAAGTAGAAATCAAGCCCCTAGCATTCGGGATGATGTACATAGAAGTACAAGCTGTTCTGGGCGAAGGTGAGGGAATCGTCGATGGTTTCGAGGACAGGGTACGTGAATCAAACGATCTTGTCGGACAAATAGAGGCCTTGGAAATGGGTCGGCTATAATCAGTAGTGGTCCAATGGAGACCTCATCAGTTCCCGCATTAACACAGTTGCGTATGTCCCTGCAGGGAGGGTGAATCTTAGCCGCATACAGGCTCCTTCTGGATGCCACCGGTCTCCCTCAATTACGCCTTCCTCCCATCTTTTCGAAAGAGATTGGGACTCGGGTGCTTGCTCAACACTGAAATTCCTGAAAGGGACCGATAGGGCCCTTCTTGTACCAGAAGTAGTAAGTCGTGGAATAGCTGGAACGAACCATGAAGCCCCTTCTAGGCCGGCTTTCTGAATGCCCAGCATCTCGTGAGTTCTGGGCTCGCCTTCGGCAATTACTGCATCCCTACCCGGTAACGTACCAGTCACGACCAGTCTTCCCAGTTTGCAGTTCCTCCTACATCTCTCAAGATTGGTTGCGCTAACGTAAGACATCTTCCCCACATCAATCCTGCCATTTGACTGCAGTGGTGCTACAAGGTCCCCCGAAGTTGGCTCAATTAAGGAAAGCTCGGAAGACATCCGTGCTGAGAGTGAGTGATTGAAGGCGAGAGACTGGATTGAGTGGACCATAAGTAGCTGAAGGGATCTTGGTAGAGTCGAGAAGGAACCCAAGTAGTCCCCAGGATTTTCCACCAAGTGCTCGAGCATTGCTTTCTCATATCCTAGTCTTTCTGGGGCCAATTCTAGAGAGGAAGAGGGGTCCCTATGTTCTCGCCATGAAGATCTAAATGCCTCGGATTGGGAGTCCTCCCTAGAGCCCTCCATCCCGACATACAGGTCAACTGCCCGTTCGAAATCGCCCTCAATTACTGCACGCCCTACCTTGGGGGTAACGGGCCTAGTAGACCCAAACCTCTGAGGCCCTATCCAGTTTGGAAAGGCATCGGCACCCATGCTTTGAGAAAGGCCTTCTCTGATATGGTGGACCCTCCGCATTGCCTCCTTTGCATCTATTGGAGACCCTGAGGCGTCACAGCAACCCCTCACAGTAATTGTGAACCTATTTCCATCGTGATTACCCATAGTTACCTTGTGGTGAGTCCTGCCCAGGACCTCGATAGAACTGTCTGGGATTTCGACCTGTTCCACCCTCTTGGCTGAGGCGTCGATAACCAGAATTTGCGTTGTAATCGCTCTCTTGTCTTTGATCCCAGAGCTGAAAATTCTGTTTCGGTTGATCCCACAGGCTCTGGCGAGCCTCCTGAAGTAACGATTGGTCTCCCAGTTTGTCATTGTCACTCGGGCTACTGTGAACCTCCCTTTGCTGTCCAGGGCGGGGACCTTGGATGTCTCCTCAACTCGGAAATCCTCTACTCTGGTCTTTAGGAGACCGCCTATGCCCTCCCCCGGAACAGCCCAACTACTGAGCCCGAGATACTGCTCAATTTGGCCCCCCTTCAGGGAATCACCACCTCAGATCTTGATGCTTGAGAATTCCTTAGCGATCTCTGAGCATATTTCCTTGAGGATCTTGTCAGCCTTCTTGCCCTTTGCAGACCTAACGTACAGCTCTGGGTCGTCGAGGTCTGGATGATTTTGGAAGTAATTTGCATACTCTACATCTTTCCTGTCATTTAGACGGGACCGGAACAATTGGAGTGCCGTATGATTCCCGTCGACGACCCTTATCCTAAGCTCTCGGCCCTCGTTCTTCAATACTTTTACTGGCATGGGACGGGCGCTCGACTGGAGTGGTCCTTTTGAGGCCTTGCATACCAAAGCGAAGCCTAGGGGGCAGCAAACCAACCCTAAGTTTTACATCGGGAGGTTTTGGGGGGCCCGATGTCAGGCATGGATGCCATGACTAGTCGAATCGCCGACTCATTCGAAAGACTGTCCGGACCAATACTCATTGTAAGCCTATTTCTCACTGTTTTCCTGGCATTCTCCCTAATACCATTACCAGCATTCACCACTGACCTTGAGTCGTTCGCTCCAGAGACGGATGCAGACGGGGCCATGGAAAGGATAGAATTGGCCATGGGCCCGTCGCCCAATCTGATATACGTCAATGTTGTAGCCAATGCGAGTGGGGACCAACTGCCAAATGTAATGGAGATGAAAGCCCTCCATCAACTCTCAGAAGATCATAATAGAATTCAATCATATTCAGAGGGGGAAGGGGGGCTAATTGCCTCCCAAATTAACGCAGCAGAGGTACTGCAGAGGTTTCTCGAAGAGAGGAACTACTCGGGAAATCTATCTGACTTCGAAGACTGGAAGAGTATGCTGAACAGTGTATTGGAAGGCGAGGAGTGCGAGGATGCAGTAGGGAGCGACGAGCGAACGATCGCCACAGCCGCATTCGCCTCCTCTGCGATGTTACACAAAGATCTCGACTACGAACCGGTTTGCGACTGGTTAGAAACCGGGGAGGGGAACCCTACACCCAAAGCTAGCAGTACGCTCTGGATAATAGAAATGAACGGAGATCTTAGCAACGAGGATAGGCAGAAGCATGCCAAGGAGATTAGAGGGCTACTGGGGGAAGAGTCGATATTGGAATATGGCGTTATCTCCGACGACCTAATCAGCAACGACATCAATGAGTCCACTCTTGACAATTTAGTCTGGCTAATCCTGCTAGCGGTCATTGTGGTAGTGATTCTACTGGCAATGGCATTCAGGTCAATCACAATGGTAGCAGCACCCCTTACAGCCCTGCTTGCGTCTCTGGTGTGGACCTACGGGATAATTGATCTCGCTGGAATGCGCTTTTCGATACTGGAAATCGCTGTCGCACCGGTTGTTCTAGGGTTGGGTATCGACTACTCAATTCACCTACAAAGGGGCTATGAGAGGGCAAAGGAAGGCTCAAGCAGTTCTGCTGAGGCGTGGGCTAAGGCATTCATGGAGCTGAGGGTGGCCCTATCTCTAGCAGTTATCACCACAGTTTTCGCTTTCCTAGCGAATTCACTGTCGCCGCTTCCGCCGCTTAGGACCTTTGGAGTGACGCTGGCACTAGGGGTTGTGTCTGCTTTCCTAGCAAGCACAGTTACGGTGGGTGCGATGCATGTCTACATTGAGAAAACGATGGGGGCATCTAGGAACCGTGGTCTTGAATTAGATAGGGCCGCAGAGAAAGCTACAGAATTCCAACGAGCAAATGCCCCATTGGTGCTACTATTCGTGGCGATTATCACTACAGGATCAGTAGTCGTCGCAATGCAGGGTCTGGACACGAGTTTCGAGCTCACAGACTTCCTCTCCGAAGACGAAATGGAAATTATGGAAGTCAGGGACGACCTGTATGAATCATACGAGGTTAATGCCCTAAAGTCTGTCTACATCATGGTAGAACCTCCGGAAAACGAGGTCGCATTTGATAGCGAGGAGGATCTAATCGAAGCCCTGGGGGATCTTGAGGACTCATTGCCGAGGATACCTGGAGTGGTTGTAACTGAGGCTCCGGGCACCAGCAATGAATGGGCATCATACGATAGTATATACCGGATTATTGGCGACGCGATAGAGCAGAACCAGTCGTTCGGATCTGAACACAACCTGGAGGTTTTCGGAGAGGACCTGGCCCCTGCAGAGGAATTTGTTGAGGGTGACTTGGCAAACGCTATATCATCGCTACTATCAAACCACTCGGTTGGTGATCAGCTCAGGGGAAAGACGTGGTCCGAAAGGACGGCACATCACGTGGGCCTTACAGAGGACGACTCAGCGATCAAATTCCTCAGAATAAGGATTGATGTGCAGGCCGAGAACAGTGCCATGGTTGACCAGATTTCTCAAGAGATGGGTGTCGAGGCATCCATCGTCTCAGAGGACACGGGAGGGAGAGCTTACGCAGTAGGGGACCTCATGACTCTCTCTAATGTCCTCTCAGGACTGATTTCCTCAATCATTAGCTCTACGGGAATCAGCCTTGCTGTCTCTCTAATGGTGCTGGCCCTCCTTACTAGGAGAGTCGGTCAGTCCCTTCTTGTGATCCTACCGGTGGGTCTAGCTGGCTCATGGGTGGTCGGGTCCATGGCGGTACTAGGAATAAATTGGAACGTCCTTACAATAATGATCACAGCACTGACGATTGGGCTTGGGATTGACTACTCAATCCATGTGTGGAGGCGCTTCGAGGCAAATAGGGCCGACGGGATGGCCATTTGGCCTGCTATGAGGGACATGTATGCCAACACTGGATCAGCACTACTAATGTCTGCGGGTACGACGATTTGCGGTTTCATGGTACTCCTCCTCTCGCCTGTTCCTGTGATTAGGGACTTCGGAGTAGTCAGCTCGATTTCTGTCGCTTTCTCCCTGATACTGGCGCTCCTGGTTCTTCCAGGGCTGCTGGCCGCAGAGGTTAGAACAGGAAGGAACGAGAGTTAATTTTCGAGTAATTCAACCAAGCCATCCATTTCCAGATTTTGCTCCCGAGCCAGTAGTAAAATGGCCATACAGAGGCTTACAGGACCTAGGGCGAGTCGTTTTCGTTTGGCCCTTCTGACAACCTCCCTCCTCTCTAACCCAGATAGTGAAGAGACCATGAAAACCAACCTTCCCAAGCCCTCTTCTGGATCGGATTTTTGCCCCCCTTCCACGGATATTGGAATTATTGCATCGGTTGTTGGTTGGTCGTCTAACTCGGAGGCGATTACCTCGGGTGCTCGGGGAATCTCCTTAACGCTTCGCAGAAAAGGTTGCCATCCAAGTTCCGGAGGGGAGCTGATTGAGCCTTTGCAGGGAGATAGGAGATTTTCCGGGCCAATGAGCCAACCAGATTCGTGAAGCCTTGCAACAAGAGAAGCCGCGTCATCAGGAGAGAACCACTGCATCTCCAGAGACCACATTCTAGCCAAGTCGTTCTTACTAATTTGCAATTCTTCGTCGCCTTGGAAAGACGCGTATAGGAGCAGGGATATCTCAATTTCTGCTTCTCCCGACATCTTGCCCGAGCGACATAGGGGGAGCGCCGTGCTTGATGGTTGCCACTGAACATCGACGCGCTTGGTTGAAGAATGATGGGGTCATCCAGGACCGACCCAATGGCCAGAGAGTACGTTGCCCGTGACCCGAGAACGGGTAAGAGAATAAGCCGAAGGAAGGGGTCTAGGAGGAAAAGTGAAGGTTTAGCTGCACTTTCTCCGGAACCGGGCCCGTGGCAAAGGTTGCCAATGGGGGACATTGTGAAGCTCGCTTCTGGAGAGTCTGCGAAGTTGGAAGTTAGTGTTGATGCTAGGAAATTGACCCTAGGTAGGATTGATGCCATAAAAGCACTCCACAGAGTCGCCGAAAGTGATGCTGAAAGGGCCTATGACGCACTAGTTGATGCTTTGGAAGACGATTTTCCCGATGTTAGAATTGCTGCTCTCAAATCCCTCCCCTCGTTTGCACTCAGGAGACAAGGAATACTGTTCCACTGCCTGTCAGACAGGTTACTGGATGATGAAAAATCTGTTCGGGAAGAAGCCATGGCCTGTCTGAGAAAGGTCGCACCTATGTTTCCCTCAGGTTGCGAGGATGTATTACGCAGAGAGCTCAGGGACGAAAGAAAAGAGCACAGGGCAAATGCCTTCTCGACCCTGAATTTGGCCGCAAAGGCATGGCCAGAGGTGGGGTGTCTGCATCTTGATGAGATAATCAGAGAAGGCGATGATGACCTGAGAGTAAGGGGCTCGGGAGTCTTGAGAACCATAGCATCGAAAGGTGGCGCAGAGGCGTGGGATCTGATAAGTTGGTCACTTCTGGACGAAGAAGTCCGAGTCAGGAGGAATGCGGCCAAGACGCTGACCATTCTTGCGGACGTAGAGCCCAGAGTTGCTGCAATCTTGGTGGAGTCGAGCATCGGAGAGAGTGACAAGTCAATCAGGGAGTCAGTAATCAAGGCCCTAAAGAAGTTGGACATACAAAGCCCGAGAGTTGTCCAGATGATTCTGCGTGGTGCTGTAGATGAAGACCTGGGTATGAGGAGGGCCTGTATAGGTCAAATCTCTATTATTCTGTCCGGGCAGGAGCTCCGAGAGGCCGCGGGAGACCTACTAAAGAAAGAGAAAGACCCGGGGCTAAGGAAGAAGCTCAAATCATTGGCGATGGACCATGATTTCGAAGGAACTGAGGAGCAAAAGAACCGAAAGCTGGCCCCTGTAGAATACGTCCCACCCGAGGAAGAGGAGCCCAGAAGAGACGTCCCTCCCAACATACGAGA
>CEVA01214637.1_pt1 | contig 12423 bp, 13 predicted proteins | sample 361521 | NCBI WGS metagenome assembly CEVA01 (sample SAMEA2622823, study PRJEB7988) | marine metagenome | isolation source: saline water (ENVO:00002010), including | reverse complement strand
GACATCTGCATCGAAAACGCCATAAAAATAACCATCATCGGTAACAGGCCGACGAACAAAATACCCGCGACTCCCTTATTTCTTTTTATTGAACGCACCTTAAACCCTCGCAAATGAATAAGAAGAACTCACAAGACGGAAAACCTCACCGTTCGCGATACCAATCAGGTTTGTTGGGATTTCGTAGCACAATGAAACCTGATACATGGGTAATCTGCGCCCTCTGGAAGTGACGGGAAGCATTTCAATCGCTTTTTCTTTGGTGATATCGCTCATGTCAGGAAAGTCACAACCTTGTATGTTTCCTTTGGTTAGCGTCTTTTGAACCCTTCGGTAGTTCAATTTACCTCCAGAAACGGCAGCCTCTTCGAGCCTTATCTCATCAATTCGCATTCCGAATTTGGTTTTGTCAAAGTTCGGAATCATCCGCTTCATCGAAGCCGAAGCAATTGCAAAGGCGTTATGTTCTGTTTTCCTGCAATCACCTGCGCAAATATCCATCTTGGCGTTAAATAACTGCTTCCGCTCTGCGAAAATCGTGGTCATTGAATATGTAGCTCTGTCCAATTGGCCTTTCTTGTTAATCGCTAGCATGTGGTTCACTACAACTAAGAAAATGCCAGAAGCAAAGACAAGCACCATCGCCAGTTCAACCGCAAACGATCCTTTTTGTTTAACTTGCACAACCTGCCCCCTGACCAATTTTGAAAGAGCATCTTTCATACTCTTGGATCGTAATAACTTCGCGCTTTATCGGCATATCTGGGAACCAAATAGACACAATGGGATCGTAAGTGTATTCCAAAGCGTAAACTGCAAGTGCCATGTCTTCTGGTTCATCTTTCTTATGCGGACACTTATCTGCAGAGGCATAGTTGTCCGTGCATTTCAAAAAACCTTCGTAGTCTCGGAAATAGTTCACATGAATGATGACGCTACCCTCTTTAACGACGTTGCTCCATAACGCTCCACCGGCTTTGTCCAACTCATCTTTGATCATTTGCCCGTAGTTAATCGATTGACTACTACTCGAGTCACCCGCTTTTTTGGTTCTCATCACTGCCGTTGTTAATGCGTGGTCAGTCATACTCATTGAAAACGTCAAAATACAGATCTCAACCCACCCGAAGACAATCGCGAGGAAAATTGGAATACCCATAGCGACTTCAACCGTTAATGATCCCTTTTGCTTACGTTTAAACGATCTCATAAACGGACATACCTTTTCTTGGTGTAATCAACAACAAATGCTCCTTTAATATCAATGCTATTCAGAAACGCCTTGGCTTCATCCAGGTCATTGAAATCACCTATGCAGTAGCGCTTCCACAGCCCATGTGTATAGGAATACACAGCGCCATAGTTTGTTTTCAAATAATTCAAAAAGTCTGAAGGAATTGCAGTGTACGTTGCCAAAACTTGTACGCGATAAATAGGCTTTGCGTTTGGTTTAAGCTTTCTAGGATCAAGTACAGAACCACCGACACTGTGTTTAGACGCTTGAAAGTCTTTGGTAGCATCAAGCTTGCTCACACGTGATGTTGGGGCAACAAAGCCACCTGAATTCACTTGAGAGCCAATAAGCTGCTGTTCCATCTCTATTTTTGACTGTGTCACGATATTCTTCCCTCCGCTTTTAGATATTGACATCATTAACGCTTTAAGTTGCTTACGCGCTTGTTCATCACTATTTGAATGTTTCAAAACCTCGAGCGCGATATCTGGCCTTTGAGATTTAACTGAAGAAAGAATCAAGTTAGAGCTCACTCTTTGATCATTAGGATTCGAGAGGTATAGGTCATATAAAATGTCCGTCGCACCTAAATAATCAGCCTGCATTATTTTCACCACGGCAATGTTATTACCGGCCTCTCTATCAGATGCACCTTGTTTACGACTCTCTTCAAAGTGTTCGATGGCTTTGACAAACTGCTTCTGCTGAGCCAAAATTTTTCCGGTTAAAAGTTGATACTCATATTCGGTACCTCCTTCGTCGCGGTATTTATTTAGCTCTTCTAGCGCGCGTTCAAAGTTCTTTTTCTGATAGTAAATTCGAGCATTAGTTAGTATGTATTCCGGGTTATCAAGGTTGCTCTCGCTATAGGTATTGCGATATAGCTCCGCCGACTTGATATCCTTTAGGTCTAAATACAGGTTAACGAGTTTTACTTTATATATAGGGTCAGACTGTATGTTTGCTTTGTAGAACTCGATAAGTTTCTGCGAATCGCCGGCCCCTATGAGTAGTTGTTCTTTGGTCTCAAGTTGATTATTCACGGTTGTACAACCAGAAAGTAAAGCGAAGAGCACAGTGATAAATAAATACTTTTTAATCACATCAACATCCTTAAAATACCTGGGGCAGCAATGAGAACAACAATAGGAACCATGATAAAAGCAATCAGAGGGATGGACATTTTTGCCCCCATCTTCCCAATTCTTTCTTCCAGATCCATCATGTTCAATTCTCTGATATCAGTCGCTAGCGTTGCCAGCACGGGGCCTACAGATGAACCAAACTGCAAGCTCTGCACCATGGTCATCACAAAGCTTTGCGATTCACTGGTTGGTACAAGGTCGTAAAACTCCTCTAGCGCCTTTTCCAAACCAACAAGGCGTGAACGTTCCACCGTAACTCGGACAACATGAGCAAGATTGCTATCAATAGAATGAAGTTCCTTAGCTAAGTATTCCAGGCTCGATTCGATAGTCATCCCGGTATGAACACACACATTCATCAAGTCGAGTAAAAAAGGTAGCCTCGAACTAATGTGTTTAATATTGGCTTTCCCCCGAGCAGACACATAAGCATCAGGGGCAATAACAAACGCTAATAACGCGCCCAATAAATACAACAAAGAAAACAGTACTTCGGTTTCTCCGCTATAAAAATCAAAGCCAATAAGAATCAAGCAGATACTAAAAGGAACGATTTTAAGGAGGTAATAAGCATCGGCGAGAAAGTCACTATAAAAACCCGCCGCTACTAACTTGCGTTTAGTTTCATCTTTATTAAAACTGATTCGAGATAATATCGATTTAAATAAGTCGGTTCGCTTCTTTTCTTCGCGTGTCGAACCAATAATTCTTCGGGTTTCAATATTTGCTCTGGTGTTGTCCCAAAATCGCAAGCAGTACGTGGCAAGCACCATTGAAACTACAAATATCACGCCCCAAATGCCCAGGGTTTTCATGTCCATTAGTTAACACCCCGCAATATCAGCCAAATGCAAAAGAACCCGAGCAGCTCACTTACTAGAACGTAATAAAAAATCGGCTGACCAGCCTCTTCGAACATCACGAAGCTGTAGTTCTCTGGGCTGGTGAACTTTAAAATGATCAGGAATATTACTGGTAAGCAAGCAATAATTTTTGCTGATGCGCGCGCTTCAGAGGTCAGCGCATTCTTTTTCTTCTCTACCGCTCTCGAATCAAACATGAGTCGGTTAATTTTGTTGATGACATCTTTCAGCTGACCACCTCGTGCTAGGTTGATTCGGATTGTTGAAGCGAAGAAAAAATATTCTAAATAAGGGAATGTATTGCTGCTTCGTTCAAGTACGTCGTCAGGGGCCTCACCTATCAGTAGGCGCTCAGCCATAAATTTGAACTCTTTACCTACCTCGTTATCAAGCTGCTTACCAACATATTCGAATGCATGGATAATACTTTGCCCAGAAGATATCGCCCCGCTCAGAATATTTAAGGCATCTGGAAAATTAGTTTTAAACCGGTCCATCTGTCTCTGTTTGAGCTTGTTATAGAAAACGAAGAACAAAACGGGCTCAGCGATCATCAGGCAAACAGGGTAATCCTGTCTTAAGAAGAACTCATTGATGGCATACACCGCTGACGCAGAAACACAGACAAACAAAATAAGCTTCAGCGACATATTAGGCTGAAATACCTTGACCATCTTCTTATAGCTTTTCCGGAACCTGGTTTTGTAGCTCTCTTCAAACTGCTGAGAATCAATAACAGATCGAACGCCCTTTACCCCTTCGAATTCAGCCTCCATCTCGATCAAGCTACTCAACTTTTTGTTTTGACGAGAGCGATGAATAAGGAAGTAGATCAGCAACGCACTCCATGACGCAATCAAAATGAATGTCATGAGAAGATCTCCCTGACCGCTTGCTCTAGCCCGAAAAACTTAGCACGTTCATAAATGACAGAGCGGGTTGATAAACCGGGGGTCCTGAACTCACCGACCATTTTCCCATCTTTAAAATCAGAGCTCGCCTCGTAACGAAAAATATCTTCCATCACAACGCTATCCCCTTCCATTCCTATGATTTCCGAAATGTACATCACCTTACGGCTGCCATCATGAAGACGCTTTACCTGAACAATCAGGTCTACTGCACTCACGATGGTTCTGCGTATTGCAGATATCGGCAGGCTAGCGGTTGCCATCATCACCATGCTCTCAGTACGAGCAATCGCGTCGCGTGGTGTATTGGCGTGCAATGTCGACATAGACCCATCATGACCGGTATTCATCGCTTGAAGCATCTCGAACGCTTCTCCGCCACGACACTCACCAACAATGATTCTGTCTGGGCGCATACGAAGAGCGTTGATCACGAGATCGCGCGCGGTAATTTCCCCCGTTCCTTCAACGCTGGCTTGTCGAGTTTCAAGCCTAACGATATGCGGCTTTTGAAGCTGCAATTCGGCAGCATCCTCTATGGTAACGATACGTTCGCCTTCACCGATGAAACCAGATAACGCATTGAGTAGCGTTGTTTTACCTGAACCTGTACCACCAGAGATCAATATGTTGCATTTACAGTGGCTAGCAATCGACAAAAGCTTGGCCATCTCAACAGACATAGCACCAAACTCTGCAAGGTTCTCGAGCTTAATTTTCTGCTCTTTGAACTTACGAATAGAAATAGAAGTACCATCAATCGCCAGCGGAGGTATTACGATGTTGACACGGCTACCATCCATTAAGCGTGCGTCACAAAGTGGCTTAGATTCGTCAATACGGCGCCCTACGTTAGAGGCGATCCGCTTAGCTATAGTGTTTAACTGCTTCTCGTTAACAAATTGAATTGGCGACTGTTCTACCTTGCCATTGATTTCAATGAAGATATCCGAAGGCCCATTGATCATAATATCCGAGATATCATCGTTATCGACCAAGGCTTGCAGTGGTCCCAAGCCTTTAAGTTCATCAAGCAGTGCCTTAACCAAATCGACCCGTTTCAAGGAGCTGACTTGCAACTGCTTCTTGTCGATCAAGATATTTACGGAGTCTTTAAGCTGCTCTTCAAGCTCTTGATTACTAATTTCGACGAGTGACGCCGCATCCAACGCATCGAAAATCTCATCGCGAAGTTGAATGTAGATTTCTTTTAATTGATTCATTTTCTAAACAAACTAAAGCGTGATTTAGGTTTAATTTTCTTACCCGTCAATGTCGCGACTATACTCAGCACAGCAGACGAGGACTTGGATTTAAGCAACTCATTGATGCCTTGCTGGACCACCATCTTCTCGAGCGACGGCTCATACATGAAGTCAATGCTGTCCTTGGCTTTGATCCGCTCTTTAGCGCTAGCAAGTGTCACCATAAAGTCCTTTGCCGGCCTATTTAAATTGAAAATGATTTGGTGTTCGGATTTACCTATCTTTTTCTTCAAAGAGTTATAAGAGCGCAATGAAGACACCGACGGTTCACAAACAATAAAGATGCGATGGTACTTATCTGACAATTCCTGATCGTGCATTTCTTCGTAACAAGACAACGGCGCTGAATCGATAATAAAGTTATATTGATCAATCAGTTGATTAGAAAGGTTGTAGAGCGTCGACGCGTGATCAGAGAGACAAGCGACGTTCTTCTCTAACACCAAATAATCAAGCTTGTCTTTCACCGGGTGTACGTAGGTCTTGGCGATGGCACTGTCGATATCAATTTGATTCAAATCGATACTGTTGTGTTTAGCTTTTAAGCCTTTCACACCGATATAGATGTCGCTATTCAAAGCCCCTGAGTCATGATCGACTAAAAGCGTTTTTAAATTCGCTTGTTCAGCCAAAGAGTGAGCCAAGACTGAACTCACATATGAAATGCCAATCCCACCCTTGGTTCCGAGTACTAAAATACGCTTAGCAACACGCGTTTTTTTAACGGTGCTTTCACCCTCTTGCGTAGACTTAATTGCCGCAAGTAACGCATCAAGCTCAGAATCCCACAGCACATACGTCGCACCTAAAGCGTGCACTTGGTTACGCAGCTTTATCGAGTCAACATCACATAGAACGAGTAAAGAGATGTTCACATCCAGTCGAACCGAAATCTCAGAGACTTGCTCTATTACGTTTGGTGCACTGCGAAGGTCCAATACAACATGGTTCAGCTTGATGTTTGACTGATTCCAAGCACCGTCTAAATCAATATCGGTCACCTCAATAGGTTTGGGAAAGCCTTCGATTGCGTAAAGATCTTGGATCGATGCAGTTAGCGTGCTGTCGTCAGAAACAACCAAGTCTGTCGCTTGAACCGACGATTTCATTTTCGACGACGAGTTACGAAATAAAATATCTAAGTCCATCGCTACTTCGCCTTTTTGATTGGGTTAACCAAGCTAATGTTACGGTTGTGCTCAACACTACAGCCAAATTGGTAGTCCTCACGTTTCGAAAACACCATCACGCCGCAATCACTGCTTTTAATGCGAACGTATCGCCCTATGATCAGGATGTTTTTCTGCTGGTCATCAGCAGCAAGCTCGACTTTATATCTGTCTTTGGCAATCGACTCCGATTTAAACCTATCTCGAAACTTAGCTACGAACTCACTCGCATCTGGCTTGTATTTGACGTAGAACGTTGACTTAGGCTCTCTTGCATTCAGCTCTCGAATAAAAGCCACAGAGCGTGACATTGAATCTTCGCTGATCGTTGTATCAAACTCGAAGCGTTCTTCTAGTTGCTCAATAACACTGGTGTTCGTGCTATCAACATGCGTACAAGCAGAGGCAAGCAGTACTAGTAGAGTAATAGCGATCCATTTCATCAGTTGAACCCTCCTTGGTTGATTGTGTTTTCTAGCTCTGGCTCATCAAGTTCAGAAAGGTCGATTCTCAGGAGTCGTTCAAGGTCGCTGGTACGCCTAAAGCTCGGCAGTTTGACCTGCTCTTGCTCAACTGGATCGACTAAATTAACCGTAGCGACGATAATGAGTTCAGTTTTAGAGCGGTTAGTAGAGGTGTGACTGAACAGTGCGCCCAAGATTGGGATGTCACCCAAAATTGGAATCTTGGTTAACGATTCACGCTCTTCTGAAGTCAGCAGTCCTGCGAGTACAAAGCTTTGGCCATCTTTCAAATGGACCGTAGTTTGGGCTCTTCTAGTACGTAACGAAGGCACGGAAATAAGCCCGGTCGTGGTCTTATTTGATTCATCAATTGAGCTCACTTCTGGTATCAAGGTTAAGCGGATGTTCTCTGTATCCGTGACCTTTGCCACCATCGCCAATTTAACACCATACTCTTTATAGGAGATGGTAATGCCATCTTCGTCTCGCACCGCGATTGGGATTTCACCACCCGCTAGGAAGCTAGCCTGTTCGCCAGAAATAACGGATAGATTGGGCTCTGCCAGCACGCGTCCAATCTTGTCATCACCGCTCGCAGAAATAACAGCAACAATATCCTGAGCGGTAAAGTCGAGCAGCTTATTAACAAAAGTACCTGGCTCACCGCTGTCACTATAAGTCACACCCAACTCGGTTAAAAATGAACTCGAGACTTCCGCAACCGTTAGTTTTACGTTGATCTGCTCGGTGGTAAGCACTTTTAAGTTATTAATCACTTGGTCGTAGTTGTATTGTGCGGTGTACTCTATTTCGTCGAGCGCTTCACCGTCTGCATCTTTGAGTTCGTAAGCGGCACGACGACGTTCTTTATTAAGCATTTCACCGACAAGGCGGTTGATCTTCTGTTTAATCTCTTCACTGCCAACAATACCATCGAGTACCACTTGATCACCGATATTGGAAACCACTACGTTTTCATCAGGGAATCGTGCGATTAGCGTCTGCTTTAGTAGCCTTAGACTTTGATTAACCACCAATTCAGCATTGTAAATTTCGTTTCCGCCACGATCATAAACAATCACTGAAGTAGTGCCTTGGCCAACGCCATAAACGACAACCTTGTTTTCATCAATAATTTTGTAGTCAGCGATCTCTTGGTTCGCTACAAATACTGTCGATATTTGTCTCTTTAAATTAATGGTCTTCGCCGCACCTTGATCTAAGTTCATTAAGTCAGATGCGAGCAATGGGCAAGAGAGAATTGCAGACAATAGCAAGGCTATATGTTGTTTGTTTAAATTCATGTTAGTCCTTACCACGTAGTTCTCTGACACCAAACTGTGTTTCTAATAAGTCACTACTGCGAATAGATAAATAGCGGTTTTCAATTTCTGAAGGAATGATATTTACATCCCCAATTTTTTGAGCCATTTCGAGTTTCAATACACTGCGCATATTTAGAGCAATAACTAAGCTGTATTTTTTATCTTCAGCATCTTGTGAGTCGGTATCTTCGCTACCTTTAATCACCTGTAATACTCGCGCTCCACTAATAATGACTCGGCTGACCAAATCACCGATGTCTCCATATCCACTCTCTACTAGGTTTGATTTTGAAGATGTAGTAGAAACAAAGCTCACTTTATCGCCAGGAGTAAGGGTCGATGTTTGTACAACCCCGATGCCTGTTACTTCATAAAAATAAGGCAATTCGCCATCATTAAGCGACAGATACATATAATCTCGGTCTCCTGGGTTTGAAATCATCTCTTGTGTTAAATAAGTACCTTCTTTGATGTCTTCTTTAAAAAGAGCCCCAGGTTGAACAACAATGTCTTTTTCTAAGGTATAGTAATAGCCGTCTAAATCCGATATATGGACAAACTTCTTCTCGTAAAAATTGGGAGTCAAGGGTTGAGAGCGCTTGATCTCTTGTTGAGCGACTAAAATACTCACTTTGAGTTCTTCTTTTTTCTGGACTTGTTGTGGCTCTTTGTCCGATGAAATATAATTACTATTGATATATATCAATGTCGAAAAAATAGATAAAGCGATAAGAAGGAGAATGATAATTCTGTTCATATTAAGCCTAAAATAGGGGCCCAAGCCCCTTAATATAATATTATTTGTGGCCGTTTAATTGCCTGTAGTTGCAGTAGTCAAGTTGGCTGTAACCGCATTCAACGCACCTGTAATTGCATTTTTAAGCGCATCTGTTTGAAATGCAGCAAGTACTAAAGCTGACATTACAACAGCGATAATTGCATATTCCACCGCAGTAACACCGCGAATATCATCTTCGAACTTCATTTTTAGTTCAGCTAGTTTTGCTAAAGTTTGGTAGTACATAGTAATCCTCTAAAAAGTATATCGACCATTGGTCTTATTGAAATTGCGAAATGAAAGTTACCGGATTTAGAAATATACATCCAATTAATAGTTATTATGATCGCATAACAGAATCTTATTTAATAGATAGATAAACTATTTTTATGTCTTCATAATAATTACTAATTACAATTTTATTGATATTAGAACCAATCATAGATACCCTTTAATTATGAATATAGAAATAATTAATTACTCATTTTTAATCGCTCTAAACCTATCAATATTTTCTTGTGTATGCTTTTTGGATTGGAAACACCGGAAAATACCAAACAACTTAAATAAAATTGCATTGGTAGTTAACCTGGTTGTAGCCTTATCAAACGGTTATTTGGCTTCATCCCTACCGATCTCTATTGTGTGTTTCGTTATTGGAGTTTTACTTTGGTACCTCAAGGTAATCGGTGCTGGCGATGTTAAGTTACTGACAGCATTGGTCGTTGGAATTCAACCTGATCTAGTCATTGCAACCTTGATTTCTATAGGTTTTATGGGAGGGGGATTAGTTTTAATAATGTATATAATCGGTAAGATAAAGCGTTTCAATAGCTACAAAAAAGGTATCCCTTATGGGATACCCATTGCTTTAAGTTGTTTTATTTTCAGCACAATTTCAACACTATCAAACTAATCACATAATATTATGCTTTATTCCTGATTCGGAAATATCACTAATCTGAAAAAGTTGCTGTATTTTATCTTTTATTCCTAGAGTTTCGAGTTCTTGTGAAATTTCATCACTACACCAGACATACATATTTACTTTCTGACGTAACGGGATTGTCTTACACTTTTCATCACATACCGACCACTCAGGAAAGATCAAAACCGTCCCGTTAGTATCGAGTTCATTTTTTAACAATTGGCATGAGCTTGTTTTAACCCAACTTGTAACGTGAGATGTTTCAACATTGTAGTCGTTTAATAGCTCTTGAACATATGACTTAGACAATGAACTGCAAAAAACAACTCTCTGTGGATAGCACTCATAAGGGTCAAGGGAATAAGAATACGCGATCACATAGTTTACCGTTTTTAATTGATAGGACTTTCCGTTCCCCTGTGAAATTCTATCCATAGTAAATATTAAGTCATAACGCGACAACTCCAATGAAGAAGACTTAGTAAAACTGTTTATGGATAAGTCGATATTGTTTAACATTCGAAATTCATTAATTACTCGATTGACCAAATCGAAACAAAATGACTCGTCGATCGCTATGTTAAATTGATCTCTTAGCTCCACTTTCTCTAGATCTTCAAATAACCTCTCATACATGGACATGGTTTGGTCAGCATAATCCAGTAATACTTTTCCATGTTTAGTCAGTAAAAACCCTTCTTTTCGATCAAAAATACTTGCCCCTATTGTACTCTCGATCTTTTTAATATGTTGAGATACCGCGGGCTGTGTCATAAATAGAGACTCAGCGGCAGCTGTAAAACTTTTGTGCTTAGCAACGTGTGAAAATGTTCTTAAATATTTTACGTCGATAGATCTGTTGACGTTTTTCATGGTGAAAACTACCCCGATGTTGCGTTGTTTTATTAATTATTCTTATTAAAAATCAGCGTAAAAGTAACAATAGTGTCATTCAGATACAAAAAAACATTATTTATATAGTCATAAGTAATGTTTATATCCATCTACATAAACAAATACATTTCCCGAACCAACAACTGATTCACAATCCTTATGTGCTTTTACAAACAACATATTTAACTTGTCATTCGTTTTCCTGAGCCCTTACACAACACATGCTCAACACTAATGACAATGAACACAATTATAACCAAAAGCTATGCATCGACCACCTTTAAGGTGCAATAAAAGCTCTGAAATTTATGTAAAAATTCGTCATTTATAAGACTTCAGATGAAAAGTCACTCAAAAACATGATTGTTCAAATTTGTGATCTAGATAGCCATCAAGTGAAACTAAACACCTATAAATATTACTTAATTCAAAAAAATGCGACAAAATACGCTGTTTTTATTCTGAAATGAGGTTTTGCAAGACACAAAAAAGGGCTAATAATCGTAGCCCTTTCCGTATATGCATAATTATATTATGGTTTTATTTCAACACTTCATTCGTAACCTGGAGAGTAAGCAGAGTATAAAAAGAATAAGAAACGATGAGCTGCCTCCTGACGAATCACCTTGATTCAATGTCACCTCTGACTCGTTTGAAACATTAGGCAAAACTTCTATATCAAAAGAACCAACCCACTCATCACCACTCAACAATAAGACCTTATATTTAATATTGTCATATAAAGCCTGCCTGCGCTCTGCTGGCGCATTATAAATAATCTGGGCACCGATTATATTAGCTAGTCCATTACGTGGGGCTTTAAGAATATTTAACGCTTTCACTTCACCATTAATATTTGGAAACAATTGGACTTCATCGCCATATTTGACTTGTAGAGACTTCGTTTCCAACAACGATACTTTCTTTTTATGCACATCAATAGTAACCGACTGTTCGGTGTACCCCCCTACGGGATCCTGCACCTTGACGCTCAATCGATACTTTTCACCTTCCAACGCTCCGTTCGGTACATGTATAGTCAATGTTTTCGATTGTGTACCACTCAATGCTAATCTAGCACCTTCTGTCTGAGTCCAAGTGACCTGATGTTCAGCTGAATCAACATCCGTAATCGTCGTTACTTCGAATACCACTTTCTCACCAGCTACAGCACCAACCTGAATCTTATTGAGCTTAAATTGGGGAACATCATTAACCGGCCTAATTTCAACCTCAACAGTCGCGTAATCACTTTGGTATCCACCACCATCAACAAGACGATAAGTAAAACTATCTCGTCCAAACTGGTTGTTCGAGGGGAAATATGTAATACCTCTGATAACACCTTTAGCTGGCTTACGACCTATCTCAATTGAATATGGGTGAGATCTCGGCAAATTAAGATCATTGGCCAATAAATTTAGCATAAACGGACTGTCTTCTTCCG
>CEVA01060562.1_pt1 | contig 12429 bp, 22 predicted proteins | sample 361521 | NCBI WGS metagenome assembly CEVA01 (sample SAMEA2622823, study PRJEB7988) | marine metagenome | isolation source: saline water (ENVO:00002010), including | reverse complement strand
TTCAGCGAGCCAGTACACAGATTGGTTGGCTGTTTTCTATGCGAACGATTGAGGAGTAAAATTATGGCAACCCGAGCAGAAAAGATTGCCCAGGCAAAAGAAACCCGTCGAACTAGCATTGCCGTGTGGCAGTGTGGCGGCGCTCAAGGCCATCAAAACAATCCACGCTGGAATGGAGACGATGGAAGGTGGGTGCAGGATCGGGAACTTATGTGGATGCACATCGCCGTGTTAGGTGGTGGTTTGGATGAAGCCACCCAAGCGAAGTATCAAAAAATTATTGACGCAGAACAGGCTGAGTTTAATCGGCTCGATGCAGTGTATGAAAATGTTAAAGCTACGGCAGAGGACGATTAAGAATAACGTCAGTTCTATATCGTCAGATTATTAACACCAAGGATCAGCACAAATGTCATTTGGGATACAACTTGACGATCTTATGAAACACGTTATTCGCCCAACACTTCAACATATCGATTGTTGGTCAGAAGCTGCCGAAGAATTAGTCCTTGGTACAGCAATTACAGAAAATTATCTGCATGGCCCTGTAAGTTTGGATCAAGATGGGGGCGGTCCAGCTATGGGTCTTTGGCAAATGGAGCCAGCTACCTTGAAGGACATATTTGATAATTATTTAAGATACAGAGCTAATCTGAAAAACCGAGTGGACATGCTTATGACGGTATGGCCGATTCCAGAAGCGCAATTGAGTGGTAATCTATTTTTCGGTGCGGCTATGTGCCGGATACATTATCGCAGAGTAAAAGAGGCATTGCCGCCAGTCGGTGATTTTGAGGCCCAGGGAGCTTATTATAAAAAGTATTACAACACCGAATTAGGTGCTGGGACCGCTGAAAGATATGTAGAGGCGTGGCAAGAAGCCGCGTAATCGCCATGATCGCCAGTCTCATCCCGTTAGCGCTCGATCTCGCGTCCAGCTTCGTTCCGGATTTGGTGTCCTCCATTACCGGAACCGATAAAAAGAAAGCCGAGAAGATAGCGGAAAAAGTTGTTGGTGTTGCGAAAACCGTGACGGGTTTGGATGAAATCACCAACACAGAACAACTCAAACACGCCCAGCGTATTTTGCAGGACGACGATCAGCTGCAAGTTGATCTCAGGATGCAGCTATCTGAAGAGCGGATCGAAACAGCAAGAATTTATGCGGAAGATCGCGCCAGCGCCAGAGCGCGTGAAATTGCGATCAAAGACAAAATTCCAGCTATCCTGGCGATACTCACGCTGTTTTCGTTTTTCGGCTATATCGGAGCGGTTACATTTTTGCCGGAACATATGATGGTGTCTGAGGGCTTTCTGAATTTGGCGGTGGGATGGTTGGGCGGCACGGCGTCAACTGTTGTCGCCTACTACTTTGGCAGCAGTGCTGGTCAAGATAAGACACTCGCGAATAAATGAAGCCATGTGGTTTGGTGTGAGACATGGAAATCGACGCAAGGATGATTTTGACATTAGGCGGTATGTTAGCCAGCGTTGTTTCCGCATTTGTCATTGTTAAAACAAAACTTCAGGCCGTTATAGAGCAGTTATCGGACATTGAAGACCGACTACGGACGATGGACAAGTCTAACGATTCTCAAGAGGTCACGATTCAAAATCATGCTCAACGGTTGGATGTGATGTCTGGGATGTTGGCTCCAAAGGAGCGAGAGGCAAGGGCAAGAGAAACAGCGAGCATCATTGCCGAAGTAGCACAGCTACGCAGAGAAATTGACAAGTTGTCTAATATGCACAACGGGGTGCATCCGCCAAAGTAACGGCAATTATTCAGCCTCCCTCATCTCCAGGGTTGTGGTCAAATATTCATCGATTGCATGAATGCCCTCGGCCATCACTTCGCGAAACATCTTTTCGCTGGGCATCTGGTCGCCCCATTCGAAGTCATAAATCGCCAGGGCCGTTTCTTCGGCGGCATCGGTGTAAACCAGATCAGACAGAACGGCGGTGTCTTCGTCTTCGGTGGTCCACTTCGCAATGAACTCCGGTGGTTTGCGATGGATGATCCATCCTTGTTCATCCATGTCGAAGGGATCAATCCCGACTATCCATTTGTGCATATCGGACTCCAGCTAATCCATCTGCCAGACGCTTTCTTGCGCCCACCATCGTCTATGAAGATCCAATCACCTTTCTTTGTCCCCGTAAAGGATACCTCTCCCAGTTTCCGTGGCCTTCGTCGTGATCCACCCCACTCGGTGTAGCTACCAGTCACTCGGATAGTTTTCTCTTTCGGTTGACTTGCGGTCAGTTCCGCCACGATGTCATCGCGTTCATCTGGTGTGAGATCATTCCAGAACCCGATGAGTTGTTCAGGGTCATAGAAGTCGGCTCGGTTAAACCAAGTACCTCCGGTGTGATGCCATTCTGTGGACACCCAATGGCCAGCTTTGGCGAGGGATATGGCGAGCGACTTTGTCCCTGCCCATCCAGCATTTCTTAAGTCATCGAGAGTGATCTTGCTGAGCGGCTTAATGCCAATGTCATAAGCTGCTACTGCACGATTACTCATGCCGTTGGCGTAGTCGTATCCTCCTAGCATTTCACGCCCTCCAATCTTTCATGCTGCCAAACTCCTGTAACCAAATGGCTCGGTTTGTGTTTCTTTGAGTAATTCCCCAATTGTTTGTGTGGTTTGAAAATATCTGTCTCGTTCAACTGGTAAACCCATTGGGCCAGTGACAGACTCAAGTTCAGAAATGCTGACAGAACCAAGTTCCACATAGCCGTGTCCTAAATCACATAGGCCGAATGCGGTGTCGCCATCGTCTGCGAGTTCGGTCAGCAGCCAAGTGGCTTGAGCGTCGGGTGTGAATAGCTTCACGATTGGGATGTGATCGTGTGACGGCTGTTTTGCCTGGGCTGACAATTTGGCACAGAGATCCTTTGTGAGTAATTTCATCACTCATCCTCTCTTAGATATATATGAATAGGTGGTATGGCCCTCAGAGGCGCTGAGAGCGGCGTACAGGCGTTTTATGGTTGGTCGGCTATATATCGCGTCGCCATGGGCGCGGAAACTCGGAGGGATGGTCTGTAGTCAAATGACTAGCGCAACGCGGGAGAAAGCAATTCGTTAAAACAGCCGGATAACCGTCTGCTCTATCAAGATTTGCGATAATGCCTAGAAGGTCATGCGCGAAATTGAAATCATCAAAATCAAGCATCTTTTGAAGATCAATATCCGGGCAGGTTCGCAATACAGATTCGAGATCCCTTTGAAGTTGCCCGTGCATAAGGTCTGGGTATTTTTCATCTATGTATATGTCTGCACAATGGTGGTAAATGTTTTCGATTGAAGGCTCTAACAAAGACATTGCTCTGTCAGTTAGTGCAATGATTGTTCCGGAGTCATCCGGGTTGTGAATATTTCTCATCAGCCTCCTCCTGGGGAGTTAAAAGTCCTAGTCTCTGGCTCGTAAGCCATTGAAATTGCGTGAGTGAAAAACACTCAAAAAGACTAGGATTTGAGGCTGGAAGCCATTTCTTCAGACGTGACAGGCCGGCGCTCTAACCAAACTGAGCTACACCCCCAGATCTCAAGAAACCTTCAAAAAGTCGCAGATATCTGCGGTTTTTGTCTTAATACACATGGGCATATTGGTCAAGTCTAATGGTGATACCTAGTCTTTTTCTAGTCTCTTACCTAGTCTTTTGGTCGTTTTTTGTTCTTATCTTTTGATCGTTTTGCAACTCCTTGTTTCTTATTTACCATCGATCTTGTGGTTTCCGCGAAGTTTGAGATTGTCTTGCGGCGGCTTTATTAGGCACTTCATAGACACGCAACATGGGAGAACCTGGCACATGGCCGGTGAGTGGCTCGGAACGCCCCCCTCCGGTGGCTATTTCCGTTGCGCCTGTCCGTCGCAAATCACGAAACTGCAAAGTATTTGGAATACCGGCAGCTTTGCGGATTTTTCTAAAATCCTTTCCGAACGAATCCTTGTCATATGGTCGTTGCGTAGAATCTTTTAAAATGATCTGAATAGATTTACGCGCAGGAAGAAGCTGCAAAGATCGTTTTGACAGTGGCGCCCACACCTCGCCGCCTTCGTCGTTATCTTCGACTTTGGCTTGCGTGAAATCCACGCCCTCACCGTCAAAATCATTCCATGTAGCAGTCAAAAGATCCGTAAGACGTTGGGTCGTATCGTAACCAAACGAGATCGTGAATGCGACAGCCGGGTAATTCATATCTAATGCGGTTTGAATCATTTTGTCTATTCGACCAGTCGTCCACAGATGTTTTTTCTTATTCCGCCCTTTAGAATGTCGAAGGCCAAGCTGGTTGCACGGATTCTCGTGCTTATACCAACCATCTTCTTTTGCCCAATTCAGAACCCGCCTTAACCACTTGATCGTTTTATTTGCTTTATTTTCAGTGTTTCCAGCAGCAATAGCTGATTCTTTAATTTTTGCATGAAAGGCACGAATATGTTTGCGTTCGATTTTATCACAAGGAATTTTAGCGAGCGGCGATTGTTTTATAAGGCTTAACGCTACTAGTATTTCAGGTTTTGTGTCTTTGCCAACATTAACAAACCAGGGACCTTTTTCATAACTGAGACAAGCCGCAGCTAATGAAAACGGTATAGGTGTATCTTTTTTTGGATTTTTAGCGTCAGTCCATTCTTTGGTTCGTTGGCGACTTTTAATGATGGCATCATTGGTTAATTCGGGGCCAAGCATTTCTGCTTTCGCACCGAGTTTCCGCGCCCACAGTGGTGGCACCCACCACCAATTTTTAATTGCTGGTCCCGTCCCACGGGGTTGTCCATTATTGGCTATTTGATATGTGTATTTTAATTTCAAAATGGCTCCCATTTTTCTAGCTCTCCCATCAGCCCAGCACTACTAGAAATTATGCCACGTTTCTTCGCCAGTGCATCATCAATTTCTGTTCGCAGCCAGCCATTAAGCTCAGAGTCCTTTTCAGGGAGTCCGTAGCGCTTTAGCGCGTGAACACGCCGCATCAATGTAGAGCTAGATTTCACTCCAAGATATTGCATCAACAGCGGCGGCGTTAGCACGGCGGGCCATTGGGGCGGTGGTTCGATGGCTGAAGCACTCATTAGACACCCATTAATTTTTCAATGGCAGATATGGAAGTCGTTCCGAACCACTCACCGGCTAGTCGTTTGATACGATCTTCTCCCGATTTAGCAGTAGTCGCGTCACGATTTAGCGCTTCTCCAATTTTGGTATAAGAATGTGCTGTATGTTTCCTCGCCAAATAGAAGTACAGCTGTCTTGCTATTTTTAATTGCCGATCTCGTCCTGGTTCTTTTGATGCCATTTCCGGTATGGTATATTGGTAATAGTATGCTACTTTTTCTAAAATACTTTGTAATGTATGGGCAATTTTGGGATCATGTATTTCACAATATTGAGCCGGATAATTATGAGGATCATCCCCTGATAAAATTAATGGGAGATCACGTTTGAACGATTCAATCATACTTTTTTGCTCGTCAGTCATAGTCGTAAGCATGATCCTTTTAGTCCTTTCTCCAATATTTATAGTTAGCGCTATCGGGATTATGGGGGCTATTGCGATCCAGCCATTCCTTAAATCGTTTGCGGAAAAACGATGCCATAAACACGAGAATGCAGCCCATAATCATGCCAATGATAACGAATATCCCAAGGTTGATAGAAAAGTTCATCGGTTCCTCCTCTCAAACTAATATCGGTCTAAAAAGGAATGTCGTCATCAAAGCCAACATCATCGATAGCTTCTGATGCTGGCGTAGATTGTTCTGGTTTAGTGGCTTGTGGTTTCTTACTGGCACCATTCGAGTTTCTGGTATCCAGCATTTGCAGTGTAGTGCCATATCCGCCGATGGCGATTTCAGTCGTATAACGGTCTGCGCCGTTTTTATCTTCCCATTTACGGGTTTGCAGCTTGCCCTCGATATATAACAGAGTGCCTTTGCCGACATATTTTTCCACGATGTCAGCCGTTTTTCCAAAAACAACAATCTTATGCCATTCGGTTTTTTCTTGCCGCTCGCCGGATTTATCCATGTAGCGCTCGGAGGTTGCGATAGAGAATGTGGCGATTTGTTTACCGTCTTGTGTGTGACGGATTTCTGGATCACGGCCTAGTCGGCCAATCAAGGTTGCTTTATTAAGCATATCTCCTCCTATTCAGCGGCGGCTTGTGCGGGTTCGGACTCAGCCATGATGGCTTTACGCTCATCAATTTCGACTTTGAGTTGCGCGAGAAGTGTGGGATTAGTTTTTTGAACGTGGGAGGCTTCGGGACGAATCGAGGTTAGCCATTTTTCAAATGTCTGTTCTGATGACCACTTGGTTTCATTACATTTGCTAATCTGTTCCTCGACCCACTTCTTATCTTTTTCCCATTGTTTGGTAGCGGCGGCGTGTGCGTGTTCCTTTTTTTCCTCCGCTGCACGAGACTCACCAACCTCCGCTTTATCCTTGTCATAAAGGGCCAAGCCAAACGGATTTCCGAAGGTCATTAGAGCGCGTTTCATTGCGTCTGTTTCCGCCTCCTTTGCGGCAGACTCATGATTATCACCAGCATTTTTCATTTTGCCGTGACCGGCTCCGGTGCCTTGTCGGACAATTTCGGTGCCGTCTTCAGAGCGAACCGTGATTTGGACACACGCAACATATGTACAGCGCACATTGTCGTTAGCCACACACTCATTAGAGAGTGTTCGGCGTTCCCAGTTACCGTAGCCGAAAATACGGTTGGCTTCCGCTATAGCCCACCAGCCTTCTATGTAAGAAACAGCACGACCGCCTTGATTGCGTTCTTTAACATTGCTGCGATCCAGTTTATCGGACAGGTCTTTAACCTGTTGATCGGTAAACATCACTCTGCTGCTGCCGCGACGGTTTCGGCCTTGTTGGCTTCGGCTTCAGCTTCTCTTTCAGCCTTTTGGTCTTCCTCGTTCCGCTCTTTGTCGGGTTCGGCGGTCCACTCGATAGATCGTCCTAAAGGCGACTCGTGAAAACGAATTTCGAAACCGTAACGGCGGTCGACTTTCTTGAGGGCGTCCATCAATGCGTCCCAGTCGCTGTCCACCGAGGAAAAGGTCTTTACGACGATATCGACGTTCTTAATCGTTACGATCTTGTGTTCAAGTTCATGTGAATATGCAGTCATTAGTTGTTCCTCCATTAGAGTAGTGGTGCGGTGCTACGCCCTTTAGCTAACCACAGCGAGCGGGAAATCGCCGGGGGTGGAGCGTTTCAAGAGCGCTTAGTCAAAGGACAAATATGAAATCGCTGCATCTTGTCGAAATTCATATTGCTGCCTAAGCAGCCACCGCGTTGCCCCGAGAGGTGCCACCCCTCTGGAATTTCATGCAGCCATTTTCATTTCTGTTGTCCAGGCAGTTTTCGGTAACTCAAGAATGTCGCCACCGAGTTTTTCCATATCAGTGGCGCGGTCATAGCTTGTGTGATCTTGTGAGGCGCGTGTGACAGCTTGGCCTAGCCCGAGAACAGATAAGTCACCGCCCTCGATAAGATGTTTGAGAACAGACTTCCCTTCGTCCTTACTCAGCCAGCCCTTCTTCTCGATGACCTCAATCGCTTTAACTGGATCACCGATATCAACATCGTGAGCATCACGCATTTTGTTCAGTGTCTTATCGAATTGAACTTGATCCAGACTTGCTTTGAGAACATCGCGGAGCTTCAGCATCAAAGCGCGGTCATCGGCTTCCATTGTCTCATCGGACATGATCTCTCGAACACGCTCTTCGTCGCTGCTCTGGCGCCCAATATGATATTTGCTCAAGCCTTTGTCGGTAATCCAGCCATTGAGGCATCGCAACTCAAAAGCCATCGGTTTTACCGATACCGATCCCATGCCGATTTCACTGTTGGAAATGCAGACACCGCCTTGAACGATCTGACCAACCACGTCACCTTGGATACGCGGGTCAACCGCTTTGATATACATTTTGGTGTCCGTTACTTCGCAACTTTCAATTTTCAGATCCGGTATTTCCGCCAATATTGGCAGCACGGCTTCCGCAATTTCTTCGTTGTCAATAATGCGATATCGATTTGAAAGAAACGCACGAACACCCTGGTTGTTGGTTCGTATCAGCCTTGTTTCTGGTTCATGTTCAAACCAATGATTTATGTTAGTCGCCAGAAGATGCGGTGCATCTTCAGCCATACGATCAACATATTTAGCAGGTATGTTGAGACGTGATCCGACTTGTCGTAAGGCATGTTGTGAAAGAGCAGGTGCGGAAAGAGCGCGTTCGTAAGGGCTAATTGGCATTTCCGTTTCAGGCATCGGTAATCCGGAAATTTTAATACGATTATCATTACTGAAGGCTGTCAGTTTCCGGGTGTCGGCAAGAAAGTCATGTTTTTCGTTTTTGCGGTCAGTTAATTCTTGAGCCAATGCGGCAATTGTTCGTCCTTCTTTCATTTGGCATCTCCTCTAGTTAGTTAATTTATCCGGGTCTTTCGCCAGCAGCAGAAGTGTGAGTGATGGCATTATTGTTCCATTTGCTAGTTCAACATCGTATGTGATGTGTTCCGGTTCATTGAAAGTACGACCAACGACTTTGCCGGAACCGATATCGGCAACTGTGACACTTTGACCAATCTCAAACATATGAATGCCTCAATGCTCCGTTGTGTTTTCATTCTTTTGGATCGCCGCCCACTGAGGACAAAAGTCAGACACGGAACAGTAATCGGCACAGCGAATGTTTTCGCCGGGACGCTCTACAATTTCGTGACCTGTTTTGAGTTCAGATGCGTCGTCAAGAAGGCTTTTGTTGCGGGCGTAATCGTACAATTCTTCGATACTGTTTGTTACACGAAGCGCAGATTTTCTGCCTTTTTTCATCAGGGCAAATGTCGTCGGTTTCATCCAGCGATCTTCCTCGCTGCAGGACGGCATTTTTGCTAATGATTGTGCTTCTTGATGAAGGTGGACTCTATCTTCAATGAACTTTTGCTGTTGTTCTTGAGGCCACATTTCGATTGGAATAACCGCTACTTGATGTTGCGGATATGCAGTATCACCTGATTGGCGGCGGCGCATCGCTTCGCGTTTTGACCAATCACGGAAAATACTAATGACTTCAATTCGTTCAAGTTTGAGGTTCGGGTAATTTTCTTCTACGAGCCATGCCAGTAAATTAAGTTGTTCAGTTCTTTCAGCACGAAGTCCGTAGATTTTTTCCCACACACTCATTTGTTTGAAATCAATCAATACAGCCTTTTGCTGTAATGAATCTGTTGGATAATGGACAGCCAGGGAGTCAAATTGCCCTCCCACTCGCCAACCAGCAACAGTGCCGTACAGACGTTTCTCGGCAATTGCTGTAACATTTGCGCGTTCCAAAACAATGTGCATTGCCTGACCCATTAGCGAATAGATCCGGTCAGACACATCCTCAACGATGTCATCCTGATGTTTATGTTTGAGGGCAACCTGTTGGGCCGGGGAAATAAGCTCTGTAACCGTGATGTCAGATTCACCACGATTATAATTATCGTTTTTTACCGCCCGGACGACTGCATCGGGTAAGCCCAATGTATTAGTGAGTTGCATTTTGTGATCCTTTTTCTTTCCACCTGCGAATGTAATTTTTACGTTCGGCCATCAATGTAATTCGCTGTAACGCGATTTTTCGCTCGTCCAGCTTGTTTTGAATGGCCTGATAAAAGTCAGCAGGTTTTGGAGGGGATGGGTAAACATATGTCTTGATGACAATGCTTGCTGCTTCTTTCAGAAGATCGGGAGGAATCTCGATCAACGCTTCGATATATCCTTTGTATGCCGTTGTGCTGAGAGTTGACGCGGATAGCACTTCCCAAACATCATCAAGAATTTGTACGACTTGAGCATCTGATGATGGAGCCAGTAGCAGATCACATTCTTCCTTGTGGAAATCTAAGTCATCGACCTCAAAATCGAGGTCATAAGGCATAGGCCATGAGTTATTCGGCAGCTGCCTGTCTGTGAGAAGTGACGGCCAAAGTAAGAGCAGTTCGTCGCTCATCGGTGGCGGCGGCTGTGCCACGCGCCGGTCGTTTACGATGGTTAAATTCGTTCGATTTGAGGACCCAATTCTTCCAGGCTTGGTCCCATCGGGCGAAACGTCCATCTCTTGCTCGCCAGTAGGCGCAAAATCGTTCTGTCTCAATTTCGATATCGACGCCGATAGCTTTTTCATTTGCCCAATTCCTCATGTCATCAGATATTGCAAAGTCGTCAGGGAGACTTCGCGCAGATTTGCGGCGGCTCACCTTCTTATGAGGTGTCGCTCGTTCTGTCTCATTGATCCATGGATTCGCCAATAATCTCTCATAATTACAAATGGTTATGAGAGTGATCCCCGTCGCAGTGTCCGTCGCTATATAGCCGTAGTTAATTAGCTCGTTCAGAAAGCGATGTGTCTTATCCTTGGACCAGTCGAGAACGATGGCGAGATCTCGGATTGAGATATGAAGTCGCCCTGCTTGTGGATCAGCTGCGCTTAAAATCCACATCCAGGCGGATCGCTTGTCGAAAGTTCCGCCCGAAAATGGTGGCCTCATCATCCATCCGGGTTCTAAACAACGCATTTTCTGTATTCCTCGACAGTTATGATTGTCGCGCCTTTGATCGCGAATTGTTTGGTTGCCCGGACATCTACGACTTGTGCATCGTCGGCAAAAACAACATCGTTCAAGGCGTCGAGAGCGAGCTTGGCGTAATTATCAACATCCGGTTTTCCCGGATGTGCGCGACCAGAAAGAGCCAAGTCTTTTTTAATTCCAGGCCAGCTTTTCGGTACTGGTATGAGGGCGTCAACACGGACGCGGAGAGGTCCGAGAAATGGCTTCTGATTTTTTAATGCCAGCCGTGCTTCAGACCGAATAACGTCTTCGGCTTTTCGTGTGTTTGAGGGCGTATAAAAGTGTTTGCTTCTGGCGCTATAGCGAGGTCGTGCTTTAGCGACAGGTTTCCCTGCGATAACAATCCGCAAAGGCTCGCGATTCATAATGATTAGACCGCGAGCCAAACAATTGCTTTTTTCCCGGAGGAATTTTTTCGTCTGATACCACTATCGAAAATTTCGTGTAAGCGGTTCAGTTCGGTAATACGTGGTCGAATGCTGAGTTTCGATACTCTCAGATATGAGGCAATCTCATCAGCTGTCAAACCTTGTTCAGCGGTTTGAATTGCTTTAAGCGCAAGCGCTCTGAGGCTGTTGGGGTTTTTCAGAGTTTCTGCGGCTGCGCGACTGGTTTCTCTTTTGCCCAACGCGGGTATGTGCGGGTAAGTGGGTAACGTTTGCATTATTCCCTTCCTTTTGCTGGATTGGAATGATGGTCAGTTCGCAATCGAGCGCTTGCGCCCAACACCACAATTCAAATCCTCTTGGTCGGCGGGTCCCGCATTCCCACTTCGACACCAATCTGTCAGCTACACCTAGTTTTTCGTTAATTGTTGTTTGCGATAGTCCGAGTTGATTCCTTCGCAAAGCGAATTGTTTTATTACATCTGCAAAGGAATCAAATTGTTGCATCAGTTTTCTGTATGAGGCAGTTCAATAAGATTATTGTCACCGACTTGGTAGGGGTATCCTGAATCCGGACCATTTTCGATGAATGGTTTGGTTAGAATTGACCAGTCTTTTTGAGCGGCAGTATCAAAAATATGCAAAGGCATTCCAAGGGACGAACCCCAATAGCTGCGATAGTGCATATGTTTGGTGCGTGAGATCCTGGCAAGCATCACAGTTCGGACACAATGCCATGAAAGGCGAATGATCCACCACTGGGTGATTGCAGAGACTGATGGCGCCCACCAGAATGTTTTTTGATTAACTCCCCCACGCACGAGATTGCCGCGTTCACGTTCATTATTCAAAAAAGTGCGAATGCTTTCAGTAGACACATTTCTTGCAAGTGGTAACCGCAGAATGTCTTGTGTTGTTAAATGTGCATCCAGAGACTTGTGCGCGATAGCCTCGGATCGTGACAGCAATATCGTGTGATTCAGCAGACCTCGCCAAGCATGTTGAGTATGGAAATCTTTGTTGAGTTCGGCGGTCAAAAGTTGCGACATAGTATCGACTTCGATAAATCGAAAACGCTCTTTAATAACAGATTGCATTTTCATATCTGCCGAAATGATGTAACTGGTGAGCTTATGGAAATGATTTATATATAGAGCCAGGTCATTGTTGTTATCGCATTGGTTCAGTTGCAAGCCATACATCCAGTTGTGTTGATTCGGATCAGCCAAAATGACTTTAGACACACTGTCACGAACAGATTGCAGTTGTGTAGCAACGGTTTCAATTTTCAACATAAGCACCTCCTCCATCTCATAAGACCACAGGTACCAGAGAAATAAATTACTAAAATTTAGTAATAAATTTTCGTAATAAATTTTAGCACTATATTTTGTGG
>CEVA01240332.1_pt1 | contig 12434 bp, 7 predicted proteins | sample 361521 | NCBI WGS metagenome assembly CEVA01 (sample SAMEA2622823, study PRJEB7988) | marine metagenome | isolation source: saline water (ENVO:00002010), including | reverse complement strand
CAGGGGGGCGTTGTCCAGAGCAGCGATGGAATCGCGACCTTACGTCTCTCGCCCAATGTCCTGCCCGAGTCGCTTTCCCAGAATCCGGATGTGCAGATTCTGACCGAGCTCGCGGACTCCGCCCCCTCCGGACCGACGGTAATCTCCTCCCTCGTCTACAGAATCACCTCAGAACCCGCTTTGACGCTCCGCAAACCCGCGACGTTCAGCATGACCATCCCGAGCGGAACGACGTCCGATCAGCTTGCCGTGTTCCGGCAGGAGGGAAGTTCGTGGACTCGGATTGGTGGCACGATCGAGCAGGATCAGGTGCGTGTTTCGATATCGGATTTCGGCGTCTACGGACTTTTCATCGACAGCGGGACGGGCAACGGCGGTGCGTCCATATCTAACGTCGAGTTTTCGAACAGAGCCTTCTCTCCGATCGCGTTTAGAACCGGGGGACCCGGAAGAAGGCCGGGAGCGCCCGGTGGGCTCACTTCTACGACGGATCTGTCTTTCGACTTGGGTGCCTCTGCGACGGTTCGAGTCGAGATCTACGATCGCAGCGGGCAACTACAACGGGTCCTCGAACCCGGTCGCCAGATGAACGCGGGCCGGAATCTCCTGACCTGGAACGGACGTGATCATCGTGACGAAATTGTTCGAAGCGGGCTCTACATCGTCGTCATCGATGCGAACGGCGAACAGACCCATAAGACCGTCGCGGTCGTGAATCGGTAGGAGTCAGCGTGAGAGCCCCCTTAGTTTACGATCCATACTTTCGTTACCACACCTGGACTATGAGAACGATCGACGCCCTCTCCATACGTGTCCTCGCCCTGTTGCTGGTCGTCCTCGGATCGTCACCTGTCCTCGGGCAGATCAGTTTTACCGACATTACCAGCAGCGCCGGCGTCGCCAACTCGCTTTCCAGCGCTCCTCGTGTTGCAACAAGTGCAATCTGGGGCGACTACGACGACGACGGCGATCCGGACCTCTACGTAACCAACTGGGCAAGTGGCGCCGCAGTAAACGCCAGTGTCAACCGCTTGTATCGCAACAACGGGAACGCCTCGTTCAGCGACGTTGCCGGGCAATCGGGTGTTGCTGAGTCCCGCAACAGTATCGACGCGGCCTGGGTCGACTATGACGGCGACGGGGACCTCGACATCTACATCGTGACCTTCGACGACCAGGATCAGCTCTATCAAAACAACGATGGAAGCTTCAGCCGGGTCACTGGAAGCAGCGGCGTCAACGTGATCTCACAAGGAGACGAAACGGCCGTCGCCTGGGGAGACTACGACGGTGACGGGAACATCGATTTCTACCTGTGCAAGCGTCGCTTCCGAAACGCGCTCTACCACAATAACGGAAACGGCACCTTCTCCGAAGTCGGAGAGTCCGCAGGGGTCGACTACCTCGGCGACAGCCAGGACGCGGTGTGGGGCGATTACGACAACGACGGCGACCTCGATCTCTACGTCGTCAACCGGGAGCAGAGCAATATCCTCTACCAGAACGAGGCCGGACAGTTCACGGAGATCGCCTGTGACGCATCGGTCGATAACACGGACATTGGGAACGCCGCAGCGTGGATCGACTACGACGGTGACAACGATCTCGACCTGTCCGTCGCCAACATAGGAGCGAACGCGCTTTACCGGAACGATGGCGGGGACACGTTCACTAATGTGACAGCCGGGGACCTCGGGGCAACCGCGACCACCTGGATCACCTCCGCTGCGGTGTGGGAAGATTTCGACGCCGATGGCGATCCCGATGTCCTGCTCGTCAACGGCGCCAATTCCAACGCCGGACAGACCAGCCAACTCCTGCTGCAGTCCGCCGGGACGTTCACCGACGACACCGCGTCCGCCGGGTTGTCGACCGGCGGGTCTTTCGGCATCGACGCTGCCGTAGTTGACTTCGATGGCGATGGGGACCTCGACATCTATCTCGTAAACAGCCAGTTCCCTTCATTCGAAGCCAGCATTCTTTATCAGAACGATTCACCCTGATGCGACTCATCGATCCCAGACGACTGCTTTTCCTGCTCGCGGTCTGCTTCCTAACGAGCACCGCCCACGCTCAGCGACCGACGTTCGCGACGACCGCGCGGTCCATCAGTCTCGGAGGCGCGGTCACCGGCTTGTCCGACGACGCAGCCTCCACATTCTGGAACCCGTCCGGGCCGGCGACCCTGCAGCGACAGGAAGTCGTCTTCTCCTTCGCCGATCGTTTCGGTCTCGGGATCAACAGCAGCTATGCGTCCTATGTCTTTCCGCTATTTGAACGGCATGCCATCGGTCTTGGGTGGATTCGCGAGAGTTTCGGCGACAACGAGCTCAGCGACGCACTGAACCTGGTCAACCTGACCTACGGACTCCAGCTGCACCGAGCCCTGTCACTCGGCATCGGGACCAAGAGTGTTTTCCAGACGATCGAGCTCGACGGCGTGAGCCTGCGAAGCGCAAGTGGGTTCGGCTGGGATGTCGGTCTGGTCTTCGCACCCAAGACCCCGCCCTTCGACCGACTCAGGATCGGCGCGACTCTCCTCGACGTTGGTGGCACCAAACTGCAGGACAACAACACGCAATTTGAAGAGGAGATCCTCGAGCAGACGTTCAGGGGGGGGGTCTCGGTTCAGCCCCACGCTGACGTCAAGCTGGCCCTCGATGTCGGTAGCGACGACGTGCATTTCGGGGCAGAATATCAGCCCCTTGCCGCCCTCCTACTCCGCGGGGGCATCAATCGCCCGCTCAGTCCAGCCGACGGGGCGGACAAGACCTTGGCGTTTGCGCTTGGATTCGGGCTCAAGTGGAGCTCCGCTCAACTCGATTACGCATACGAGCACCATCCTGTCCTGCCCGCAACGCACCACTTTACGCTCGGGCTTTCCTACAATGCGTCCATCGTCAACATCAAGGACGCGATCGTTCGTCCCACGCCGATCTTCAAATCATTGTACCGGACCTACGAAGAAGCGGACTTCGTCGATGTCGTCCTGCGCAACGCCTCTACGGACGCCCTGCCGGTGACCGTCAGTATCGACGTCCCAACACTCACAAAAACACCTCACGAAGAAACGATCATCCTGCCCGCGCAGTCGACCGAGCGTTACGGCTTCACTCTGACCTTCCCGCAGGATCTGCTGTCGACACAGCCTTCCTACTACGACAACCTCGTCCAGCCGACCGTGAAGGTCAGCTACCAGCAGGGCCGAGCGAACAAGACGGCGACCCGCACGCTCAACAGTATCTACGTGCTCGGGAAAGGAAAGCTCAGCTGGTCGAATCCGCGTCGGATCGCGGCGTTCATCACGCCAGAGAGCAGAACCGTCGATGCCTTCGCCCGTGGGCTCGTCGGCAACTATGCCGACCTGCTACGGGACAAATTCGGGAACAACAACATCGGCAAAGCGGCGCTGATTTTCGACGCCATCGGGGCCCACGGTTTACGATACCAGCAGGATCAGACCACGCCGTATCTGGAAATCTTCCAGGATGATTCGGTTTTCGACTCGGTCAAGTATCCGTACGAGTATCTGGACGTGAAAATCGGGGACTGTGACGACTGCACCGCCCTTTTCTGCTCGATGCTCGAGAATCTGAACATTCCCACCGCCATCCTGGACGTAAACGACCCGGAATACGGTCACATCTACATGATGTTCGATAGTGGGATTTCCGTACAGGACGCAGGCGACTATTTCCTCAACGAGCGCGAGTACGTTTTGTGGGACAACCGGATCTGGCTGCCAGTCGAAACGACCCTGTTCGGATCTTCCTTCTCTGATGCGTGGCGGAATGGCGCCGAGGAATACTATCTGCGCAAAGAACGTGGCTACATCAACGAGATCCTCGTCTCCGATGCACAGCAGACTTTCCGACCAGGTGTGGTTCCCGACAGTGACATCGTCATCCCTTCACAGGCGGCGATTGAAGAGCTTTTCAATCGCGATCTGGCCTTTTTCGAGACACGCCTGGATCGAATCGCCCTGTCTTCGGGGGTATCTCTCGACAGTGCAGAAGGACTCTACGACGCCGGGGCCGCCTATCTCAGACTGAATCAGCTCGACCGGGCCGAAACCTCGTTTACCGACGCCGTCAAGATGGACCCTGGACTCGCAGATGCCTTTAACGCCCTCGGTGTCGTGATGACGAAGCGTCGTCGTTACGATGAGGCTTTGGAACTCTACAACAAGGCGCTCGAGCTCAACCCGAACGACGCCGGCTTCAGGATCAACCTTGCGCTCGCCTATCACCTTCAAGGCCGTGGGGCGGATGCCGAGCAGGTCTATCGAGAGGCCGTTCGGATCAATCGTGACTTCGCGGGTACCCTCGATTTCCTCGACGGAGGCAGCACTACCGGCCCTGCCCGGGTCGACCCGCTCCAGCGCATCGCTTCCGAGAAGGCCTATGACGACGGCGCCGCCTTCCTCCGGCTCAAACGTGACGAACGCGCGATCGAACAGTTCGGCAGGGCCCTCTCTCTCAACCCGGAGAATGCCGACGCCCTGAATGGGAAGGGCGTCATCGCTACGCGTAAGCGCGACTACGACGCGGCCATCGACGCCTACCGGAAGGCGGTCGCCATCGATCCCAACAACGCCGGCTACCAAGCCAATCTCGCCATTACCTACCATCTCCAGGGCAAGAAAGACGAAGCGATCGCGGCCTACCGGAAAGCCGTTGCCTACGACGCATCCTACGAGGGTCAACTCGATGTGATCACCGGTGGCAAGCCGATTTCTGAAGTATCGGTTTCCGCATCCACCGGCGGGTCGGTGGGGGCCCTCCAGCGCATTGCCTCCGACAAGGCCTACGACGATGGAGCCGCTTTCCTCAGGCTCAAGCGTTACGATCGGGCGTTGGAGACATTCGATCGGGCACTTTCTCTCAATCCGGGCAACGTGGATGCGCTGAACGGCAAGGGTGTCGTCCTTATCCATCAGCGCGACTATGATGGTGCCAACAGCGTGCTGCAACAGGCGATCCAGAACGCGTTGCAGGACGCCGGATTCCATATCAACCTTGCGATTCTGAAACACCTCCAGGGAGATGGGAGTGCTGCCCGGGAAGCTTACCGGGAAGCGGTTCAACTTGAGCCCTCCCTCGAAGGTCAGCTGGAATTCCTGGACTAGCTTTTTTCGGGCTGACTGTGACGGCACTCACCATTTGGCCACGAACGCTCCGCTGAACCCTTCATTAACAATTAATTGTGGCGGTCCAAAAAACGGCGGTCGCGTGTCCTGAATCACGTTTTCCCTGCCCGATATGCCGTATTTTCTTAATATGGCAGGGGGCATATAGCCTCCCACTTTCAACCGAATCGAATTCAACACCGGAGTCTTCATTCCCCAAGGAGGAGTGGCATGAGCACACGACACCTGGTTGTCGGGTTGGCAGTCGTGGTAGGTCTCGCGATCGTGACCGGTCCGACCTACGCAGAAGAGCAGACCGAAGAGAAGAAAGAAACGAAGGTCAAAGCATCGAGCGCCTTCATGAATCGCTGGAAGAAGATTCAGAAGGTCACCCAAAAGCAGGCTTACGAAACCCAGCAGACCCGCACCGTGGCCGGTGTTCGGGGAGCCGAGGCCGAAGATGCCGTTCTCGACCAGCTTTATTACAAAGGCGGGGTCCGGTATCCGAGTCGCGTTGACCTGAAGAACGCAATCACGCAGCTCGAAACTTCGATCAAGGCCGATCCCACTGCCGATTCGGTCCCTGAGCAGAAGTACTTCATTGCGCAATGTCACGTTCAGCTCGGCGACCTTGACGAGGCCAAGAAGATCTACGGTGATCTCGTCGAGAACCACAGTGACTCACCTTTTGCCGAGCAGGCTGCTTCTGAGCTGAGCGGTATCGAATAACTCGTCTCACAGGAAAGTTGGATAGGCGGCGTCGGGCAGGTTCCGACGCCGCCTCTTCGTGTACGATCCACTGCCTTTTTGCGCTCCGAACCCCTACCGAACTATATTTCGGCTCCACTACCGTTGACCCCAACGAGACGACATCCAATGGCCGACGAGGAAAAGAGCGAAAAACAGGATTCCGGTCTGACGACGCAATTGCTTCTCGGCATCGCAGCCGCAATCGGCATCGCCCTGATCTCCATGACGCACTTCTATCAGGATCTGGAATCGAGCAGCTACGATTTCCGGTTCCAGAAGCGCAACGATTGGTTCGGAGAACCGCGACAACTACCCGCTGTAGCGACAATCGACATCGACGACCTTGCGTATCAGACGCACGGCTTTCCGTTTACACGCGATCTCCACGCACGGATGGTCGAGACGATTCGCGCCTACGGGGCACGGATGGTCGGCTTCGATATGTTCTTTTACGAACCCGCTGGAGAACGTCTCTCGCCGATCGCAGTTTCAGAAATCCACGACGCCGAATTCAACCGATCATCGGTCATGGATCTCGTTCAGAACCACGACCGCGACTTCGTGGATGTAGCAGAGCGAACGGGAATCGTCTACCTGTCTCAGACCTTCGAGATCGCTGAAGGGAAGACGGTTGAGTTCGCAGCGCAGAACCAGAGGGAGCGGTCGAGCGAAAAGGAACGCGCCGTCACGGCGCTCAACAGATTCTCGGTGGAGGCAGGACCGGACGTCGGCAGCCAGCTGTTCGTGGCGACCGACATCGATGTCCCCATTCTTCCCTACATCGAGTCAGCACGAGGCGTCGGCTTCGCCCTGCCCAAGCCTGACCACGATGGGATCGTTCGCCATTACCGGATGGCCATCTACTACGACGGGCGGGTCTACTTCTCGCTCGGTCTGGCGATGGCCTGCGACTACCTCAACGTGTCTTTCGATCGGGTCATCTTCGAACCGGGTCAGATCATCCTGCCCGGGGCGACACATCCCGATGGGAGTGTGTCCGACCTCAGGATACCGGTTTCAGGCCACTGCGAGCTCCTCGTAAACTGGGCGGGCACGTTCAACGGAACCTACCGGCACTTCCCCTACAACATGATTATGGACTTCGCCGAGACCGAGCCCCAGAATCGTGCGCTCAAGTTCGCCAAGCGGGTCCTGGTCGAGTCGCCCGACGTATTCGGAGACAACGAGGCCTATCTGGAAAGAGCACGCCAGAACGAGGTCGGGCTGGATCCAGGCCTGCTACTCGAATTCCGTAACGTCGTGATGGACTGCGCGGGCATGGAAGAGGTCCTGCACGCGGACCGGTCGCTGTCTGTCGAGGGCTTTATCCAGATGATGGGCGTGCCGGCAGAGGAGGTCGCGCCCATCGCAGAGATTCTGGCTCCCTACTTCGACCGGATCAAGAACAACCTCGGCATCGTCGATGTCCTGACGGAGGATCCAGACCTCTCGCTCGAGCAGGTCGCTCGTCGAATGGGCATCACACGCATGGAAGACATCGACCTGGGGGTCGGCATCATCCGCAGCCTCGTACGGGCCGGCGGGGTCCAACCACACGATCATCCACTTTTTTTCCTCGATCGGATCATGACCGGCGGGCTGCTCGGAGAAGGATCTTCCGATCGCATCCTGAGCGCGGACGAGTTCGACGGAACCGTCTTCTTCTATGGCCTGACCGCCACGGGCACGCACGACCTGAACCCCACACCCTTCGGCGCCAGGGAGGCGATGCTGGGCGCTCACGTCAACGTTTTCAACACAATTCTGACGCAGAACTTTCTCCAACGGCTTTCGATGTGGCAGAACGCCGCCGTCATGGTTGTCCTCGGGATCCTGATCGGGGTCCTCGTGCCCCGATACAAGGCTCTACCCGGCGCGGGCATGGTTTTCGCCATTCTTGCCGCCTACCTGACGGTGGTTTTCGTGCTCTTCATCCAGTTCGGCATTTGGGCGGACATGCTGGGTCCCATCGCGACTCTCACGGTCGGCTACCTGACGATCACCCTTTATGACTATTTCCAGAAAGAAAAGGAGAAGGAGTTCGTACAGGGAGCATTCGGACACTACCTCGACCCCAAGATTGTCGATCAGCTGGTCGAAAACCCGGATCTCGTAACTCAGCTGGGTGGAGACCAGCGTGTCATGAGCGTTTTCTTCTCCGACATCGCCAGCTTCTCCACGATATCCGAAAACCTTACTGCCGTAGAACTCGTAGAGCTGCTCAACGAGTATCTCACCGAGATGTGCGACATCATCGCCATCCACGACGGGACCATCGACAAGTTCGAGGGGGACGCCATCATGGCGTTCTGGGGTGCACCCGTCGCCATGGAGGACCACGCTCAAGCTTCCGTGTTTGCCTGCATCGACATGCAACAGAAATGTGCTGAGCTTCGTGAGAAGTTCGAGAAGGAAGGACAGATGGTCGAGCTTCGCCAGTTGTGGGCGGACCAGGGGCGGGGGGAGTTCCTGCGTGTCCGAATGGGGATCAACACCGGCGAAATGGTCGTCGGCAATCTCGGCTCACACAGTCGGGTTGACTATACGGTCATGGGGGATGCCGTCAACCTTGCCGCACGACTCGAAGGAGCGGGAAAAGCCTACGGAATCACATCGATTATATCCGAATTCACCTATCGGGCGGCCGGCGATGTCGCGGAAGTTCGGCCGCTCGACAGCATCCGCGTCGTCGGGAAGGATGAACCGGTGACCGTCTACGAGGTGCTCGGGAGGAAGGGTGAGGTTCCAAGAGACAAGCTTGACGTGGTCGACGCCTACGTAAACGGATTCAAGATGTACTGCGAACGAAAATGGGACGAAGCCATTGCCCACTTCAACGCCGGACTGAAGATCGACCCGGCCGACGGCCCGAGTCAGATCTTCGTCGAGCGCTGCAACGAATTCAAAACGGCGCCACCCGACGAAGCCTGGGATGCTGTGCACAATCTGGACACGAAATAGGACCACGCTAAAGACAAAGCAAAGAGGCGATCGTCGCACCGACGATCGCCTCTTTGCGTTTGTTCTTCGTTTCGTCTACTTATCGGAATCGTCTGCCAGAGCCAGCTTTCGCTGGTAAAGTGTTCCATCTCTTAGAATACGCAACGCCTCCTCGAACTGGGGATCGTAGCGCAGTCGCACGAGCTGTCTGGCGCGTTCGCCCCAAGCCGCTGCCGCAATATTCTCTTCGATCAACCGCCGCATGTCCTCCCGGGCTTCATTGAACTCGTCCTCACGCTGCTCTTGGGCCGCCGCCGCGACCGCTTCGAGCGCAGCCTCCGTCTTCTCAGACAACTCGACTGAGTCCCCAAACGCTTTCTTCAAATCCAGCACGCGGAATTCGGGTATGGCTTTGTACTCGTAGCCGTGGGTCCGGGTCGTGTCCGAAATGAAGGTTTTAAAATCATCCACGATGGAATCGGAAACCCGGAAGACCTCGACCGACTCCGGCACCGAACGGTGGGTCAGGTAATCGACAGCGAAGTCGAAAAACAGGTAGTTCCGGATGTACTCCACGACGATCCGTTTATGTCTATGGTGTTCGATCTCGACATCGGGTGTGATCCCTCCCCCACCGTAGACCGTTCGACCGCCCACCGTCTTGTAGGCTTCCTTAGGATCGCTCCCCTTGGGCTGATTTTCATCGTCACGCCGTCCCATGCCCACGAACGTATCGAGATCGGTTTGAATGAGCTTTTCCGCTTCCTCAGTACTTAAACTGTAGCGCTGCATCAATTCGTTCACGGCATTGTCGTGGTCCTCGGCCTGACTGATGATGGCAACAGCTTGGTAAATAGGCACCCGCGCCGCATCGGTCAGGTAATACATCAACCTCCCACCGCGACGACCGCGTTCCGCGGATCGGTGGATACTGCGGCCACTCGGCGTATAGTAGACGGCCGTCGTCAATTTCAACGCCTTGTTGCTGCCAATCTGACGAACCGTTTGAACCGATCCCTTGCCGAAAGTGTCCATCCCGATAATCAGACCCCTGTCGGAGTCCTGGACAGCGCCCGCCACGATCTCCGAGGCGCTCGCACTGCTTCCGTTCACGAGAATGATCAGAGGCACATTCCCGGCCAGCGCAGGCCTGCGAGTCCGATAGGTTTCGTTCTGATTCCCCTCCCGCCCCCGAGTGGAAACGACCCTCTGATTGGGCGGCAGAAAATGGTCGGCAACTGCGATCGCCTGGGACAGAAGACCGCCCGGATTGCTGCGCAGGTCGACGATCAGTCCGTCGAGAGATTCTGCGTCGAGATCGCGGAGAGCACGGGCGAGTTCATCTGCGGTTTCTTCGGTGAAGTGACTGTTGAGGGCGCCGGACATGGACACAATCCCGATGCCTGGCTCGATTTCGCGGCCGAGACCCACACTCGGAATTCGGATTCGATCGCGGACGATCTGCTGGTTGAACGGATCAGCCATCCCGGGACGCTCGATCGTGATGGTCACTCCCGTACCCGGATGGCCTCGAAGCAGACCGACGACATCTTCCAGATCGTCCCCGTGTGTGGAATCGCCCTCGATCTTGACGATTCGGTCACCCACCCTCAGGCCTGCGGTGTCAGCGGGAGTGAGGTCGAAGACGCTCATCACCACGGGGACCGGCCCGTATTTCTTGCTGATGCTGATCCCAAGTCCGCCAAACTTGCCGCGCATCTTCTCTTGAAGTTCGTCTTTCCCTCGCTGATCGTAGTACTGGGTGTTGGGATCCAGCTCTTCCAGCATTCCCTGAATGGCCGCATCGCTGAGTTCGGCCACGTCCATCTCTTTGAAATAGGACATGGCGACCTGGTTGAACACGTCGTGGAAGTTTTCGATCGCTTCATCGGCATCGGCGTAAGCATCGGCACCGGTCACGAGCCGGGAATCGACCATGACGTAGACCGATGCAAGACCGACGACGAGCGCAAGCAGAATCAGCTTTTGAGAGCGAACCATGCGGTGCCTCCGGAGAAACAAGTGACGGTTCTAGGACGCCCCGTCAGGCGGATCGTATCAAGTCAGGCAATCGTTCGTGGACCGTTGCCAGGACAGCAGCTGCGGTTTCTTCAAGGGATCCGGAGCCATCGATCGTCGAAATCCTGTGAGGTTCACGTCGGCCAAGTTCAAGGAATCCTTCGCGCACACATTCGAAAAACGCGTCAGATTCCCGTTCCAGACGATCTGAGGCGGTCTCGGCGGACCGTTCCCGTGCAACGGCGAGATCCACGTCGATCAGAATCGTCAAATCGGGTGACAATCCCCCCGTCGCAAGCTCGATGGCTCTCTCGAGCATTTCGCGGTCGACGCCACGACCGGATCCCTGGTAAGCGCGGGTCGAGTCCGCGAAACGGTCCGAAATCACCACCTCACCTCGACCGAGGGCGGGACGGATCACCTCATCCACGTGCTGTGCCCGATCCGCCGCGAAACCCAGAACTTCAGCCACATCGGACACGGGCCCTTCCGTCTCCAAGAGGGCCTTTCGCAGCTTCTGTCCGAGATCGGTCGCACCGGGTTCTCGTGTCAGGACCACTTCCCGGCCCGCATCGGTCAGAGCGTCGGCCACGCGCCGGGCGTGGGTGCTCTTCCCACAGCCATCGATTCCTTCTAACGTAAGGAAATAGCCGGTCATCACTCAACCCGGTCACCAAAAACGAACCGGCCCCGGATATCGGGACCGGTTTTCGAACGCATCTGTAGTAGGGTCAGGAATCGCTGTCGTGCGTCTGACGGCGAACGTGCAGAACGCGCTCAAGGGTCGTCACATTCGACAGAATCGCGATTCCCCAGGCAGCCATAGTCAGGCCCATCGTACCGATCAACCCTCCAACACCGAGCGCGATGACGCGTTCGGGCCGCTGCATAAAGCCGACTTTGCACTCTTCTCCCAACCCCTCGGCGCGGGCTCGAACGTAACTGACCATCAGAGAACCCGCCATCGCGAAAAACAGTGCGGAGCTTGTCCAGAGTGAACCCGCCTTAATGAAGCTGACAGCGAGTCCAAACCAGACGATGATCTCGGAATATCGGTCGACGGTCGAGTCGAGAAGAGCGCCAAACTTGGATGCGGTCTGACCCGCCCGGGCGACCTGGCCATCGAAGAAATCGAAGATCCCGGCGACCAGGACTGCCAGCCCTCCCCATCTATAGAATCCGAGGGCGAACAGCGTCGCAGCCACTAGGTTGAGTGCGAAACCAAGGAGCGTTAAAACATCGGGGGAACAATGAAGCCGGACGAGAAAGTTCGTCGAAGGCTGCAGCATGGCTGCTACGTCGTCTTTAACTCTCTCGATCAACGGAACCGGGCTCCTGGGCTGGGGTTGCGGATTTCGAGGAAAATATAGATCAAAGGGAATAGGCCAGCAAGCGAAAACTCTGAGCCTAAACCCCCTATAAAACAACAAGTTCGAAGTACTGTACAGCCCCGAGGCTCTTCGGCAATCCAAGAAAAAAGCCCCCCAACCTTAAGGCTCGGAGGGCTTCAAGAGTTCGTGACCGGTTCGGTTATCTCTTTACGTCGATTCGAGTAATCCGAACGGTCTTCACGGGACGGTCGCCTCGACCGGTTTCG
>CEVA01240704.1_pt1 | contig 12436 bp, 6 predicted proteins | sample 361521 | NCBI WGS metagenome assembly CEVA01 (sample SAMEA2622823, study PRJEB7988) | marine metagenome | isolation source: saline water (ENVO:00002010), including | reverse complement strand
GAGAGCCGAATCAAGACCACTGCTCCCAGCAGGATAGTTCGGTACACCCTAAATGTCTCAAACTACGGTAACGTCGAGGATCAACCGACCATACACAACCACACATATGACGATGTCAACAATATCTGGTCCGTGAGCCCCGGTCTGGGGTCTCTGAGTACATGGGAGATTGATTATGCTCTTCTGGAGGGCTTCAGAACAGAGTTCCCCGTGGAGGACCCTTGCGTAGAGCTGACCGTCGAAGAGGAGAGCCAGATTTCACAAGAGCAGGCGCAGGGCAACGGCCCGGACTACTGTTTCGTCACGGCTGGCAACACAGTCACACTGCCTATGATGCAGCCCTACACTACGTTGCAATTGGTGGTTATTGTGACCGTCGCTCCAGATGCTTCCCTAACAGATAGAAATATTGGAATCAAGGTGTTGTCGATGTACGGATCATCCGAAGAAGGAGGAGATTACGACGAGACCGAGATTTGGACCGATTCGTGCACGCTGGACAGCAACTCTGACGGTCTTCCCGACAACCTCCCTCCGGATTGCGATACAAACGAGCAGGTCCTGGAGATGCGTCTTAGGGCACCGGACCTTGTATTGGAGAATGTAATAGTCAACCAAAACGAGGCGGCTATAGGCGAGATGCTCTCAGTGAACGTCTTCGTTACCAATAGGGGCAACGCCCACGCAGCGGACGTCAACATCATTCTCTGCAAGGACCAGTCAGAATCCGATATCAAGAGAAATGGCTGTAGTGAGGAGAACATAGTGTACCGACAGATCGTTGCTGCTATAATGCCCATCGGGCAGGCCGAGTCTGAGCAGTCCGACCCGATAACTTTGCTCTACATGGTCCAGGCCGGCAAGCACGAAATCGTAGTTGTTGTGGACCCTGACAACAACATTGTCGAGACAGACGAGAACAACAACATTCAGAGAATTCCCGGCGGCCATATGAGCTCCCCGCTGGGGGCGCTGGACGTAGGCCGTGAGGTGGTGGTCCGATATTCGGTACCTGTCATAATCGTCGGTGCAACATTCTCCCTCATTGGGGTAGCAGGCTATGTGATTTGGGGGAGGAGGATAGAGGCTCTGGCAAGGTTCACTGAGCTCAGCAGCCTACTTCCCGGTTCCGATGACGACATGGTCTTCTGAATTTATTATTTCAGGCACTTCTCTGTTATATTGGTGGCCCTTCAGACTCCTCACTTGGCCATCCACCAGGGCATAGACACAGACTCGTTGCCCGCTACAAACACACCGCTCCTTGTTGCGAAATCCCTCATGAGACGCTCCCTAAGGGTGTCCATCATCTTCTCCGCCTGCAAGGACTGGATTCGCATTCCATTCGAAAACGCATCTAAGTCAAGCGGCCGGCGAGGGTGGCTCATCATCTCATGGGCCAACTGTCTTTCCTCGTAAGATTCGAAGCTCTCCTCTACACTTGGAGATACCTTGTGCATCACCTGCTGATGGAGCGCAATGATGGCATCTCTCTCTCTATCTACTCTCTCAAGTGCGGTGTCCAGCTCGGCGAGTATTCCCATAGCGTCAACCATAGGCATCGCTCTCCTAGTACCTATCTTCCCCACTACCCCGGATAATTCGTCAGGTATGCTTCCGGAGAGCTTCATGGCTCCCCCCCTCGGTATCTTTCGATGCTCTGCTCTGAACAGGTCCGGCCCTAAATCGAGCCGGATAGAGAATGACTGATTGACTCTATACACCTTTCTAGGCGGACCCCCTTTGTCCGATTTCTTTGCCTCCGAGTCAACAAACCCAGCGTTTTCCAATACTTTGAGGTGCTTTACAACGGCTTGCTGGCTTACATCAAGTAGATCTGAGAGTTGAAGGGGGTAATGTGGCTCCTTCACAAGGTATCTTAGGATCTCTCTCCTAGTGGGGTTCTCTAGTATGCTTAGGGACTCGTCGAAGCCTACCATCACTTGCCAACCTGGGGTTGGGTAGTCGGGCCCCTCTAAAAACCCAATCTGGCAATTCCGGAGGAAATCTCAGTTGCGATCAACCTTCGTCCCATCCCTTCCAAGCCTCCTCGTGTTGAGGCTCAGGCTCGAAATCTTGCGATTCGTCGGAGACGAATGGCCCGGGAACCCCGACATCCTCTGATTCAATCCTCACATACTCTCCAGCCTGAGTTACTACCACACTGCCATCTTCGACTACAACGAACTGGTCGGGCTTCTTTCGCTTGTCAGACCAAACCATGATTGCAAGAACTAGACCCACTATCCCCGTTGGAGATCCGATGCAGCATCCTACTAGGAATAGATATGTCCAGATGCTCTGAAACATCTCCCCTGCAGACTCTTCATCGTCCACCAACCACAGAACAGATGACTCAGCGTCATTGTGTACCGAAAACTCCCCCTTTACTCCTTCGAAGACTTTTACAGGCCTGTAAAGGGTATCGTCCGAACCAAAACGAGTCGAGTCGAGTCTGTTCGGAGATCTTCCTGTAACCTCAACACCGTCGCCATCCATCAATCTGAGATTTGCTTCTGGAGTTTCTCCGGACTCCAATTCTATTCTCAGAGCGGTGAGCATTTCCGACTCAACTTCAAAGGACTTCTGCTCTCCTGGCCCCAGTTTTACCAAGTTGTTCGCTTCTGGGTCGTAGTTTTCGAGGTAGTCGTCCTGCAACTGAAGCAACGATACAACTGCTACTAGTAGGAGCACTGCTGAGGAAGCTGTGGCTATTCTAGTCCAACGCCTTCTGCCCTGCGACACGATGCTTCCCCGGTACCCGCATCTATCAGGGTTGTTTCAATATGACAGTCCCAGGGCCGAGAGCTTCTCGGGCAGGTAGGTGTCCGTGACGAAGTCCAATCCGTACTTAGCGAGAGACTGCTGCTCTGCTTTCTTTCCAATCTCCTGCATTAGGCCAATCTGCTCCTGCCACCATCCCGAGGAGAATCGCGGGTCGCTGAGCTCTGCATTCAGGGCATTCTGATCCTGTTTGGTCAGTTCATCGCTCGGGAGGTCGTAGGCTAGGATATCGTCAGCTGTAATCCCAAGATAGGTCGCCTCCTTAGTAGCGAGATATTCGGAGATGTGCGCCGTCTTTATTGCCCCATAGGCTATGCTGGCGTAGATTCTGAAAGACCAAGGGTCGCAGTCAGCAAAGACCAGAATCGGTTTGTTCCACTCCTCGCTCATCCTTTTCATTATCCTCCTAGTGGAGCGAGCGGGCTGACCCTTCAGGTGGACAAGAGCACACCTAGCCTCCTCATCGAAACCATTCTCAACGAGCCGATCAAACATCCCGCCGGTTTCAATCGCCATGACGAAGTCTATGTCCTCATCCACCAGATTGAGCTTCTCCGACTCAACATTGTATGGGACCCCGTATCCAGAGTCCCCAACGTCGTCACGACAGTTGATCCTCATCCAATCACCTCTTCTGTTCTTCTCTTCGAAAGTAATGTTCCCGATAATTCTAGCACCATCTTCTTCGGGTCTTAGTCCAAAATCTTCCCTAAGGCACTTTGTTACGATCTCAAGATCCTCGGCGAGGTTATTGCTCTCGTTCTGACTCGAGAATTTACCATGCCCCCAGCCCTCAGAGATGTAGTACATCTCCCTTAGCGTAGATGTCTTGTCAACAGAAATCATTTCCTCCACAAATTCAGAAATGTGCAAGGCCCTCAGAAGTTGTCTGGCTGATCCTAATGAAGTAGCATCCCTACTGCTTTTTTTCTTGCCATATTTGTAGACACCCAACTTCTTGTCGAAACTGATATTCTTCTTAGTTCGGACGGGCAGAGCCATCTTGGGGGCCTCCCCCTTTGTCATATCGTCATGCATTTTAGCGGCTATATCGTGAAGGGCCTCTACTACCTCTTCCTTGGTCTTCTGCTTATTCATACTCATACATTCACCCCCATTAGCTACTCACCCCACTCTTCGTCTATTCTGCGTTGCGTGTATTCTCTTACATTGCCCTCTTCAGGAAAATCAGTCTCAGATGCCCGATCCTTTATCCACCCAATCGGTGTCATCGACTTCTCCAATTCTGCTTCGTTGACAACCTCTTCTTCTGAATTTCTGATCTCTCTTAGAAGCTCTTCGTCAATTTTCGTAGCACCAATTATTTCTCCATTGCCTCTGAAGAAAACTTCAGTTTCTGTCCACTGTCCTCTTTCCAACCCTGAAACTGTGAAGTGAATTGTACTAGATGTCCCTGGATTTAGAGTCTCAATTCTCCAATTCCACAGACCAATTGCTTCCTTTCGTCCCACCAGTTCATTTTCTTCAATTCTCGCCCCCTCTCTCTCGGGCCACTTCGCGAGGATTGTAAAGGCCCTAGCTCTCGCTGTGTAGTTGAACACTTTGATTATACACGTTGCAAGTCTTCTATCACTGTCCCAACCCACTTCTTCTTCACAGAACACTGCATTCATTATTTTTGTAATCACGGGAGATAATTCAGGAACCTCCCGGCCCAGAATATTTGATGATTTTCTAGCTATTTCTGGGAGTATAATATTCACCAAATCGAATTTCTCTCTAGTCTTCTCTCTTTCAACGCTCTTTCTTAGGTGTCCTTGCAACCCCTGCCCAATCTTTTGTAGAGACTTTCTGATTTCTTTCATTACATCATTGTTTACTGCTACAGCCTCTTTGGCCTCGCTGGTGAATTGTACGTTTGTCGAAGCAATATGGACCAAGACTGCAGCAGGCCCCTTTGGAATACCCCTACCACCCGGTTGATCAAGTCCGTATGTTCTCCAGTTGACAGACTCAATTGCTTTGGTTAATGCGCAACCTCCTTGCTGGTACATAAGTGGGACTCGGTTTGCAAATCTTAGAATTTCAATCGGGCTATCGGCCTTCAGGTCCCCTCCAAATACTAAACCAACTTCAACTTGATATGGGTTTCCTTGGCTAACTTTAGGATTACTCGTTCTCGTAGATGCGAACCTCGAATCTATAGCCTTTGACATGCCTTTTTTGATTAATATCCCTTCGATAGGTGATAGGCAATCCAAATCCGGATTGGGCAACTTATTCCTCTGCATGCACCCCAGCAGTCTCTCAGCATCCAGACTCTTAATTCGGCGTGGTTGCCTTGAATATTCCAGCCCTGCCTCATCTAGCAACTTCTTGGCTCTACTTTCTGCTACACTGGAGAAGGACTCATGTAGGAAATCAACCATATTCTTCTTCTCGGACTCACGAAGCATTCTTTGGAGTGTTCCCAGATGAATCCCATGAGGGTGTGGTTCAATTTCCTTCACCACTCGAGGTAACTCATTAGTATTCCTGGGCCAATAACCCTCTTCGATAATCTCTCCGTGCCTATCTCGAACCTCTAGGCTTATCGTAGCATGCGGATTAACGATTGAAGTCATTCGAAGATATTGGTAAACGGATTTCTTTCCTCTCTGGTATTTCGCCTTCATCAATGTTTGAATTCTCAGACCATGTTGAATTTCTTCCTGCGTCTTATCATCGATCCAAGACTTCCGTTCCTCCCCAGATTTTATCGCTTTATTCTTCCTAGTGTCAATCCCTAACTCTACGTAAACCGCGCCGGAATCTCGCTTAATCTTCGAAATTACCTTGGTTTTTGATCCAGTAGTGAGTTGGCTATACATCACCACACCTGTTATCCCAATTCCCTGTTGGCCTCGAGTCTGCCTAATTGAGTGAAATCTAGATCCCAGCAGAAATTTACCGAATACGTGTTCAATCGCGGTTCTAGCTATTCCGGGGCCATTGTCCTGCGCGATCAATTCCAGCCTATCTCCTTTCTTTCGATTAATTTCAATCCTTATTTCTGGAAGGATTCTTCTCTCTTCACAGGCGTCGAGAGAATTGTCTACAGCCTCCTTTACAGCCGTAATTATGGATCGCTGTAAAGTGTCAAATCCCAGGAAATGCTTGTTCTTCTCGAAGAACTCACTAATCGATACTTGTTTTTGCTTGCTAACGGTCTTTTCGGTTCTGGCCATACGCATCCCTCAGCTAAGTCCTCCCATGTCCGAATGACTTGGGGCTTGAGCAGTAGACCACCTCGGCCTCGCCAAGCTCTTAACAATCTCTGATATTTTGGTCCAATAATACCTAATTAAGAGAAAATATCGGGCCTCCAAGCAGTGATTTTTCCTTTGAAAGCACTAGTCATCACAGTCAATGGACTAGCTAGATAGAGCATACCCGGCCCAGAACGACCCTGGAAGTTTCTGTTTATTGCTGAAACAGTAACCTGTTCCTCACTCTCACTGACTCCTGGGCCGGCACCTATGCAAGCCCCGCAACCCGGATCAATTAGCTTCACCCCCACCTTCTCGAATGTTTCCGTCCACCCCTTGCTGTCGGAGAGCTCCTTTACTGTTTTCGAGCCGAACTGGATGTAGCATTCTACTTCCTCTGCTATGGTTAGGCCAGACTCAAGGGCAGCTTCGCAGACCATTGCATAGTATGAGAAGTCGTCATCTTTTCCTGCAGTGCAAGATCCCGCATATGCGATATCTATCTTTATGTCACCTATTTCGTCAATGTACGCCCCATTGGTGGGGTCCGAGGGAACCCCCTCGTCCGGATTACCTGGATGGGCCACCATGGGTCGAATCTTCGCGAGGTCAATCTCATGCACTCCTCCGTCGTAGACAGCTCCTTTATCGGGGGCCACGAAAGCACTCTTGATTTCCTCTTCCGAAATACCATCTCTCCTTGTCAGCAGCCATTCTACAGTTCTTTCATCCGCTTCGCAAATACCCGTCTTCGCACTACATTCTGTCGCCATGTTGCATAGAGTAGCTCGTTCGTCCATCGAAAGGCTCGATAATCCCGGGCCACCAAATTCCATACTCCTGTCCAAAGTCTCCGAGTTTGCTGCAAACTTCCAGAGAATGTGCAATATCACGTCCTTGGCTGTACATCCCGGATCCAGACTTCCTACCAATTCGAAGCGAATGCTCTCAGGAACATTGACGAAAGCGAATTGGTTGTGGATTAGGTTTGCATACTCTGTTGAACCGACTCCGTAAGCCAGAGCGTTGGAAGCACCACCCATGCAAGTATGGGAATCAGTAGCTTGGATGAAGTCTCCAACATCGATAAACTCCTCTCTAGCCACTTGGTGGCAAATTCCGGGACTTACCCCATCCTCGGCTGAATAGTCCCTGACTCCTGTATGTTCCTGGAATATTTTCTGCAAATCTCTGAGATTTTGAATCTTGTCTGCGAACCTTCCAAACCTTGGGACCCCGGTGGCATATAGGAGGTGGTCCTCAAAAACGGCAAATTTTGGAGGGTTTGGCAAGCTGTAATTTTCCCCGTATTCCTCAGCTAGAAAGGTATGAACTTGAGCGGTCGTGAATTCGTGTGAGTAACCCCCATCTACCTGTGCTAGAACCGCGTCTCCAGGCTGTACATAACCCACCTCACCATTTTTTCCTAGAAGCTTGTTTGCAACCAGTTTCTCTATCATATTCATCTTTCTTTCGCCCGTTGACAACGGTGGAAGCACAATCGACCCCTCCTCCAGTCGCTTTGCGAAAGGAAGAATCCCGCCGTTCTCAAGGATTAGCCTACTTACCGGATCATATCTATTAGTGAATTCTGAGAGGTGGATTGAATCTCCTTCTTGCAATCTCCTAAGCATGTCGTGGTCCCCCATAAGCTGTCCTAGATTCAGATTGTTTCGTTCGTGAATTGGTGCAAACGAGGCTGCAATCACAATCCTTACTCCTGACCACCGTTCACACTGCGGCGCTGTCTCCCTACTCGACCCCGTCCCCTTTCTATGCCCTGAAACAATTACTTCGAATCCTCCATCAATCAGTGCCCTTGGCTCGAAAACCCTCCTGCCTTCATGCACCAGTCCCGCGTAGGCATTCTCGGCGATAACTGCTGGATCGTGATCGAAGCAGACCCATGCGGGTGTCATTACATCCGTGTTGATGTCATCGAGCAGATCATCAACAGACAGATCCTCCATCCTCAGATCCAAGCCCTCGTAGAGTTGCTTGCGTATCAGCTCCAGATCCTTCGTGAGGAATAGTACACGCTTATCTGACGATAGACGCACCTCTCGAGGTGGCCATTCTGATTGAGTCATGCTAATCCCTTAGTATACGCCAGCATCGCTTTGTATTTCACGATTCTCGATTTTCTGATATGCTTAGATATCATATTCTCGGGCGGAAGAGATGAAAATAATAGACTTATATAAGATGCCAATCGCGGATTTAATACCTTTCGTAGAAAGGGGGTGAGGATGTAATGTCATACCTAGTTGAGGACACAGTGAAGTGCGATGAATGCGGAAGCCGAAATTTGAGTAAAGACGAGTCAAGAGGGGAAGTTGTCTGTGACGACTGCGGCCTAGTCCTTGAAGACAAAGTAATCGACCAGGGAGCAGAGTGGAGAGTGTTCAGCCCCGAGCAAGGAGATCAGCGTGCTAGGACCGGCGCCCCAATGACAGTGATGCTCCACGACAAGGGCCTCTCAACAGATATCGACTGGCAGAACAAGGACTACTCCGGAAAGTCGATTTCTAGCAGGTATCGAAGTCAGTTCTACAGGATGAGGAAGTGGCAGAAGCGGTCGAGAGTCAGCAATGCAACTGAGCGCAACAAGGCTATGGCCCTTGCAGAGCTAGACAGGATGGCAAGCCGCTTGGAGCTTCCCAAAACCATCAGGGAGACAGCGGCCGTGACTTACGGGAAAGCAGTGGATGCTAGGCTGATTAGAGGAAGGTCAATCGAAGGAGTAGCAGCTGCTAGCCTGTATGCTGCTTGCAGAATCTGCGAGAACCCCAGGACTCTGGATGAGATAGGGGAAGCTAGCAGGACAGGTCGGAAGGAGATTGGCCGCACTTATCGATTCATGGTTCGCGAGCTTAGGATGAAGATCCCACCTACCAAGCCGGAAGACTACATCCCAAGATTCTGCTCCGGTTTGGACCTCGATGCCGAGGTACAAGCAAGAGCATACGAGCTGATTGCCGCCGCGCAAGAGAAGGAGCTGACTAGCGGTAGAGGGCCTACTGGAATCGCTGCCTCCATTATCTACATCGCTAGCGTACTGTGTGGGAAGAGAAGGACACAGCGAGAGGTCGCAGAAGTGGCTGGCGTCACCGAGGTTACAATCAGGAACCGCTACAAGGAGCTGATTCAAAACCTCAACATAGAGTTGGAGATTTAGGGAGCTTATTCACGAGCAACCGGTCGTCGACCCACACTCGTTGCACTTCAGACAGGTACCGTTCCTAACCATCTGGCTTCCACCACAGTCGTCGCATATGTCTCCCGTGAATCCTCTCTCCTTGGCTGCCTGCCTGGTGGCACTCTCGGAATCCAGGATTGGTGCTACAGCAGCGTCAAGAGTCATCTGAATCTCTCTCTTCTCTCCTTGGGAACGGACAAGGCCTTGCGCCGTCATCTCAGGCCTGCTTATCGAAAATGGGTCAAGATCAACCGACTCTACGTGAGCGAGGTCGTCCCTGCCCGCGTACTCGATCCCTAACTCTCTGAAGACCCAGTCGATTATACTGGAAGACATCTTTACACGTCCGCTCCCTCCTTCGATCATCCCACTGGGCTCAAACTTGGAGAAGGTGAACGACTTAACGAACGCGTCTATTGGAACTCCGTGCTGCAGTCCTATCGAAACGGCGATCGCGAACTGGGATAGCATCGCCCTCCATGCAGCCCCTTCTTTTGATGTAAGAAGGAAGATTTCTCCCAGATGCCCGTCTTCGTATTCGCCGGTGATGAGCCGGACGCTGTGACCCCCCACTCTGGCCTTGAAGTTCGCACCTCTCTTCCTGTCTGGCAACGTCCTTCTTGTCGCGATATACTTCTGAACAAGAGCCTCCGCCACCGGCTTGGCAACGGGATCAGGGACGGGTATGGCACTTACTGCCTCATCGACCATCTTCTCTACCACAGTTTCCTCCTCTTCCTCTTCGAGCTCCATGGAGTCAACCAGTTGACTCATCAGAGGCTGAGATAGTTTGCTCCCGTCTCTATAAACAGCGCATGCCTTGTTCATTGTGGCATGACTCAGATTGTACGCCTCCCGAACATCATCAATTGTGGAGTCCGAGGGCATGTTGATTGTCTTGGAAATCGCTCCTGAGATAAATGGCTGAGCAGCTGCCATCATCTTCACGTGCGCCTCCCAAGCAATCGACCTCTTCCCGTACTTTCCGCATGGAGTAGCGCAGTCGAAAACCTCGAGATGCTCATCTTTCAACCCCGGTGCGCCCTCTATCGTGTTATATCCGAAGATGTGGTCGTTAGCTGAGCTTATTTCCTCCGCAGAGAAACCTAAGTGGTCCAGCGTGTCGAAGAATGGGTCTTTGAACTGGCCATCCGACATCCCTAGAACACCTAGGCAGAAATCCTCGCCTAGTATCGATGGTGCGAAAGCGGACCTGAGATCGAAAACGTCTCCTAGCTTGGATTCTATTTTACCAAGAACCTTTGAATCGAAACCCGCCTCCTTCAGCTTCTCGGTGGGAAGGCTCGAGCAACCACCAAGACGCTTAGTTCCCATGATGTACTCCTCTATGGCAGAACTCTCGTTTTCCGAGTACCCCAGTCTGCCAAGTGCATTAGGTACGCCTCTGTTGATAATCCTTAGAGACCCCCCTCCAGCTAGGGTTTTGAACTGAACCAGAGAGAACTGAGGCTCCACTCCAGTAGTATCCGCTCCCATTACCAAGCCAATTGTCCCGGTTGGTGCGATTACAGTGGTCTGAGCATTTCTGTAGCCATGCTCTTCACCCTCCATGACAGCTCGGTCCCAACAGCTTCGTGCTGCATCCAGGAGGTCCTTGGGGCATTTCTTTGCGTTAATTCCAATCGGGGCCACTGTCAGCCCTTCGTATTCCTCGACGGGAGCGTCATAGGCCGCTCTTCTGTGGTTCCGCATCACTCTCAGCATGTCATCCGCGTTTCTCTCATAGTCTGGAAACGCTCCTAGGATTGACGCCATTTCGGCGCTAGTCGCGTAGGTCTCACCACACATTATCGAGGTGATTGCCCCGCAGATTGCGTAAGCTCTCTCATCATCGTATGGTATTCCCATGTGCATCAGAAGGGACCCTATGTTGCAGTATCCCAGGCCTAGTGTCCTGTAGTCATAGGACCTCTTGGCAATCGATTCAGATGGGAATTGGGCCATGAGGACACTGATTTCCAATGTAGTTGTCCATAGGCGAACGCTGTGCCTGAAGTCTTCAATTTGGAATTCATGGGTTTCTAGGTCGTAGTAGTGTAGTAGGTTGATACTCGCAAGATTGCATGCAGTGTCATCTAGGAACATGTATTCTGAACAGGGGTTTGACCCGTTGATTCGCCCAGCTTGGGGACAGGTGTGCCACTCGTTGATTGTGGTGTCGAACTGAACTCCCGGATCGGCGCAAGCCCAAGCGGTGTATGCCACTTTGTCCCAAAGAGCACCCGCGTCTAGGGTCCTGCATGGCACTGGATCTCTCCCGTCTAGTTGTGCTGCTTCCCTCTCGGTCCTAAAGTAGAGGTCCCACTCGCCTCCGGACTTTACGGCATCCATAAACGAGTTGGGAACTCTCACGGAATTGTTGCTATTCTGTCCTGAGACGGTCATGTATGCCTCTCCCTGCCAGTCAGTGTCCAGTGACTCGAACTCCAAACCTTTCCAACCCTGACCAGCTAAATCCAGAATCCTCTGAATGTGTGCCTGTGGAACGCTGTCATCAATCGCTCGAACCATCGCCTTTCGGAGGCCTAGGTTAGTCTTCTGGCTGAACCTGCCTTCGTCATCTCCGAATGACCAGATAGACTCCATTATTGCATCTGCGTGTTTCTGAAGAATAGCGCTCCCAATCACTAGGGCCGAGACCTTTTCCTCTTCTGAGGGCTTCCAGTCGATGTACTCCTCGATGTCGGGGTGATCAAGATCCAAAGTGACCATTTTTGCCGCTCTACGCGTTGTCCCTCCCGATTTTATTGCCCCAGCAGCCCTGTCGCCAATCTTTAGGAAAGATAGCAGTCCGCTCGAGGTCCCTCCTCCCGAGAGAGGCTCACCAGCACCCCGTATGCCGGAGAAGTTTGAACCTGTACCCGAGCCGTACTTGAAGAGCAGGGCCTCCCTATTCCAGAGTCCCATTATCGAATCGCTTCCCCCAACAAGGGAGTCGGAAACAGACTGGATGAAGCAGGCATGGGGTTGTGGCCGCTCGTAAGCGCTGGCCGATAGTCCAACCTCGCCAGTCGCGGGGTCTACAAAGCTGTGACCCTGTGGGGGGCCTTCGATTCCATAGGCCCAGTTTAGACCTGTGTTGAACCACTGGGGGCTGTTGGGTGCGGATCGCTGGCTAGCAATCAGATAGCACATCTCATCGAAGTAGGCGCGAGCATCGGCCTCGCTTGCGAAGTATCCATACTTCCAGCCCCAGTAGGTCCAGGTCCCTGCAAGTCGACGG
>CEVA01514461.1_pt1 | contig 12441 bp, 11 predicted proteins | sample 361521 | NCBI WGS metagenome assembly CEVA01 (sample SAMEA2622823, study PRJEB7988) | marine metagenome | isolation source: saline water (ENVO:00002010), including | reverse complement strand
CAGTTTCTCAAGTTATTGAGTCTCTGGCAAACTCGGGGCGATTCAGTTTGTCTAAAACAAGACTATGACTCGGTAGCGCAGATGCAAGATGAATTTAAAGAAAATTTCAACAACATGGCTGCATTACAAACAAAGCTTGAGAAGTTACAGAAATCATTTGTCGAGTTTGTGAAAGAGCGTGAGTAGACCTGTAATTGGCTATAAACGCAAAATCACAGCTAACAAGTTTGTCAACAGGACATTTTTTGCTAAGCTCCGTTTTTCCGTTGCTTAGCCACTTTACCGCAAAACCCCACTACACAAAAATGCCTTTTACAAAGGTGTTAGGTATCGCAATGAAGTTTGTTATCACTTTAATATCTTTATTTTGTATATCCACAAGTGTTTGGTCTTGTACTTTTCCCATGAGCGGGGAAAAATACAATAAACAAATAGAAATTATCAGCACCAAAGATACAGACGTTTATAAGTTCATTATTCCTTCCGAAATGGAGGGGTTAGATGAGTTAGAAGTTAACCTGGGTTACTCACCTAAAAATGCTGAGGGTTTCAAATTTATGCAAGAATTTCTAAAGCTTGATTTTAAGGTTATTGATGGTAACGCTGTAGGAACTTTTACAGTGGTGCAAAAAGAGACTTTATTACCTTTCTTGCATGTTGTGTGGTGGCCCGAAACTGCTGGGTTGTGTGGAGTTGTGGCAAGTAGTGACATTATTGACGTAAGCAATTCCTAACAAGTTGCTGAAATCCGTTTGTAAACTCACATGGTGTTGGCTTCAGGGCTTTACGCGCAACCCTGAGGGTATAAATGTGCTTAACAGCCGCTTGTGCTTATAAACTTACCTGAAAAAAGGTATGGTTATAGCGGTGCAATATTGACCTAGGCCAGCCCAAGTCATCAATGCACAGGGCAAGCAGCTCAAGGCATGGACGCGTAAAGCATGACAAACCTCCACTCCCAATGATTATCGTCATGCATTATCTGCGTTCTACTTGCCCGTAAAACCTGAGTTGTATACAGAGAACCCCATGATAAAAACAATCCTTTCCTCCCTGCTTATTTTATTGTCGTTTAATAGTGCCTATGCCAATAGCAATGCGCAGCTGGCAACTAAGGTCGAAAAGGCCATCGAACAGGAGCAGCTAGTAGGGATCACTTGGACAACGGTTACCGATGAGCATGTGCAAGTAGGCAGTGCAGGTTATGCCAATGTGTCCAGCCAAGAGGCGATGAAGCCCGAGCAAAAAATGCATGTTGGCTCTGTGACCAAGTCGGTTTTGGCTATGGGGGTTTTGCACTTAGTGTACCAAGGCGCACTTTCTTTGGACACCAACGTTGAGGCCTTACTAGGCCAATTGCACTTCGATAACCCCTGGTCTCAGCATTCGCCAATTCAGGTTAAACACTTACTCGAACACACCGCTGGATTAGACAACATTCGCATGTGGCAATTATTAAATACCCATGCGTCGCCAGACTCGCCATTGCAACACGCTTTTTCCTCAAGCCAGGGCAATTTACTAAGGGTTAGAACCGAGCCAGGAAGCCAATATTCATACTCTAATATGGGCTATACCTTGCTCGCGATGGTGATAGAAGCAGTTACTCAACAGCGCTACGAAGAGTATCTCGATACTAACCTGTTGGCAGCTTTAGGCATGCATAACAGCAGCTTTGAGTTTATTAGTCAGCAGGGGCCATTCGCCGACCCATTACTGGCAATGGGGTATCATGAAAATCATGTTGCTCAACCTGCAGTGGCGAATTATCTCAGGCCTTCGGGCCAGTTTACCACGACCGCGCCAGATATGGCTAAGTTTATCCGCTTTTTGTTGCACGATGGCAGGGTTAACGGTGAGCGACTTATCGCCGTCCACCATATGGCTAGGCTCGCCACACCTTTGCATACCCACGCACAACGAGCTGGGCTTAACATTGGCCACGGGCTCGCCTTTGCAAGCAGAGACCGCCATCAGGTGTTAGGCATGTGCCACCCCGGTACGACATTTGGTTTTAGAGCCTATATTTGCCTTTTCCCTGAGCAAAAAAAGGGCTTTTTCTATGCCATTAACACCGACAACGAAACATCCGACTATGAAAGGTTTAACAAACTATTTATCAATGAGTTAGATATCAACAAAGCGACGCCAGTGGCGCCCAAGGGAAACGCCATTGAGCGCTCGGCCTTGCCAGGGGTTTATACGCCGTCGCCAAATAGTATGGCTGAGTTTGAATTTATGGATATGCTTTTTCATTTCGTATGGTTAGAGCAAGCAAATGAGCACCTTGTGGTGAAGTCATTGCAAAAGGAAGATAAGCAACTGCTTGCTATCGAAGGGGGATTATTTCGAGATACAACCCGGACACAAGGCTCGCACGTTTTCTATGCTAATAAACAAGGGCAGTGGTTTATCCATGACGGACGCAAAACCTATCGCAAAGTGTCCGGCGTGGCATTGGCATTGTATTGGTTAAGCATGCTTGCTGGCCTAAGTGGGCTGATTTATATCTTTATTGTCGGCTTGATAAGGTTGGTTAAGCGCAATAACCAGGGATTAGGCGCGATCAAATGGGGGTTTATCAATCTGGGGCTATTTGCTTTGCCGATATGCCTCTATATGAACCAGTCGTTCCTGAAGTTTGGTGATATCAATGCAGCCAGTATCAGTTTGGCGGTGTTATCTGGGCTATTGCCTCTAAGCCTTGTCTTCTGCTTGTGGGCAGCGCGTAAAGAGCAGCAGTGCAAACGCCTTGATGTCGCATCACTGGTACTGGCGTTACACTGGTGCGTTGTGCTTGTTGCTTGGGGGCTGCTGCCCATTATGTTTTGGCAGTAAGTTGTGGCGCAGTACATGGTTGGTCGCCCTCTGGTTAGGCGGAAGCGGCCACTGTGCGAGGTGCTAGGCCGTTATTTGCCGTGCTTGCGGCTGCAATTTTGCAAGGAACAACATGATTCGCAGAAAACGTCCATTTCGCATGGGCTTGTGTGCACTTATATTAGCCACTGCTAGCCTAGTACTAGGGTTAATAAGTAGCTTTGAGGGTGGCGGTCGCGGCTATGAGAACTATGATTTACTCTATTGCTTAGACATGGGGTTGCTGCTGTTTGTTGGCCCAAGCCTGGTGAGTTACGGTGTTTCTCGCAACAGCACCTTGGCTAAGTTAGGGCGGTTGGTTTTTCTCACCTACTTGCGCAGTAAACGAAATTAAAGCGCTTGGCTTAATTCAGCCGTGTTATGCTCGTCAGTGGGCTGGCCGTTATGCAACAAGGCTTAGGCTGCAAATAAAGCGTCCAGTATCATCGGATAGAACGGAGGCAAAGATGAAATCCATTTTAACTTCACTGATGTTCGTTGGCGATCAGGCGGGCAAATGCGAGGAGGCGATTAAGTTCTATACGTCGTTGTTCTGCGATGCTGAGATCATCGATATTCAGTATTACACCGCCGACGAACATGAACTCGAGGGGAGTGTGAAAAGGGCGAAGTTTCATATCAATGGCAGAGAATTTATGGCCCTCGACAGCCACCTTAACCACTCATTTAGTTTTACCCCAGCCATCTCGTTGTACATAGAGTGCCAATCATTGAGCGAAATAGAGAGCACCTTTCGCACCTTAGCCGAGGGCGGCACAGAGCTAATGCCTTTGGATAACTACGCCTTTAGCCATAGGTTTGGTTGGCTCAATGACAGGTATGGTGTGTCGTGGCAGCTTAATTTATCACAGTAGGTGTACTATCCTAACCTTGGCAAAGGCAGGGGGCTAAACGGTGCGGCGGTAGCACTATTAAAGTTGGTCAAATATTGTGCGGTTATTCACTTTTTGGTCATGATAACGTAGTCAAGGGCGTAAGGATGTGTTTTTATAGAAGCTTAGCTTAACAAAATAATAATTATTCTTATGTTAAACAACCTCTCCTTACGTCAGAAGATTTTATTGCTGATCGGTGGCACCTTGAGCGTTTTAATGGTTGCCGTGGCCGTGTTCTTCATTAACCATATCGCGTCTTTATCTCGAAATAGTGTTGAGCGCGAAGTACAAAATTACTTAGATGCTGAGCGTTTGTCGATGCAGTCGTTTTTTGCGCAATACGGCAAAGTAGTTGAAACCTATGTCACCAGCCCGCATATGGTCGACTTTTTCGATAACTACCGTGAGCGCGGTGTGGCGTTATCCTCTTTACCTGATTATCCACTACTGAACGATAATTTTATCCGTATTAGCGGCCGCGACAGTAATATTTTGTCTGCGTTTTTTGCCTCGGCTCACACCGGTGAATACTTCAAAGAAAATGAGCGTACCTCAGCGTATGGCGATGGTCGCCCTTACTATGCGTATAAGCGACCCTGGTGGCAAGATGTACTAAATAAAGGCCAACTTTATGTTGGCGCTATCTCTGTCGACATCAACACGGGAGACGCATCCGCTGTGGTGCAGCAGCCGGTTTACAATGACGCCAAAGAGCTGGTCGGTGTAGGTGGGGTTGACCTGCAAATTAATGCTATCCGCGATATTGTCGAAGACATTACCTTTCAAGGTGAGGGGTTTGGCTTTTTGCTCGACAGTGATTTAAATGTGGTGCATTTATCGCAACGTACAGGGCATTCATTGTCGATAACAGATACCGGTGAAGGTAAAGATAACTTGAGTGCTCTTGAGCAACAATTCAAGCAAACTCAAGGGTTTGATACGCTTAATAGCGCGATAGCCAATAATGACAGTGGCATTGTTAAGGTGACCCTTAAAGGCCAAGAGTTTTATGCTTTATTCAATAGCCTAAAGCTCGATAAGCCGGTGATCGATTGGCACTTAGGGGTGCTTATTCCGGTCAGTTTAATTGAAGAGCCCGTTAATGATGCGGTGATGTCGGCGTCCATCGCCGTGGTGGTGATTCTAGCCATTATTGTAGCGATGATTTTCTGGGTGACTCATTTAGTTGCCAAGCCTATCACCACCTTAACCCATATTATGCGTGATATTGCCTCCGGTGAGGGCGACTTAACGCGGCGCATTGATATCTCGAGTAACGATGAGGTGGGCCAGCTTGCCCATCACATGAACACCTTTATCGATAAGCTGCGGGCGATGATGCTCAACACTGCTGCGCAGGCAGAGCAATTAAGTGCCGCCGCCAGCCAGTTGCAACAAGTTTCTGGGCAAACCAACAGTGAAATTCAAAAAGAGAAGCAACAAGTCGACAGTGTCAGCGCGGCGGTGACCGAAATGGCCACCACGGTCAATGAAATTTCACGTAACGCCAATCAAACCAATGATGCCGCTGCATCGGTGCAACAGGTCAGTGAGCAAGGGCGTTCGCAATCAAATCAGTCGCAGCAGGTGATGCATGAGCTAGCTGAACACATTGGCGAGGCCGCACAAGTGGTCACTGGCTTGGCGCAGGAAACCAATAATATTGGCGCGGTGATCGATGTGATTAACGGCATTGCTGAGCAAACTAATCTGCTGGCACTCAATGCTGCAATTGAAGCCGCACGAGCTGGCGAGCAAGGTCGCGGTTTCGCCGTGGTGGCGGATGAGGTGCGATCGCTTGCAAGGCGCACACAAGAGTCGACCGACGATATTCGCACTATGATTGATAAACTGCAAAGCATTGCTGATAAAGCCTCAAATATGATGGCGCAGGGCCAAGAGCGGGCCCAGGGCTCGGTCACACAAACCCAAGCCGTGTTGCAGTCATTAGAGCAAATAGGGGAGTCGGTGGCGCATGTGCTTGATCAGAGTCACCAAATAGCCACCAGCACTGAAGAGCAAAGTATTGTTGCTGAGGATATCAACACCAGTTTGAGTGCTATTAACGACCTTGTTAATAATACCGCGCTCCATGCCGACACTTTAGCGAATGAGGCGAAAGACTTGAATGCTTTAGCGAGCTCTTTAAATGCCACGGTGAATCAGTTTAAGCTGTAAGCCTACTTTTATGGGAGCCTTCGGGCTCCTTTACTTCTTTCGAGGTACTTTTGTTACGACACGCTACGCCTGAAGATGCTAAGGCCATCGCCGAGCTATATAACTATTATATTCGCCACACCACCTTTACTTTTGAAGAGTCGCTTGTTGATACTCAGCTTATGGGGCAGCGGATCGCAAGCATTAAAGCGGTGAACTTACCCTGGCTGGTATATGTACAAGACGGTGAACTCAAAGGGTACGCCTATGCGAGTAAATGGAAAGAGCGCAGCGCCTATCGTTTTGCTGTCGAGACGAGCGTGTATGTGGCGCATCAACATCAGGGCCAAGGAATAGGGCGCCAGCTCTATAGCGTACTGCTCGAGACACTCACCGCGCAGGGGGTGCATACCGCTATCGGTGGCATTACGTTACCTAACCCCCCGAGTATTGCTTTGCATCAAGCGTTAGGCATGCATAAAGTCGCGCATTTTGAAAAAGTGGGGTACAAATTTGAGCAATGGCTGGATGTGGGCTATTGGCAAATTCACCTACAGGCTTAAGCTCTGGGGCCAATATGGCTTCAATGCCGCCTATCTAGATGGCGGCAAGTTTCTGAAGGTTTACGTGCGTGTCGATATACAGCGGTGTTAATCATTCGACGGATAAATAGATAGGCGTAAACCCTGAGCCGATATTTCACTTTGTAAGTGAAGGTAAATTTCTTTGAGTTACTCCAAACTATTAGAACTAGACATTTGTTGTAGCAGTTTGCGCGCGACGGCTTTACCTGAACTAGGGTTTTGTCCGGTAACGATTCTTCCGTCAGCAACTGCATATGAAACAAAAGGCAATAGTGTCTTGTCGTAGTTCGCGCCTAGCTTTTTGATTTCATCTTCCAAGAAAAAGGGCACTTCGTTACTGAGACCTGCAAGCCATTCCTCAGTATTTGAGAAGCCTGTAATTTGTTTACCTGAGATAAGTGGCTGTTGCTGACTATTTTGTAAATTTAGTAGCGCGGCAGCACCGTGGCAAACGGAAGTGACATACCCACCAGAGTTATAGATACCTTCGCCAAGACGCTTGAGATCGGCATTACTTTTGAAGTCCCACATAGTTCCGTGGCCTCCAGCAAAGTAGATTGCTACATATTCTTCATGACTAATACTTCTAGCATCTAAAGTATTGTCCAGTAATGCGGTGAACCTGCTGTTATTTAGGTGCTTTTTCGCAGCTTTGTCCATGTAGAGCCACCCTAAACTTCGCTCATCTAGCGGGGTTTTACCGCCTAAAGGACTGGCTATGTCTACCGTAAAGCCAGCACTTATCATGACGTCGTAGAAGTGGGTCAATTCGGTTAACCACAGCCCTGTTTTGTCAGCTCTCGTTGGATAATCTTCATGGTTGGTAACGATAACGAGAATTTTCTTAGACGTATCTAGGTGATTGCTCATTAGCGGGTCTCCAGTAATGGCGCAAGCTACTAACAGTATAGAAAGCAATGCAATTAACTATTTTTTAAAAAGTATGTTCACTGAATAAATCTCAGTGAGTTGTACCAATGGGTGTGGGCCACCGATATTAGCCTTGCTCTGAAAGGGTATTGGTAATGCCCGTTTTGTAGCTGGTAACTTGGAATTCAGGAAACCGCTTTTTGAATTTATCCGAAACGAAAATGTTATCTACGCCGTAGCGGGGAAGTAATTCAAGCGTCTCCTTAACCTGGTGATTAAATAGAGATACTAGTTTCAACTGCCACTTCTTTAGCACACTGTACTTGTTTGATTTACCCATCACCTTATTGGCGAATTCAACCAACTCTTTATAGGTAAGTCGATTATCATCACAGGGTAAATGCCAAGTCTGGTTGTAGGCATCCGGTGTGTTTCCTAAAAGAGCCATTGCTCTGCTTGCATCTGGCGTATAAATCAGTGTGCGTAACGTGCTGTCACTTATAAATACTTTTGCCGGCTTTCCTTGGCGCAGGTTATCGAAAATAGTGGTATTTGTGACACTTTGGGTTTTTCCGGGGCCGTAAAATTCAGGGGCACGGCAAATCAATGCGTCAACTTTTCCTTCATGCATCGCCGCTAGTAACATGTTGGTGATGAGTCCTCTTACTTCCCCTTTAGGGCCAAATGGGTCAAAACCAATTTCTTCAGTTTGCTCTTCACTCGTTTGAGGGTACATGTAGGTATTATCAAAATAGACTAACTTCGCATTATGTTGGCCGCAGGCGTCAATAACATTACGCATCATAATAGGCCATTGCTGCACCCACATCGCGGTGTCGATAGGTAAGCCTGCCGTAAAGTAGACAATGTCGGAGCCTTTCACTGCATCCAGTGTTTCTTGTGTGTCTAGAAGGTTCGCACTGACCAATTCGTCAGTGTCATTAACTCTCTTTGGATTACGACTCACTAAGCGAATGTCACTGGTGTAATTGAGCTTAAGATTCAACGCCAATTCACTGCCTATTTGACCATTTGCACCTAACACTGTTTGCATGATGAATTCCTCTATCTGTTAACTTTAGCCAAACAATAACGTTAAAGTTAAGTTTAATGTCAAGGCTGATGTTGCAACGTCATTCAATTTTAGTACGCAGTTTCAAGCCTGCTTTAGCGAGAGAGTCTGGCTTGGCCTACACCGCTCAATGATTCCTTTCCATATGGATAAGGGACTGTTTATATCCGTGAGTACAAGAGCTGCTCATTAGTGTAGCTTAACCATGCATAAGCTTATTTTGACGCAATAAAAACGACTATCGGACAAAGACCATCACGGCCTGGTTGGGTGGTCTTTGTAAACGGGTATTTTTGGCAAGGCTTTGTAGGGAATCAATCAAGCAATGGATAAGAGATATTCGTTAAAAAGAGCTCTGCCACCATTGACCTTAAAGTTTAGTTTAAGGTTAATCTCCTCCTTAATAGCTCAATAAATGGCGCTTCGAATTCCTAAACCACTTGGTGATAAAAGGGGAGTGTCAGTTCGAGGTGAGCTGCAAATATCAATACCTCATTTAAAGCAGGAGGAATGAGTTCATGACAATCAAAGAAATAATAGCAAAGGGTAGCGCACTCACGCTGGCTCTAACCATATCAGCTGTGCCTGCCTATGCTGCCGCAGGAGATAAAGACCAAAGCATATCGATTATTGATATTGCCGGGCATGAAGTACCCGTGCCAAAAGGTGGGCTTTACGACAGGTATCGCTCTAATCCGCCACTGAGTGTTATTGCCCAAGAAGCGCCTGATATAGATTTAAGCTGGTTCGAGACGATTAAAAAAGAAAAGGTCGATGCCGGGTTCGAAACTTATTCGCCTAATTTTTACTACAAGAACACCCGTATTACGGGTGTATTCACAGCCGATTTAGACCGTCTTAAGGCACTTATGCCGCAAGCGGTTTTAGAGACCGTTGAGCCGTTGCAAATCTTTCCTGGACGGGGTTTGGTTGCGCTGACGGCATATGCTTATCATTATTGTGACAATGATAGTTACAATGAAATTGCGCTCTCTATAATTACAAGTGAGCCTGGCGAATCAAGCTGGGGGCCTTTTACACTGATTGGGCAGTCTGCGTCGAAAGATTACTGGGGCTACGTGTTAAAACTACCAGTAGATACAGAATTGGCGAGAGTGCGCGGTGTGGTTGGTTACAATCTACCGAAATGGTTAACACCCATCACCTATACCCAAGATGCTGATGCAATCAGTTTTGAAATTATTGACAGCAACTCGGGGAAAACTGATCTCGTAATCACCGGTGAAAAGCTCGATGATTTGTCCCGTGGTGAGGAATTGGTAACTAACAGTTTCACCAACCTAGATGCACACGGACAGTTAATATCAGGCTATGCCGTCTCGCGCCAGCTCTCATACGCATCAACCATGAACGATGACGCAATGACACTGACATTGAGCGATGGCAGCTTATCGCAATATTTGAAATCGCTGGATTTAGGTGAAATGGTCAAATACGAATACGTGCCCGATTTTCAAAGTGCGTTGTATACGCCTAAACCTCTGAATATCCAATAAGCGTAAAATATTCGCTCACCCGCCACCTGGTTCAATTGGGTGGCTTAAATCTATTTAATGCATCAAGGCTTAGCGTGTAGTGGCGGGAAAACACCACTGCGCTAAGGTTAAATTTAGGTCAAAAGAAATGGGAGACATCGAATGAAAATTGGTGAACTCGCGAAAAAAACTGGCTTAGCCGCGTCTAAAATCCGCTTCTATGAGGATATAGGGCTGCTCAAGTTAGTTAATCGCTCAGCTAACGGTTATAGGTCATATCCACCAGAAGCCGAAGTGGTATTAAACTTAATTTCGAACGGCCAAAAAGCGGGGTTTAGTTTGGATGAACTAAGAGGTTTACTGCCTTCGAATTTAGACGACTGGCAGCACGACTCTTTGCTAGAGGCGCTTCGTCAAAAACTGGCTGATATAGAAGAGTTAGAGAAAAAGTTGGCGCAAAGCAAACAGCAGATCCGCATGATACTGTCTGAGGTTGAAGCAAAACCCGACGATATGGATTGTGCCCAAAATGCACGCCGCGTGATTTCCCAGATCGGATTAGGAATTGGTGTCAGCAAAGAAAAAGGATAACTCAGTGGGCCTTTCAACCCAAAGGTGAGTTATCGGTGTTTACTTTTACCTAAGCTAAAATTTAACGCGAAATCGGCAATGCGACCGAACGGCGCCCGCAACACATTGACCGGGCTCAGCTTTCCTTGCTCATACGTGCCTTTTGCGTGGCTCATCGCCTTAAACCCTCTATACCATGATACGCCCCCATGCCACTTGGGCCAATGCCGCCAAAGGGCAGATCATCTTGAGCAACATGCATTAAGGTGTTGTTGATACCGACATTGCCTGACGTGGTGTTGGCTAATAGCGCGCTGCTATCTGCATTTTTATCTCCAAAATAATACAGTGCTAACGGTCGTGCACGCGAGTTGATAAAGTCGATAACTTCACTGATGTGTGTGTATGTTTTCACTGGTAAAAGCGGGCCAAAAATTTCCTCTTGCATGATGTTCGCGTAATTAGGTGGCTTAATCACCAACGTGGGCGCGATTGTCCTAACTCGCTCCGAGGCACGCTCTGGAAAGTGACCCAGTTCGACGACTTTGGCACCTAAATTTTTAGCATCTTCAAGCAAACTAGTGAGGCGTTTGTAGTGGTTGTCACTGACAATGGTTGTGTAGTCTGGACTCAACGTGCCTTCAGGGTAGGTGTGTTTAACAGCTTCATCGTACTGTTTGATGAAGCTCTCTAAATCTTGCTCGTGCACAAACACATAGTCGGGTGCGACACACGTTTGGCCCGCGTTGGCTAACTTTCCGAATACCAGCCGAGCGATATTGCGACTGTTCACATGGGCTTTTGCGATAACGGAAGGGCTTTTTCCACCGAGTTCTAAGGTCAGTGGTACAAGGTTTTCGCTGGCTGCTTGCATCACTTTATGACCAACAGATGTGCTGCCTGTAAACAGCAGATGATCAAAAGGTTGGCGACTAAATTGTGCGCCCACTTTGGCGTCGCCTAGAATCACAGCAACTTCTGTTTCATCAAACGTGCGTGCCAGCAATTGCTTAATCAAAGCACTGGTTTTAGGAGTGAGTTCAGAGGGTTTTATCATCGCTCTGTTGCCAGCAGCCAAGGCTGTTGCCAAAGGAATAAGTGTGAGTGAAAGTGGGTAGTTCCAGGGCGACATAATGCCCACAACACCTTTGGGCTGGTAATCAACATAGGCTTTGCCGCTTTGGAAATACATGCCAACATGACGGCGCTCGCGTTTCATGAACTTCTTTAAGTTTTTTATCATGTAATCAATAGATTGAATGATGCCAAATAACTCTAAAATATCCGTTTCATGTGCACTGCGGTGGCCAAAATCGTCACTCACCGCTGATTTGAGCTGCGCTCGATATGCTAACACTGCGGCTTTGAGTTTTTTTAAGTTCGCCTTTCGAATTTTTATATCCGGAGCACCACGTTCTACAAACGACGCCTTTTGTTTCAATAACAGGTCGTGAGTACCACAATCACTTTCATGCTTTGAGTGCTCAATCATGATTTACCTTCTGAACTTATAAAATTAAAACGCTGACGTAGCCGGGAGTTAGTATGCAGACCTATTGCACAATGGTTTCGATTTTATTTATCAACTCACCGTTTTTTCCACTGTAATGTTAAAGTGAAGTTTAAGGTCAAGAGTGAAGTTTCTAGACTAGCAGGGACTGTTTAAAACCCATAGCAGGTTGATTATTAATTAAATGTATTCCCTTTGCTGTGAGTAAAAAACGCTAATATAAAGTAACGACAGTCTTTTTGGGGAGGAGGCTCGTCAGCGAATGGTTTCAAATTACCAATTGTCTTTGTTAGATGGTCATCCAAGTGCGCGTTGAGTCACTGTGACTACCAAACAAGCAATGTGAATTGATGGTGTTATTTGTTTGAAATAAAACTAGATAAGTTTGGTACGACCGAGTGGATTCGAACCACCGACCCCTACCATGTCA
>CEVA01014673.1_pt1 | contig 12445 bp, 6 predicted proteins | sample 361521 | NCBI WGS metagenome assembly CEVA01 (sample SAMEA2622823, study PRJEB7988) | marine metagenome | isolation source: saline water (ENVO:00002010), including | reverse complement strand
GATGTAGAATCCATGTACGAACTGTTGATCCGAATAAAGGATAAGTCTCCAGCATAGCTCGAATAGTAACCGGACCTCTCCTCTGATGGATCCGGAATCTTCGCAGTACCGCGAATGCCATGATGACTTGCAAAGGCAAAATCGCTCCTTATCATCAAGACCCACAGCCATGACTCTGCTTAATCCATAACATTGCATCGTCTGTGTAGCCTCTAAGAACATTTCTAGCCATATGACTGAGGAAACCCTCACAACCCAAGTTCTTGAAATAGTCAGAAACTTCTCCGGGATTGAAGCGAAGGATATCGCCTGTCGGCTTAATGCGGAAAAAAAGGAAGTTTACCGGGTGCTGTACGACTACCCCGGTTTATTTGACAAGGACAGTTCTGGCAAGTGGCATACTGTTACTGAAATATCGGAGCCAGACAAGGAGGGAATATCCGAGATTGAAAACTCTGTGTCAGCAGAAGAGCAATCGGAATTGTCCGCATGGGTTCAGGAAAAAATTGAGGAGCTAAGAAAAAAACTTCTAGATCTTACGGGTCACAATCCTCTGATATCTATCAGATTATCCGATACGTCCAATTCGGTTATCCGCGTCGTTGATGAGTTGCCGGATGTTCTTTTCAGTAGAATCTCAACAGGCCAGATGGAGATTGTCTCGTTACCTGATCTGGAAGCGGAACCCGAAGATGAACAGACAAAAGAGTTTCGTGCCGAATTGGTGAATGCACGATTAACTGACGATGAGTATATCCAGGAGTTGGAGGAAATAGGCCAAAACGATGAGAATGCTCTGGAGTTGTTGAGAAATGCTGAAAGAAAACTCAAAGACCGATTAAGAGAGAAATTAGGATTAGGACCGTTGCAATCGAGGGGAAATCTGTCAATTGCCCAGCACGCTCGAAACCACAACATTGCACCTTCATACGAGCTCCCCGACGAACCAGCAGGCGATAAGCATTCCGATAATAAAGTACAGACCTTGATGCTTAAGGATATAATGGAAGGCCGTCTGAGTCGATTGCTTTCAAAACACAGGGCATGGGAGCAGGAAACTGGCATCCACGTTCTGCAAGTAGTCTTTGGCTTCATTGAGTGGAAGGCACCTGATGAAGCTAGATCCAGATTTGCTCCCTTGATAACTCTTCCGGTTGATATCGTCAGAACTCAAACCACAGGGGGGTACAAATTTACCATCAAGGGCCGTGGAGAGCGCCCCGAACTCAACATAGCCATACGACACAAGCTGGAAGAGGACTTTGGTGTCAAACTTCCAGATTTCAAAACAGGTGTGAATATTGTCGATTACATGACAGAAGTCCGGGAAGGACTCTCCGGCCGCAGGGATATGAAGGTTAGAAGGCAGATTGCCTTTGGCGTGTTGCCTTCGTCTCGGATTGCAATGTGGAAGGATCTGGATACTTCCACGTGGAAGTTTGGAGATTGTGGCATCGTAAGTAAAATGCTGGGAGGTTCCGGTGAAGATGAGGTGGGTGCTCCGCACGCAGAAGACTACGAAGTAGATGATCCCGATATTGAAGCCAGAGTTCCACTGCTGATTTGCGATGCAGACGCTTCACAATTCAGTGTGTTGGTTGATATCGCAGATGGGAAAAATCTTGCTGTCGAGGGGCCTCCGGGAACCGGCAAATCTCAAACGATTGTAAACACCATAGCCGCAGCTTTGTCCTTGGGAAAAAAGGTCTTGTTTGTAGCGGAGAAGACGGCAGCGCTGGAAGTTGTGAAATCCAGACTAGAGGCGTATGGGATAGGTGAATTTGTGTTGCCTCTGCAGGCAAATCGCTCAACCAAGGCAGAAGTTATTGAATCCATACGCAAGCGTCAGGAGATGACCAGTCCAAGCAGGCCAGTAGATCTGGAGTCAAAAATCAGCCAGTTCAGGAAAAAGCGTGATCAGCTTCAGGAATACCTAGACATCATCAGCTCAGATCATGAAAACAGCGGTTATAAGGTCCACGATATTTTGGGACAGGCAATGAAAATACGGGTTGAGTATGAGAAGCTCCCCGCATATTTGAGGAATCGGTCGCATGGTGAGGTTGCAGGTATCAAGAAGCAGGAGGTAGATGGGCTGCTGGAAACATGTCGGGTTATAGAAAGGGACTGGGAAGGTGCTACAAATAGCGCACCATATTGGGCTGGAGCAAAAGCCAAGGCAGCAACTCCGTTAGTGGCGGATATCATTCTCAATCTTGCGGTCGACACAAAGGAGAAATATGAGGCCCTTGAAAAAGCTCGAGCAAACTTGGGAGAATTAGGGCTAGAGAAAGAAACCTCGATTGAGAACCTGCAGGAACTCATAGCTTGTCTCGAATCGGCAATTTCCGTCACTTCTGAATATGATGGGGCGCTGGTTAGGAAGATCATTGAATCAGATCAGCTGAGCTTGCTTGAAAATTTTCTGGATAGAGCTTCGGAGACACGAGAGTCAATTGATTGGCTGGAGCAATACATACTCGACATATGGGCAGAAGGATTAACCGAGAAGGTAGCAGCTGCTCGTGAAACCCTAGACGCTTGCGCTCTGCAATCGTTGTGTCCCGATGAATTGGGATTGAAACTTTCGAATCTGGATCAGGAAATATCAGTCCTCGATGACAGTTCTGAGATTTTTGCCAGTGTTAAAAATATAGTGGCTGATATAGCCAAAATACCTGCCAGCCTTCTAGTGAAGTGTTGTGATCTTGCCGCAAGTTATCCTCGTGAGATTTTTGAAATGCGGCATGACGCGTATGAGGACTTTGCAACCCGCCAGATTATTCGGGAAGGTTCTAAAAAGGCAGAGGAACTGAAACAGCAGGGGAAAGAGCTGGATGAATTCTTTGACATGGCAGTTCTTCCCGGTCGAGAAGAAATTGGGGGGTACGCGGCTACCATATCTGAAGCCGGTTTCTTCTCGTTTCTTTCATCGGAATATAGACGTGCAAAAAAACAATTTCTACTTATTACGAAACGATCGGAATATGAAAAGCCAACGGCAGCCAAGGACCTGAAAAGACTTTGCTCATGGATGGATGCAGTCTCTGAATATAAACAGGATCAGAAATTAGGGGCACTACTTGGAATTACGTTCAGAGGGATAGACACTGATTTCACTTATTACCTGAATCTATGTTCATTTTACGTAGAGGCAAATGACCTCTTCCGGGGAGAAAACAATGCGGAAAGTTATCTCAGGGACTGCCTGAAGGGATTGACGGCTAACGCGATTGTCGCCCTACCGAAAATCCCTCAGGATCACGTGGTCCGCAATATTGATGTTACTCCAGATCAGGCAGAAACGGGATTAGTCGACAAAAGGCGCGCCAGAGATCAAATCAAGGCTGGCATCAACAGCATACCCACATATTCAGAAGCCTTCAGGAATACCAGCCAAATTACAGATCATCTATTGGATCAATTTGAAGAACTGATCCCAAGAGTTCACCGGGGTCGACGTAAGCTTGAAAATGATCATGAGATGCAACAACTGTTAGGTGAGCTTTTTCAGGGGGTAGACACTTCAAAAGAGCAAATAGCTCGAACACTTGAATTGAGTTCAACCATTCTGGAAATGGAAGAATCATTCAGAAGGCCTTGTGCAAGGATGCTCGAATCCAGCCAGCCTGAACAATTATATCGATGCATATCCTCCATGGGAGAAGTTGTTCAGCTGACAGAAATAGCAGAGGAATATCTGTTGAAGCTTTCTGATGAGAGCGGCATTGCAATTGAGGCAATCAGGTCCCGGAGTGGGAGAAATGGGATCATCCGTTATTTGAATGATGCAGCTAAGGACAGAAAAGGACTTAACGCTCATGCTTCCCTAGAAGCCAAGATTCAAACCTTGGAGAAAAAGGGGGTCAGATTCGTTCTGGATGCTATTATTTCCGGCTCAAATCAACCGGACCTGACTGCAACAATGAAGGCGTGGCTCTACCAGAAAATGGCTACGAATGTATACGAATCAGCGCCAATCCTGAATGAATTTTCGGGTGTCAATCTGGATAGTCTCCGTGCAGAAATTGCTCGTCTCGACCTAGATATAATCAAGTCATCACGCCGGTTGCTTGCCGCCAGACTTTACAAAGAGGCCAAGCCCCCTGGAGGGGTAGGCCGTGGCCCCAGAAGCAAATGGACCGAGATGAGTCTTATCAGTCATCAGCTCAGCCTGAAACGGGCAAGTGCCCCTCCGAGGGATTTGATCAAGCGCAGCAGCAAGGCTCTTCTGGAATTAAAACCATGCTGGATGATGTCTCCTCTGGCCGTAGCTCAATATATTCCAAAGGGTGCCATCGAATTCGATCTCGTTGTAATTGACGAGGCGTCCCAGATGTGCCCGCAGAATGCGATAGGAGCCTTGGCAAGAGGTAGGCAGGCAATGGTCGTTGGAGACACCAATCAGCTACCTCCATCGAGTTTTTTCCAGAAGTTTGTCTCAGATGATGATGAAGACGAAGACGCGATACTGGAAGATTCAATCTTGGAACTTGCAAACGCGACTTTTCAACCCAAGCGAACCCTAAGGTGGCACTATCGTTCGCGTAACAGCTCATTGATTGCTTTCTCCAACCGCAATGTCTACCAAGATAGGCTTAGGATTTTCTCGTCCCCTGATGAATCCAATTCACACGGGGGTGTTTCCTTGAAGAATACCAAGGGATTGTATTCTGGGGGGACTAACCCGATTGAGGCGCAAAAGATGGTTGAAGCCATAAAGAATTTTATGGTTACGCAAATGAAGAAACCGGAGGCAGAGCGCAAGTCACTGGCGGTGGTTCTCATGAATAAAAAGCAAACGGAGTTAACGGAAGAATTAATGAGAAATGTTCGTCTGGAAAGTCCTGCCGTAGCCTCATATGTAGAATTCTGGAAGGATCGGAATGACGGGCTGGAATCTTTTATCGTGAAGAATCTGGAAAACATTCAAGGAGATGAGCGGGATGTAATCTTTATCGGGACAGTCTATGGTCCTGAAAGAGAAGGAAGCCCCGTGATGCAGCGATTTGGGCCGGTTAATCAAATGTCTGGAAAGAGACGCTTGAATGTTTTATTTACTAGGGCAAAGCATCAGATCGTGACTTTTTCGTCCATGACAGCGGCCGATATCAACGCGCCGAACAAGGGCGCCAAAATGCTGAAGTCATGGTTGGAATATTCGAAAACCGGAAGACTCGATGCCGGCGAGATCACCAAGCGAGAGCCGGACTCGGCATTCGAAGAGTTCGTGATCGAACAAATTGAGGCAACGGGCTGTGAAGCAATCCCTCAAGTAGGTGTTAAGGGTTTCTTCATTGACATCGGAGTAAGACACCCTCAATGGCCTCATGGATTCCTGCTGGGAGTCGAGTGTGATGGGGCGGCATACCATTCATCCAAATGTGCTCGAGACAGGGATAGATTACGTGAATCCGTTCTGGAGGGCTTGGGCTGGAAACTGCACCGAATATGGTCGACCGACTGGTTTAGTGACCCTAGGACAGAAGCGGACAAGCTTCGTGAAGTTATTGCGGCGACATTAGCAGAAAAAAAGGCTGGCAGAGTTGTACAACCGGAAACCGATCAGCCTGTAGAATCGGTAGCAGATGAATCTCAAGATACTGAGGAAAACCAATCGGAGATTGTAACTGAGGATGAATCGACTTTCAGATTAGGGGAGGAGTTTCACGAGAATCTTGATTTGGCAGCAGATGAATCTTCCGACACTGAAGAAGATGAAAAGCAGGCAAAGACTGAATCCGAAAATGGGCAGAGTATCGATCTGGAATCGATAGTTAATGAAATGGGTCAGGGTAATTCGCGCTGCTCGGGGTGTGGGGTGTCTTCCGCCTATATTGATATAAATGACGATGGGCTGTATGAGTGTACGATATGCAATAGGACCTCTCTACGTCTCAGTAGTGGCGGGTAACGTATGTTCAAAACTGTGATAGTATTTTCCTTGTGCTTCGTCGGGATCTCCCGGAATGCCTAAGGAGGCTAGCCGATCCTACCCAGCACTTGCCCCGGTCGGTGTCGACGGTATACTGAGGAGCCGACCTCGCGAATGCTTCATGTTCCTGCCGCATTGCTCCACGACTTCTCCGAGCAATCTTTCTGGCTGCGAGGATATTTCTTTTATCATCTTCTCCGCACGATCGCTAGCTAGACGAGTTGTTCTGAGTATATTTCTCTTACTCGAGCTGCATGCAGAAACGCTCAATCACAGTATCTGTCAATCCTGTTTGACAGGGTTTGGACTGGCATTCATCGGGCTTGAAGGATAGTTCTTGGGCCTCATGCAACTTCAATGGGACAGGTCCGGGCATGAACTCTGTCTGGTTTCAGAGGATGGCAAAAAAACTATCCCGTCAGCAGATGAAATCTACCGGGTTCGTTTCGAAAACGGCTCATCCAGTGATCTGCCGCCGTTGAATGAAAATGCCATGGAATCTCTGAAGGGGCTCGAATTCAGCCGAATTCCCGCCCGGATGGAAATCCATATTGTCCCGAAAGAGCACGAGCAGAAGCAGGGACTGAAGACAGTTATCATTGTTTCGGCTGATGGCTCTTCTAGGGAGCTCGACACACTCGATGGAATCCCCGACCACATCATTCTGGGCGATTGCTGGTACCCTTTTCACGTGGGCGCTCTCGCTTCAACAATCGATCTCCTGAGGGAGGCCGGGATGGAGCACCCCGGAGCCATCCGGCTCAGGCAGTATCTTGAACTGCGCAAGCTGGCTGGTGACAACCCGGAAATTTTGGACAACACCAGACCGGAAGATCTTGCCTCACTGTGGGCGCAGCCCGAAGATGTTCCACAACCTCAATTCAGGGGCACCCTCTATCCATATCAGAAAGAGGGACTGCAATGGTTGAAACTGATTTTCGACGAAGGACTCGGAGGCATACTTGCTGACGAGATGGGGCTTGGGAAAACCGTCCAGATCATCGCCCTGATGACCTCGATTGACGATGAGAGAATGTTTCCGGTTCTGATAGTTGCTCCAACGACACTGATTGAGAACTGGCGGCGAGAGATAATGAAATTCTCCAAAGGAATAACTCCCATGGTCCATCGCGGCCCACAACGTACTGGGAGCCCTGATGATCTTCGCAACCAACAGGTTGTGATCACCACCTATGAAACGCTGATTCGAGATGAGAGTCTGTTCGAAGGTGTGGATTGGAAATTGATGGTTCTTGATGAAGCACAGGCCATCAAGAATCCCGGAACCGAACGGGCTGAATCGATAAAACGAATTCCTCACGGCGTGGGAATCGCCGTTACGGGAACCCCGGTGGAGAATCGACTCAGGGATCTTTGGTCCATAATGGATTTTGCCCTGCCGGGATTTCTTGGAGCATCCGGGGATTTTGAAGATGCCTTCTCGGATTCAGTGGAATCAGCCTCAGAGCTTGATGAACTCATTCGTCCAGTGATTCTGAGACGCAGAGTAAGCCAGGTTGCTGATGATCTGCCTGAGAAATGGATAATTCCCGTGGCCCTAGAACTGGCTGATGAAGAGGCTGTTCTTTATGAGCAGGTTCGAGAGGAAGCAAGAGGACAGTTTGAAAAAGGAGGAGGACTTGCTGCTCTCACAAGACTGCGTCAATACTGCACTCACCCCTCACTCGTTGCTGCTGATGCAGTGGATGATCCAGTATTGGCCAGCGCAAAGTATGCTCGTCTGGTGGAAATCATGGAGGAAATATTCTCCGTAGGTGAAAAAGCTCTGATCTTCACTTCGTATAACGGAATGATTAAACTTCTGATGGAGGACTTGCGGTCCCGATTGAACTGTCGTGCAGATTTCATCAATGGCGATGTCCCTCCAGATCGACGGCAGGGGATTGTAGATGAATTCAACAACATGGCAGTCTCCGGCTTTCTTGCTCTTAACCCACGAGCCGCAGGTACTGGCCTCAATATTACCGGAGCCAACCATGTCATTCATTATACCCTCGAATGGAATCCAGCGGTTGAAGATCAGGCGACGGCGAGAGCCTACCGGAGAGGGCAGGAGAAGCCGGTCGCAATACACCGGCTTTTTTATGTGGATTCGGTGGAAGAAGTGATTGACCAGCGGCTAGAAAGGAAAAGAATCCTCTCCGAATCCGCTATTACCGATACTGAGGAAGTGTCAGATGCAGAAGATATCATGAAGGCCCTGCACGCAACACCGTTTCAGTAGTCACATGAAAGAAGATTACTCCATCAGCAAGACCCTCTCTGCCAATGATACCGGCGAAACCGGCAGTCATCAGGTTGGATTCTGCATCCCCAAGAAACAGGAAATTCTCGAATTTTTCCCCACCCTTTCAGCTGAAGAGAAGAATCCGAGACGGGCTCTTCAATTCCGGGACGAGTTTGGCCGGTCGTGGTCATTTCAATTCATCTATTATAACAACAAGTTCTTCGGCGGAACACGCAATGAATATCGGCTGACTGGAGTGACCGGGTATGTACGCACCACAGGGCTGAGGGCAGGTGACAGAATAACACTGACCAGAACGATTGATTCGGAGCTGACGATTGCTCATTCCAAAGAAGAGGATTCAGCTCCGGAAGAAGAAAACGGAAAGATTAAACTCAAACTCGGTTCAGGGTGGAAAGTGGTTTCATTATGACAAAAAGTAAAACTGAAGAAATAGAGATCAAGCCTGATGCTGGCAGACTCATGGAAGGCCTGAAAGAGACTGGATATACACTGAATACATCCATTGCAGACCTCATTGATAACTCTATTGCAGCCAAAGCAAAAAAGGTAGATATCCTTTTCGAGATGAATTATCGCGGGCTGATCAACATGTACATGGCTGATAATGGGTCTGGCATGAGTGCTGAAGGACTGAAAAATGGAATGCGTTATGGATCTAATAAAAGGCCAGATCCATCCAGTCTTGGTAAATTTGGATTGGGCATGAAAACCGCTTCTACAGCGTTCTGTGACAGGCTAGTAGTCGTTACACGGGACAGGAAAAAGAATGCCCATCAGGCAGAATGGGATGTGGATCTGGTGCGTGAGCGGAATGAATGGATAGTTCGGTTTGGCAAACCGGAAGCCGAACTCCTAAAGCAGCTCGAAAAGACAGCCGGGACTAAATCAGGCACCCTTGTGTATTGGGACAAGGTGGACCTTCTGATGAAGGATTATACCAACCCGGGGGGGCAACATCAGAAGAACGCGCTCAAAAAGATTCTCAAGAGTCTGAGTGAGCATGTAGGCATGGTTTTCCAACGTTTTCTGGATAGGAACTTCGACAATGTGCCTAATGTTGCAATTACCTGTAATGGAGAAAAAATAGAACCATGGGATCCTTTCTGCACAGGAATTAATGGGACTGATGCGTTGGCCGAGAAGGAAGTCGATGTTGATCTGGGAAATGGCCAATCGAGTTCATTTTTCATCAAGGCTTGGGCTCTTCCCTCAAAGGATGAAATGACGGATGAGGAAAAACCAAAAGCCAAGATTGAAAACCTAAGACAAGGATTTTACATATACCGTCAGGACAGGCTGATCACTGCAGCTACTACTCTTGGCATGTGGCGGAAAGAACCTCACTCTTCATTATTCCGGGTCCAATTTGATTTCCAACACACTCTTGATGAAGCTTTTACCCTTGATCTTAAGAAATCCAGGATTTCCCTCAATTCGGATCTGTTTGATTGGATTGATCATCATTTTCGCCCTGCTCCCCATCGTGCGGCACAGCAGAGATATAGAGGTGCGAACCGGCAGAGGATAGTCAGGGAAGCGACCTCAGCCCATGCTGCATCCAATGTGAATATTGGGAACAAAGTTGAAGAGGTGGGTTCGCCTGAACTGAGAATTGACAGGAAATCCGGAGTGACCGAGGTCGAGAATGCACAGGGCAAGTTCAAACTGAAACTGAAGATAGGAAACTCACGTGGCCCAGAAGATTTATATGTACAAGTGGAAAAGAGTCTCGAGGATGGGATGTTCTGGGAGCCTGCTTCAACGAAAGGGGAACCCTCGGTGGCTTTGAATGCCAATCACGAATATTACAGGAAAGTATATGTGCCTAATCATAATGAGCGAGTGACCATGCAGGGACTGGATTCCCTCCTTTGGGCGTTGAGTATTGCTGAACTGAAATCAGTTGATAAGAATTCCAGAGAAAACTTTGAGGAGCTGCGGAATGAAGTGTCACGTATACTACGCAAACTTGTGGCGGATCTGCCAGAGCCAGAAGAATAGAGCCGGACTCTCTGAGCCTTCCCTTTATTACCGATCATGAATGAAACAATGCTGGGGCTGGCCCTGAGTTCACGACATGGCCTCGGGATTTCTGTTTCGAAATCGAAAGGTGAGGGAGGTCTGCTGGTCTACACGAGTCCGACTGGCGAAGATGAAAATGATTCGTTTCGAATAGAAAGCCATATCATCAGTAACCGGATCAGGGTTGCTTTGGAGTGGGGCGCTTTCGCGGCTGAGACAATCAGTTCAATATCCATCACTGATTCCAATGTATTTCAGGAATATGCGAAGCACCTTGTAAGCAAAGGCGCGAGGTTAACCCTCAAAATCAACGACTACCCCACTGATCCCGAGAATATTGCTCAACAAGAAGATCAGGTGTCTCTTTTCGAGCTGAGATCAAGTAGCCCGGTTCTGAATCTTGAGGATTTCAGTGAAGACCAACTGCTTGAAGCAGCCTTTGAATGGATCGATCCCGTATGGGGGATGATGCTCAGTATTCTTCCCACAGAAGAAATAGAACCGGAAATCCAGGAGCTTGAATCCGGGCTCCCGGAAGGAGCCAAGACGCGGGTTGCAGTGAACCGTTATGAAAGGAACAGGAAATTCAGGAATCTGTGCCTGACTGTTCTTGGAGCCAGCTGCAGGGTTTGTGGATTCAATTTTGAGGACACGTTCGGTGCTCTGGGAGAAGGTTACATACATGTCCATCATGTGGTTCCAGTGAGTAGCATGCCAGAGGATTACCAGTTCAACGCTCTGAAGGATCTTGTCCCCGTCTGCCCCAACTGTCATTCCATGCTGCACAGGGAAGATCCGCCCCTGCCCATTGAGAAGCTGAAGGACATCTTGCGCGCACAGAAAGTTCTAGCACGAATGACTGATGAGAGCTGATTTTAAACTGCATACATCAAAATGGCTGAAAAAGACATAGGCGTTCTTAAAATAGAGTCTCCTGAACTGTTCCAAGGCGTCGATCTGGATGGGGACAGAATTGATGACGATTATGTTTTCATAGATATTCCAGAGCCGGACAAACCGTATGTCACCGAAGAAAACGCAGGCGTGGATTCCAACTACCCATTTGCGGATGACTCGGATGAAGCACAAATTATCGAGGAGCTGTATGTGCCTGACCCCGATTTCAGCCCCGATATCTGGCCGGAACCTGACCCTGGCATCATTGACATTTTCTCGGGAGGTGAACTGGAAGGAAAATATCCGGGGGCACCCTCGTCACCCCCTCCTCCCGGCAGTCCATCAAGCGACACCATGGCTTTCTATCTTCCTTTTCATTTTTTCTACCCCACCTGGTGGGGAATCTATCTGGTCCAGGAATCGGTCCAGTGGTTGGCAGACTATGTTTACCACAAATCGAAAGGGAATTGTTCTCCTCGCACCTGCTACTCGGCTGCCCGTTTGTTCCTGTATTACCACGAACACTATCACCATCGAGTTGAGTCATTTGCCACACGATTGGAGGTGACTCACCGTACCCCTCTGTACAAGACGAGTTTTCTAGGTCTGTATAAAAGCACGATCGGGACAAGCTCGTGCCTCGAAGAATCGCTGGCTGAGGCCAATGCGTATCTGAAAACCTTAAGCCATTTTAGACTTCCCGACAGCAGAACGAAGTCACATCTGAAAAAGGCTTTTGAAGATTTCATATCATCAGCTCCGCCCGGATACAGGGAAGGCCTAGATTGGGTTGTTCCCAGAGGACGATACAAGGAGGGTGAGTCATTGTTTGCCGAAGAGAATCTTCAACTGGCAGGTTTTGGCGGTTATAAGAAGAAAAGACCCAGAATATGGGACTCCGCAAGTTACATGTTTCGAGGTATGGTGGACAGACGGACACGATGCAAGTACCTCATAAAGCGCAGTGCATCAATTCTCACCCGCACCCCTCTGGCAAAACCGAGATACAAGATGAAACAGTTTTTGAAGAAACTGAAAAAGCTGGGGTGTCGATTCGTGCAGCACAGGAAAAAGCACGATGAATGGGAGGGGCCTAACGGCAGACGCACAACCATCCCACGCCATTCCGTTGAGATGGCCCCAGGGACAATGAGAAGTATCTTGAGGGCATTCGGCCTGTCGATGGAGCAGTTGCAATCAGCCTGAACTTATCAATTGCGAGTAATGTCCGAGGAGTTTGGTATTGGCAACCTCACACTCCCACATCACCAACACCCGCCACACCAGCAAGAGTGGTGTTCGTTACTGAGAAGGGGGAG
>CEVA01100653.1_pt1 | contig 12450 bp, 13 predicted proteins | sample 361521 | NCBI WGS metagenome assembly CEVA01 (sample SAMEA2622823, study PRJEB7988) | marine metagenome | isolation source: saline water (ENVO:00002010), including | reverse complement strand
CCCCCCCCGCCATCGTCTGAACTCGATCCCGTCTCCATCCCGGGCTGGGAATTACGCCGGTCGCTCGGGGGCCGATAGGTCGCGGTACGATCACCGTGTTCGTCTCCAGATGCTGGCGCCTCTCCAGCTTCGGTGGCGGATCCTTCACCGCGCAAGTGACGGCGATCCGGGTAGACAAGCTTCCGTATCGCTGGTCGCAGAGTCTTCGCCCAGCGGCCAACCGCTGCGGAAACAGGGCGCGACGCTTTTTCCTCGAGGGGGCCCGCCTTGCCCAGCGTCAACCCTGCTCCGACCCCCGCGCCGGAAAACCCGGGCACCGCAGACGCGGTAGCTCGACTCCGCAGTTCCTCCGACAGACGGGATCGCTCTGACTCAAGTAAGGCCAGTTGCCCAACGAAGTCGTGATACCGCATTTCGCGGGCCTCGCCTCTCGCCTGGTTCGCATCTCGTGCGGCCGCCTCTCTGATGTGGGTTCTGTCGAACGACTTCGTCATCTCGACGAGGCCAAAGACCCGTGGCCCCCAGACAACTTCCGCGTCGGGGATGTCGGGCAAGCTATGGGCATAGGCAATCTCCTCGACCGACCCTCCCACCCCTTCCCAGGACGCGTCACTCGTGACAATAGGATGTAGTGTGCCACCTTCACCCCGAAGGTAGAGACCCAGTAAAAGACCGCTCTCCACCCAGTCCGTGTCCCAGCAGCGAACTCGAATGCGGTTGGTCGACCGAAGATACAGAGAGGGCACAATGACCTCGATCGGCGTCAGTCGGGTTTCTCCAACGAAGTAGTCGTTGACCCAGACCTTTGCTTCGTCATCCGCCCAGAAGATCAACACCACATCGCGCCCATCCGGCACGATTGATGTTTCCAACTCCTCCGGCAGGCGCGTCGTGTCGAGCGCGTTTCGATCGTCCACTCCCATCGTCCGCACAAGACTGTCGATACGCGCTGTGACCGTGTTGTATTCCTGCCGAAGGGTAAGGGCCTCATCGTTCGCCGCGTAGACGCCCTCCGACACCAGCACGACCGTGCCGAGCGAACAAAACGACAGGACCATCCACACGAACCTTCTCAGGTCCAGCGTTACCGCACGACAACCTTCCGCGTATTCCGTGTGCGGAGCCGGTCTCGAAAAAACGTGAGAGATGGTCCCTGGCCTTTCTCCGGTCTTAGTAGTCGGCAAACGATCCGTCGTCTTCGTGCCAAAACATACCCCGAGACCGGTAGGTTTCGTCTCGCACGGCTTCGAGTGCGGCATCTTCCATGTCCACTCCCAAACCGGGCCCCTCGGGCAACTCGATGAAACCATCCTTGAACGTCAGCGGGGTGTTGAATAGATCCTGACCCAGCTTGTGCCCTCCTTCGCAGATCAGGAAGTTTGGAACGGTCGCCATCACGTGAATCGACGCAGCCACTCCGACGGGGCCGGCCGCGTTGTGTGGCGCGATTGCGATGTAGTGGGTCTCCGCAAGATTCGCGATCTTCCTCAATTCGGACATTCCCCCGCAATGGCGGATGTCCGGCTGCAGCACCGCACACGCTTCCGTTTCGACGATCTCGCGAAAGCCCCAACGTGTCAGATGCCGTTCCCCCGTCGCGATCGGGACCGTGGTCGAGCGGGCAAGATCCCGGAGCGGCTTGTCGTTTTCCGGGTGACAGGGCTCCTCGGCGAACAACAGATGAAACGGCTCGAGTTCCTTGACGACGATCGTCGCCATTGCCGGGCTGAACCGTCGGTGGAGATCGACGGCAATGTCGATTTCATCTCCCACAGCCTCCCGGACGGCGGCCACTCGCGCAACCACGTCTTTCACCGTCTTCGCGTTGTCCACGTAGCGGACCGGCTTCGGAGACCCGCCCATCTTCAACGCCGTGAACCCCTCTTCAACCCTCTGTTGCGCCACATCGACAAGCGATTCCCCTCCGCCGATGCCCGTGTAAACCCTCACTCTGCGCCTCACGGATCCCCCGAACAGCTTCCAGCAGGGAACCCCCAGCGCCTTTCCCATCACATCCCACATGGCCATTTCGATTCCACTCAGCGCCCCGACCAGAATCGGCATGCTGCGTGTGTAGCTGGATCGATACATCGCCTGCCAGTGATCCTCGATCTGAAAGGGATCCCTACCCACTAGGTATTCCGCCATATCCTCAACCGCCTGGGCAACCACGCGCCAGTGTTCGTAGTTCATCGGCTCGCCGAACCCGGTCAGGCCTTCGTCCGTGTGCATCTTCAGAATCATCGCCCGACCTTCGATCGGCACCGTCTCGAACCCCGTGATCTTCACGATTCCCTCCCTTCCTGCGCCGCGATCAGAACCGGCGCGACCTGGGAGGCGAATTTTACGGCACTGTCGTCCTCCGGCGCATAGCCGACGACACGGCGCGCGTTGGCAATTTCCCAGAACCGGTGTGTATTGTCACTGATCCCGTAGAAGACCTGGAAGGGCACCCCGTGCTCGTCCGAGATGTCTTCCGTTTCGATACTCTTGATCACGAGCTGAGCCTGATCACGTCCGCTGAAGTAGGCGCCCAGGGATCGATGGAGTTTCTTGAGATCTTTCGGTGGGTCTTCGAAATCGCTCTCCCGTGGGGCACCTATACGGATCATCACGCCTTCCAGACGCCGCCCTTCGTTCATCGATCCTGTCGCGAACACAAACCCTAGCGTCTCATATGAAATCTTCCCCCAACCGTAGAAGTTATCGGTCAGCGGATAATCCGACGTGCGCACCGTCTCGACGCGGTCCTCCCAGATCAGAGGTTCGTAGAAGTCTGCGGCGTGGTTCGAACTCATCGTCACGACGCGTCCTACCCCCTCCTCCAGACAGGTCTGGTAGACGTTATAACACATCATCACGTTGTCGTGTTCTTTCTCGAAGTCCGTATGACGATGATTGACCGTCCCCTTGAACCCACTATGAACGACCGCATCCGCTCCGGCGAACAGGTGGCGGTAGGAATCACGATCCCGATCCAGCAGGTCCACCACGGTTACCCCATCGACTTCGTCCCCATCCCTCGTCGTCGTTTTGATGTCAAGCAGGGTCAACTCGTACCGTTCTCGAAGCGCCTCCAAAATGCGCCCCGACACGTGCCCACACGCCCCCGTCACCACCACCTTCCGCTTACTCATCTGTGACCCTCTGGACTTTGCACTTGGCACTTTTCATTTTGAATTTAGCGCTACTGCCCATACTTACACTCCTTGGCTTCTTTCAGCACCTCTCCAACCCGATCTCCAAACTTAACGGAACTGTCGTCCTCTGGTTCGTAGCCGATGACCCGCCGGGCATTAGACAGGTCCCAGAACTTCTGCGTGTTGTCGCTGATCCCGTAGAAGATCTGGAAGGGCACACCCAGTTCGTTCGTAATGTCTGGAGTTTCGATGCTCTTCACCGTCAGCTGCGTCTGGTCGCGGGCACTCAGGTAGCATCCCAACCCACGATGCATCTGCTCCGGGCGCTCGTGCGTAAAGTTGTCTGCATCGTTCTCGCGCGGTCCCCCGATTCGCAACTGCACAACTTCCAGTGGCTTCTGGTCCGACACGGTCCCCGTCGCGTACGTAAACCCGAGTGATTCGTACGCCCCTTTCGCCCAACCATAGAAGTTATCTGAATAGGCCGGCATATCCGGCGTTACCAGCCCACCCATCTGCTTGTTCCAGATCAGCACTTCGTAATAGTCTGCCGCGTGGTTGGAGCTCAGGACCACCACCCTGCGCACCCCTTCCTCGACACACGCCTGGTAGACGTTGTAGGCCATCCGAACGTTGGCCATTTCGGCCTCAAAACGCGCGTCTCCCCCCCGGTTCGAGCTCCGTCCCTGGAATCGGATATCTCCGGAAGAACCTGACTGGGCATTGTCAGAGGGTGTCTCCACGAGCTTCGCGCGCGTGAACCCACAATGCACCACCACATCCGCACCCGAGAAGTGGTGCCGATAGGTGTCGCGGTCGGGCTCGATCAGATCGCAAACTTCCACCCCTTCGACTTCTTCACCATCCCGGTTCGTCGTGCGAACATCAAGCAGCACCAACTCGTAGCGATCCCTGAAAGTCGGGAGCATTCGCCCCGCCAGGAATCCTGCCGCACCCGTAACCACGACCTTTAGTTTTGGCATTCAATCATCTCCAATTCGTTCATCGCACGGCTTCCAGGAGCGGATCGAACAGATACCGCTCGAGACCTCGCCAGGACATGGCGCGGCCCGGACCCTCTTCAAGAGCCCGTCCGTTACGCACGAAGATCAGGTCCTGGCTGGGCACAGCAAGCAACACCTGATTGCCGGCTCCTGCCACCGCGAAAGCGTCCCTTGGCACGTTCTGCCAGTTCCCATCGAAGTTCGTGCACCATCCCAGGCCACAGGCTGGGACCGTGTTTCCCTCCAGACGTCGTGGAACGGGGGTATCGGCATAGGACAGCACTCGATCGACGATCGATGGCGGGACAAGCGAGCGACAATCCCAGTCCCCCCTGCGCATCATCAGCCTGGCGATCGAGGCGACCGCCCGAGCCGGTAGCCTCCTCCACCCCGGTTTGCCACCAACGGCAAACCGTTGACCGCGTAGGTTTGCCCATAACCACACGACCACGCTTCGCCCGATACTCCGATCGGAACCATCAGCCGAGCCCGAAGGAGCGACCGAATATCGGTATGATCCGAGTCCCGGAGACTGGCCGTCACCACATAGGCCAGCATCGCCATGCCAGGATTGCTGTAATGGCAGTCTGACCCGGACCTGAAGATTTCTGGCGCTCGATCTCTGGAGATTGTGAACGGATTCGGTTCCCTCCGTCAGAAGTCCCCCATCCATCCTGGAAGATCTTCGTGCGACCGGTTATAGATCTCCGCGTCCTGGATCCCCGAAGAGTGCGTCGCGAGATGACGAACTGTGATTTCCTCCCGGGTCGGATCTCCCTTCCACTCCGGGACGTATTCCGACGCGGCATCGTCGGGGTCGATCAACCCGTCGGCCATCGCAAACATCAAGGAGGCGCCACCGACCAGCGCCTTCGCCAACGATGCCGTGTGATGCTTGACATCCGGGCCGAATCCTTCAGCGTAGCATTCTCGAACGATCCGGCCCTTCCTGGCAACCAGAAACGTCTTCGTCCCTCGCCCGATCAGCTCGGCCTCGAGCCGATTCAAGCGCTGCGGATCGAGTCCAAGGCCTTCGGGTTCCCCGCTCATCCACCGAAATGTCATAGCCCGATCTCTATCGAGTCGATCGTGACTCCCTCAAACTAAAACGGAGGGTCCGTCACCTCGAAATTTCCGCAGGTGTCCTGCCCGCGAACCACGATCGGATGCCATTTCTGCTTTACGGAGTTGAGTTCCGCCTGCCCGACGTAAGGAGGAATGAAACGGACGGTCAGTCCGCACCGTCGCCGGTCCGAACCGTTCGGCATGCTCGCGTGAAAAATCTGTCCGTCGTGCACCGACATCTGACCGGCCCGGAGCTCCAGGTCGAGCGCCTCGCTGTCGTCGACCAACTCGTCCGGAATCTCCTGGTTGATGCTGAGCAGGTTCCCGTCCCGATCCGACTTGCCGTGCGTGACCACCCCATTCTTATGGGAACCTGGAATCACGCGCATGCAACCGTTTTCAACATCGCTGTCATCCACCGCGATCCAGGCCGTGTGGGCTTCGGGCGGCTCCAGCCCCCAATAGGTGATGTCCTGGTGCCAGGCCACGAAAGACTGGGCGGCCTTTTCCGGGTATTTGCAGAAGAAATGCGTGGAGAGAAGAAGCACATCCTCCCCCATCACGGCCTGCATAACGTCCAGGACCCGGTCCTCTGTTGCCAGGTCCCAGATGAACCGTTCGTCCATATGCCGGGCCTGGAGACCGATCTGGCATTTCTCTTTTCCTTCTCGAGCTTCCAGCTCATCGAACGCAGATCGATATTGATCGATTTCGTCCGAGCCGAACACATCGATTCGAGGAAGCACGCCGTTCTCTTCGTATTCCGACTTGTGGTCTTTGATCACAGACATAGACGATCCTCGTATGACACCCTGGTTTTGGTCGACCCGAACAAGATGGGCCCACGAAGCGTGGCCAGCAAACCGCTTCTCTTGACTCGGATCACTGGCTTCGAAGCGTCGCCCGAACTATCTTGCATCGCTCCTCCACAGCCGTCTTCGCCTATCTCATCAGGAGTCGATCGTGAAAATCACATCCGTCACCGCAATCGTGTTACGGTTGCCCGAGGTCACAGCCGACTGTGACGGCACGCAGGACACATGCCTGATCCGCATCGACACGGACCAAGGCGTAACCGGCTGGGGCGAAGTCGACTCCTGCCCCACCGTCGTTAAAGCCGTCATCGAAGCACCGCTCTCTCACCAGATCTGCAACGGCCTGGCCAACGCCCTGGTCGGCGAAGACCCGCTCGCCATCGAGGTCTGTATGCTGAAGATGGATGAAGCGGCCAACTACTACGGTCGGGTAGGCGCGGGGAGTCACGCCATGGCCGGCATCAACATCGCGCTCTGGGATATCGCAGGGAAGGTCGCCGGACTGCCCATCAGTACGCTGTTGGGTGGGCCGGTACGATCGAAATTCAGGGCCTACTGCTCAATCCTGTTCGGAGACACGCCGGCCGAAACCGCCGATCTCGCCAGACGCCACGCGGATCTCGGGTTCACCGCCATCAAGTTCGGGTGGGGCCCAATGGGGGAGAGTGAGGCCAACGACATTGCTCTGGTCGAACAGGCCCGCAAGGGCGTTGGCGACACCGTCGACGTGTTGATCGATGCCGGCCAGGTCTGGGATTGGAAGACGGCCCGGAGGCGCGCCGAGCAGTTCCTGCCGTATCGTCCCTTCTGGATCGAGGAACCGCTTCATCCCGAGGACATCGACGGTTACCGGGAGCTCACGCGCGAAAGCGTTGTCCCCATCGCGACGGGCGAGGCCGAATCACGACTCAAGGATTTCCAGCGACTCGTCATCGACGGTGGGCTCGATTGGATCCAACCCGATCCAGGCCGCTGCGGAATCTCCACGTTCGTCGAAGCTGGACGCTTTGCCCACACCCATCACCGGCGCGTCGTCAACCACAGCTTCAAGAGCGGCATTACTATCGCGGCTTCGCTTCACGCCCTGTCGGCCTGCCCGAACGGAAGCCTCTTCGAATTCTGCATGGCGGGCTCCCCGCTCAGACACGAGCTGACCAACGAGGTGTTCGAAGTCGTCGATGGCTACGTGCACGTACCCGAGGGGCCCGGGCTCGGCATCAGCATCAACGAAGCGACCGTGGATCGCTACCGCGTCGCCTGACGGACGGTCACTCGGTCAGCAGCCCCTTCGTCCCTCCGCCCCCATCCTTCACGGGGCGATGAATGTTCACGTTCCTTCCTTCTGCCACCCCCGCATCGTAGACCTCGTTACGATGCCCCCCGCCTCCGTATCGGGTGTGCACGTTCGGGTTGATGTACCGATAGTAGTCGTTCAACGCCTTGTCGCCCTTCCAGACCAGTGCCTCTTCACGCTCCAGCTGCTGCTCCTGCGCTTCCAGCTTCCCGTGGAATCCTTCGAGCACACCGGTGTAGTAACGCTGCCGCTCCCGGTTGCCCTTCAGCCCCTCGCCCTCACGGTAGGACTCCCACAGGTGAGGGAGCAGCTTCGTCAGATAGCCGTAGACGTATTCCGCCATGTCCAGATTCTGGGGCGTCCCGTAGATCTGCAGCCGCGTACCTTGCCGATCGTCGACCGCATCGTAGCTCTGAGACCAGATGGCCTCCACAAAGAAAAACCGGTTCAGGATCGCGCTGAGCCAGATCTCGGCCGACGTATGCCGCCCTTTGACCTCGCCCAGGGAACGCGATTCGAACCGGCGCTCCATATCCAGATTCACCAGATCGATGTTGTACTTCACAAGCAGCCTGCGCGCTTTCTGAACTGCCACCTGCGCTTCTTGCTCGTTCGGACTGCCGGCCAGCGACAACAATTTTCGCACGAGCCTCAGGACTCGGTCGTCCTGGGTTCCAAGCGATTCCGGGTCCGCCGACGCTCGATCGGAACAGCGAAGCCGGTGACACGCTTCGCGAAAGGCAGGGCCGTGTGCCGTCTCGTCAGCTGCCCCAGACACATCGTCCACATACTGATGCGCCATTTCGTGGCGCAGCGTATCCAGGACGTCCTCCCACGCGTGCGATTCGATATGGGTGGACGAAATGGAGATCGACCTTCGCGATCGATCCCAATGGCCGAGCGAGTAAGTTGAGTTCGAAAGAAGGATGACGGGCCGAGCCAGGGCGCCATCTAGGTAGGCTTCGTTGTAATGATCCCACCAGACGTGCAGTTTGCGGACCCACGCTTCGTGTAGCTCGTTGGAAATGCGCTCCCGTTCGGCGCTTTCGCCGATCGTGTCCAGATCCAGTTGATTCCCGCCTGCGATCGACGCCCCCTTCAAGATACCCGGTGGAGTCCAGCGCACCTGTCCAGACCCGCTCCGTAGTCACGCCCCGGCGGCTACCCCTTCAGTTCTCTCACGAGAGAGGCGCTCAGGGCACCCCGGCCGACTTCCGCCACAGGACCCTGCATCGTAAGATTGTACGCCTCGTCGATCTCGATGTTCAACGTCCCTCCAGGCGCATCCACTCTCACGGGTGATTTCACAAGCCCAAGCCGAACGGCAGCGCTCGCCGCCGCGCACGACGACGATCCCGAAGCCAGGGTTTCGCCAGCCCCCCGTTCCCAGATCTGGATGTAGATCCTGCGTGGTCCCGTCGGGACGACGAGTTGAACGTTCGTTCGCCGTGGAAAGATCTTGTGATTCTCCAACTCCGGTCCCAGAGACAGAAGTTCCTCGCGCGTCCACCTCTGACCCTTGGGCCGAAACACCACGCAGTGAGGGTTTCCCACACTCACCCCTGTGAACGTCAGCTTCTTCTTCATCACCGAAACCGGCTGCTCGACCAGCTCTTTCACCTTCAGGGAGCAGGGCAACGCTTTGGGAGCGAATGTCGCATGTCCCATCTCGACGGTCGCTGCACTGGCGTCTCCGTGTCGATCCACGTGCAAATCGATCGACACGAGGCCCCCCTTCGTGTCCACCGTGAATGTCCGGCGTTTCGTCTTCCGTGTCGCGTGCAGGTAGCGGGCCAAGATGCGAAGACCATTCCCCGACTTTTCTGCTTCGCTGCCATCCGGATTGTAGATCCTCAGTCCGAAATGCGCTTTCTTCGATCGCTCGAGCGTCAGAATGCCGTCCGACCCGATTCCCCAGTTCCGGTCGCAGATCAGCCGGATGTTCTTCGGCGTCAGCCGAAAGTCCAGCTCTTTCGGATCCATCACGATGTAATCGTTCCCCAGCCCGTGTCCCTTGAAAAACCCGTTCCTCATCTTCTCCCCTTCGTTTCCGTCTCGCTGCCCTTCTCTACGGAGCCTCTTCCTCACCCCCCCACTGCAACAGCACCGCCATCGTCTCGTGAAGTCTGTTGTAGAGCAAATCGAACGCCTCGGGTGCATCTGTAAAGTCGTACCGATGGGTCACCATGTCCTCCACGGCGAACCGCCCTTCCGCCAGGAACTGAATACACCTGTCGGAGGCTTCAGGCCGCTTCGTCCCATCTACATAACCGCCCACAATTCGTTTCCCCTGAATTTTCCCGGAGTCTAATGGGAGAGGATTGTCCTCGTAGAGCCCGATCACCTGAACCGTGCCACCTCGCCGCGTCAGATCGACCGCCTGCTCGAAGGCTCGGGGCCCCGATCGCCCCCCGACGGCGTAAACAGCGTAGTCCGCCCCCCGTCCGTCCGTCAGGCCCTTCACCGCCTCGACAGGATCTTCTTTCGATACATCGATAACAACATCCGCGCCCAGACGTTCGGCCAGGTCGCACCGTAACGAAATCGCATCCACCGCAACCAGACGCGCATTCGATCGGGCTTTCAGCGCTTGCAGGCACCCACTGCCCACGAGCCCCTGCCCCATGAAGACGACCGTGTCCTCATCCGATACCCCCAGCTCGTCCATCCACAGAACGGAGCTTGTGCCCAGGGGCCAGAATGTACCCGCCTCGGACGAGACGTCGTTCGGCAGAACCACGAGCGGAGGATCGTGGCGGCCATCGTTGACCTCCACCACGACGTACTCAGCGTGCGGGGACAATGCCGCAACACGGTCGCCCATCGAGTAGTCACCCTCGACGTTCGCACCCACCGTAACGATCGATCCCACCATCGAGTACCCCATCATACGGGGATCGATCGCTTCCTCCCTGGCGTAGCGTCTCCAGATCTCCGAGCCACGGCTGATCAGGGAGGTTTCCGCCCGTATCAACACCTCCGTTGACGCGATTTCGGGCACAGGCACATCTTCCAAAATGACCTGGTATGGACCTTCAGGTTTGGCCAGTCGGTACACGTGAAACCTCGATTGAAAGAGAAAACGTGGCCGACCTCATCGTCAGGATCGATCCAGAGGTCGAAGCGAATTACAACCTAGTCTTCGGGCAAGACCTCGCGGAAGAACCGAATCCAGTTGCCGTGCATGATCCCCTCGATGTCCTCGTCGCTGTAGCCCTTCTTCGACAGGAGAGGGGCGATCTTCTGGAGATCGGCGATCGTGTTGCAATCGTGTGGCGTCTGCTCGGTTCCGTATCCCCCATCTAAGTCGCTCCCGATGGCTGCGTGCCGTCGATTGCCCGCCAGTTGACATACATGATCGATATTGTTCGCCACGGCTTCGAGTCCCACCACCTCGGGTTGAGTTTCCCCCTTGATCCAACCAGGACAAAGCATCCAGGCATCGAGTGCTGCACCGATGACACCATCCCGATCGACAACCGCCTTCAGCTGTTCGTCCGTGAATTGTCGTACACCAGGGACCAGGGCCCGGCTGCACTGGTGGCTCGCCATGATCCGACCGTCGAACAGGTCCAGCGCTTCCCAGAACGCCTGATCGGCCAGGTGCGTCGTATCCAGCACCATTCCCAGCTTCGACATTTCCCTCAACAAGGCCTCGCCGCGCTCCGTCACCCCGCCCTCCGTGTCGGTCCCGTACGCGTAAGCGCTGAACCCATAGTGCGAGAGACTCACGATCCTCAGCCCGTCCTTCCACCAGGATGCCGCCTGTTCGGGCCACACGATCGGATCCGCGCCCTCCATGCTCAGGATGATCCCGAGCGGTGTCTGTCCAGGGTCCTTCTCCCAGGCATTGAGGTGGGCATCCAGCTCCGACACCTTCTCGATCAGGTTCACCTTCCCTTGCGATTCCAGAACCCGATAGTAGGCCAGCTGACCCTGAGCCGCCGCGTAGGAAATTTCCTGACTGGCCACGCCGCTCGCGGGGCTGCCCTGCCACTGTGTGCGCTTGATGACCGTCGCCACGGACAGACCGATCTCGCCCTTTCGCATTTCGGGAAAAGAAACCGTGCCTCGCCCACGTCCCTTCTGCGTCATATCCCGTTCGCGTTCCCGGATCTCCATCACCGGCAGATCCAGATCGCGATCCAGGCTCATCGCGTTCATCGCCAGATCCAGATGCGCATCCACAATCAGCATGGCAAATCCCTCAATTCCTTCTGATGATTCCTGTCATCCTAATTTCCCGACGTAACCGGAACCGTATTCTGTATGTCCCTTCGGTAAACCCAGGTCCCTTCACGGACGTAGTGCGTCGCAAAAGCCAACCTCTTTGGGTCACTCGACGCGTTTGCGAACGATCCGTTGATCGTCATGCTGGTAAAAAAAACCCCTCCGGCTCGAGGGACCGTCAGGTACTCGATCTCCTCCAGATCCAACCCATCGACCTCGTGCGAATGCATCGATTCCGTCCAGGTCTTGCCTTGTGCATCGCGCATTTCGTAGTCCTTCTCCCATGACGCGTGCTGGGTGTCGTCACTCGGCAGACGTGTCCGGTAGAGAGGACGCTTATGGCTTCCCGAAACCACACACAGCCCGCCGTTATCGCGATCGGTGTTGCTCAAAACCACCCAACACGCCATCAGCGTGTTCGGCTCGTTCCGGATGTAGTGCGTGTCCTGATGCAGGGCGACCCCCGTCCCACCCTCAGGCTGTTTTGCCATATACATCGTCTGGACGATCTGCGGTTGACCGTCCAGCAGCTCGCGGACCATCCCCGTGATCGTGGAATGCGACGCGATGGCGTTCCACGACGCATCGGCCGTGTGTCGTCTTAGCCCGAGCGCCTTTACGTCAGTAATCTACAGGCTGGTCCTGGGCGGACAGAATTTAGCGACCTCTTCTTCCGCCAGGAGGCACTCTACAACCAGATACCCGTCCTCCCTGAAGGCATCTTTCTGTTCGCTCGTCAGATGGTTCAAAGACATCGACTCGCGTTAAAGTTCCGTCAGATCGAACGGATTCGACCACGCCTTGGCGCCGTTAGGTCCCACCACCTCGAACCTCACCCACTGGGCACCAGGCCTCACCGGGAACGTCGCCTCCGTGAAGATCTCGCCTTTCTCCTGGTATTC
>CEVA01013236.1_pt1 | contig 12465 bp, 12 predicted proteins | sample 361521 | NCBI WGS metagenome assembly CEVA01 (sample SAMEA2622823, study PRJEB7988) | marine metagenome | isolation source: saline water (ENVO:00002010), including | reverse complement strand
ATCCTTTTCCTTCGGCCGCTCCTTCAATAATTCCAGGAATATCAGCCATTACAAACGACTGGAAATCCCGATATTTTACAATGCCTAAATTAGGCTTGAGCGTTGTAAACTCGTAGTCTGCAATTTTTGGTTTTGCAGACGTTAATACAGACAGTAAGGTAGATTTACCTGCATTTGGAAAACCGACCAAACCAACATCTGCTAGTACTTTTAACTCTAAAGTAATATCTCTTTCTTCGAGAGGAATACCTGGTTGTGCATAACGAGGAGTCTGGTTTGTAGAACTCTTAAAATGCCAGTTACCACGACCACCTTTACCACCTTCTGCAACGATTTTTTCTTCGCCAGCTTCTGTGATTTCAAAAAGGATGTTATTGCTTTCTGTATCTCTTATCACAGTTCCAAGTGGCACTTCGATTATAGCATCTTCGCCATCGGCTCCTGTACTTCTACCAGAACTACCATGCTCACCATGACCTGCTCTAATGTGTCGCTTAAACTTAAGATGCAATAGCGTCCATAGGTTTTCATTTCCTCTAATAATCACGTGACCTCCACGACCACCATCACCACCATCAGGTCCACCTTTGGCTATATATTTTTCGCGATGTAAATGCGCAGAACCTTTACCTCCATTACCGGAAGCAACATGCATTTTTACGTAGTCTACAAAATTTCCTTCTGTCATATTAACTTCCCACGGAAGTGGGAATCTTTTAAATTAAAATAGAGCTTATAATCATAAGATTCCTGCTTTCGCAGGAATAAACTTTTACAGCTTATCAATCACAGCACTTAAACGCTCTGTGATATCTTCAATACTACCTACTCCATCAACACCGTAATATTTGTCTTGTGCAGAGTAATAATCCTTCAGTATTGCTGTTTTATCGTAGTATTCTTTAATACGATTTCTTATGATACTTTCGTCTGCATCGTCGGCTCTTCCACTAGTTTCGCCACGTTTTAATAAACGCTCTACCAACACCTCGTCATCAACTTCTAAAGCCACCATAGCATTAATTTGAGAATCTTTGCTATCCATCAATTCGTCTAATGCTTTAGCTTGTGCGTTTGTTCTTGGAAAACCATCAAAAATAAAACCGTTAGCATCGGCATTTTTTTCAACCTCTTTGTTTAACATATCAATTGTTACTTGATCTGGTACCAGTTCACCTTTGTCCATGTAAGACTTGGCTAACATACCTAAGGCCGTTTCGTTTTTAATGTTATATCTAAAAACATCTCCTGTAGAGATATGTACTAGATCGTATTTTTCTTTTAAGAAGTTTGCTTGTGTTCCTTTTCCTGCACCTGGAGGGCCAAATAGCACGATGTTTGTCATGTGTTGTGTTGTTTTTAATTGGTATACATCTGGCAAATCTCTTCCCAAACCATCGTAGTCTAATCCATAGCCTACAATAAATTTATTCGGAATTTCTTTACCTACATAATGAAGTTTAAAATCTTTGTCATAAGCTTCAGGCTTGTAAAACAGTGTAGCAATAAGAAGCTGCTTTACGTTTTCGTTCTTAAAAATGCGATGCACTTCTTCAAGCGTGTTACCTGAGTCTATAATATCTTCTAAAATAACAACCGTTCTACCTGTTAAGTCTTGCGTTAATCCAATAAGTCTTTGAATATCTTCGGTAGATTTAACACCTTCGTAAGACGCTAATTTTATAAACGTAACTTCACAAGGGTTTGGATATTTTTTCACGAAGTCACTCACAAACATAAATGACCCATTCATAATCCCAACAAACACAGGAATTTCATCACCTATATCAGCAGCAATCTCATTAACCATTCGTTGAACGATAACATCAATTTCATCTGCATTTACAAAAGGTTTGAAATATAAATCGTGAAGCTTAACAACCATGGTATTATTTTAGAAATGCAAAGATAATGAATTGATTGCCGATTGCCGATTTTTTGAATTACGAATTTAACAGTATCTGCTATAATTAGCTTATTTTTGCATTGAATTAATGTTGAATCTTAAAAATTTCCCATGTATTCGGGAAGTAAACATGAACTACTTTTCTTCAAACTTTAAACTCGGCATTCTTGGTGGTGGACAATTAGGCAAAATGATTTTGTATCATACGCGCAAATACGACATACATACATGCGTGTTAGACCCTAGCAAAGATGCACCTGCAAGACTGGCTTGTGATGAATTTTCGGTTGGCGATTTATTGGATTATGAAACGGTTGTTAACTTCGGAAAACAAGTTGATATCCTTACTATTGAAATTGAAAACGTAAACGTTGAAGCTCTTGAAGCACTTGAAAAGGAAGGCGTAAAAGTTTACCCTTCTGCAAAGACGTTACGCACCATTCAAAATAAAGCAAATCAAAAATTATTTTATCGCGACCACGACATCCCAACGGCTGATTTTTCGAGATTTGCACATACATCCGAAATTGAAGATGCTGTAGATAATGGTGGATTAGATTATCCATTCGTTTGGAAAAGTGCACGGTTTGGATATGATGGGCAAGGTGTAAAAGTTGTAAGACGCTACACGGATTTGGTAGATTTACCGAATGTTGAATGCATTGCAGAAGATTTAATTCCGTTTAAAAACGAATTGGCAGTCATTGTTGCAAGAAACAGTAAAGGTCATTTAAAAACATATCCAGTGGTTGAGATGGAGTTTCATCCTGAAGCCAATCAAGTTGAGTATGTAATTTGTCCGGCTAGAATTCCAGATAACATTGCAAAAAAGGCCGAACTTGTAGCCTTAAAAGCTGCAGCAGCTTTTGAGCATGTTGGACTTTTGGCTGTAGAAATGTTTCAAACTGAAAATGATGATATTATTGTAAACGAAGTTGCACCAAGACCTCATAACTCTGGTCATTACAGCATAGAAGCGAGTTATACAGACCAGTTTGAGCAGCATTTAAGATGTATTTTAGGACTTCCGCTAGGTAATACAGACAGTAAAGTAGCAGGTGTTATGGTGAATTTGGTTGGTGCTGAGGACCACACAGGAAATGTACTTTACAAAAACATTGAAGACATTATGGCAATGGATGGCGTAACACCACACATTTACGGTAAAAAACAAACACGTCCTTTCCGTAAAATGGGCCATGTAACCATTGTAAATAAAGACATCAACAAAGCAAGAGAAATTGCCGAAAACGTAAAACGAACTATAGAAGTAATAAGCGAATAACCATGAGCAAAGTAGGAGTTATAATGGGAAGCAAAAGCGATTTGCCAGTAATGCAAGACGCTATTGATATATTAAAAGGATTTGATATCGAAGTAGAAGTTGATATCGTATCTGCACATCGTACACCAGATAAATTATTCGATTATAGTAAAAATGCACATACCAGAGGTATTAAGGTAATTGTTGCTGGTGCTGGTGGTGCAGCGCATTTACCAGGTATGGTAGCTTCATTATCACCTCTGCCTGTTATAGGAGTTCCAGTTAAAAGTAGCAACTCAATAGATGGTTGGGATTCTGTTTTATCAATTTTACAAATGCCAGGCGGAGTTCCTGTGGCGACCGTAGCACTAAATGGAGCTAAAAATGCAGGCATCCTAGCAGCTCAAATTTTAGGCAGTTCAGATCAGTGTATTTTAGACAAGGTAATTGTTTACAAAGAAGGTTTAAAAGCTAAGGTTATCGAGTCTGCAAAAGACCTATAAAAAAGCCTCAACTTCCGTCAAGGCTTTTTTTGCTATTAACCAATCCTTAAGAACAAAAAGTTCTTGTTCGTCAAAGATGCTGCAAAGGTAATTAAACTTATTTAACTGGTAAACACCAACATCATAAAATAGCGTTAAAATTCACATTATCAACAATATACGTAAGAAAAATTAGACGATAAGACAATGACTATTCTAAATAAAACTTTTGATACTCAATACAATACAGCTCCATTCTCAAAAATAAAAAATGAAGATTTTCTTCCAGCGTTTAAAACAGCTATTGAGAACGCTAAAAATGAGATTGATGCGATTGTAAACAATACTGAATCACCAACTTTTCAAAATACTATTGAGGCCCTAGATTATTCGGGCGAACAATTAGATAGAATCTCTAGTATTTTCTTCAATTTAAATTCAGCAGAAACAAATGATGAGATTCAAAAAATTGCTCAAGAAGTTTCGCCTATATTATCTGAATTTAGCAACGATATTACATTGAATGAAGATTTGTTCAAACGTGTAAAGGCTGTTTACGATTCTAAAAATGGCTTAGAATTAACAACAGAACAAGAAACGCTTCTGGATAAAAAGTATAAAAGTTTCTCGAGAAATGGTGCTAATTTATCTGAAGACAAAAAAGAAAAATTACGTACTATTGACAAAGAATTAAGTCAGCTAAAACTAAAATTTGGTGAGCACATTTTAGCAGAAACCAATAAATTTGAAATGCTTCTTACTGACGAATCTGATCTTTCTGGTTTACCAGAAGGAGCAAAAGAAGCAGCAAAACAATTAGCTGAAAGCAAAGGTAAAGATGGCTGGCTAATCACTTTAGATTATCCTAGTTACATCCCTTTTATGACTTATGCTGATAATCGCGAACTACGCGAAAAATTATCCAAAGCTTTTGGCAGCAAAGGATTTCATAACGACGACTTAGACAACCAAGATATTGTACTAAAGATTGCTAATCTTCGTTTTGAGCGCGCTCAACTTTTAGGCTATAAAACCCATGCTCATTTTGTTTTAGAAGAGCGAATGGCAGAAACACCTGAGAAAGTCAATGCTTTTTTAAATGAACTTTTAGATAAAGCAAAACCAGCCGCACAAGAAGAATTTGAAAAACTTGAAGCTTTTGCAAAAGAAATTGATAATATAGATCAATTACAAAAATGGGATTCGGCTTACTATTCTGAAAAATTGAAACAAAAATTATTCGATTTGGATGACGAAAAATTAAAGCCATATTTCAAATTAGAAAATGTTATTGATGGTGCATTTACTGTTGCCAATAAATTATTTGGGCTTCAGTTTGAAGAAATAAATACTATCGATAAATATCATGAAGATGTTTTAACTTATAAAGTTACAGACAGTGAAGGCGAATTGGTTTCTATATTTTATGCCGACTTTTTCCCTAGATCAGGAAAACGTAATGGTGCCTGGATGACCTCTTATAAACCACAAATGATAAAAAATGGTGTTAATGAAAGACCTCATGTATCTATCGTTTGTAATTTCACCAAACCAACAAAGAGTAAACCTTCGTTATTAACCTTTAATGAAGTTACGACTTTGTTTCACGAATTTGGGCACGCACTTCATGGCATGTTAGCCAACACCACCTATCCTAGCCTTTCTGGCACAAGCGTGTATTGGGACTTTGTAGAATTACCAAGCCAGGTTTTAGAAAATTGGTGTTACGAGGAAGAATCTCTAAAACTCTTTGCTACGCATTACGAAACAGGAGAAGTAATTCCGATGGATCTCGTTGAAAAGATAAAGGCATCATCAACCTTCCATGAAGGTATGCAAACCTTACGTCAGCTGAGTTTTGGAATGCTAGACATGAGCTGGCATGGTATAGATCCAACAGCAATTACAAACGTAAAAGCGCATGAAGTTAAAGCTTTTGGTGCGACAAAACTTTATCCTGATGTTGAAGAAAACTGTATGAGCACAGCTTTTGCACACATCTTTCAAGGAGGTTATTCTTCTGGCTACTACAGCTACAAATGGGCAGAAGTTTTAGATGCAGATGCGTTTGAATATTTTAAACAGGAAGGCATTTTTAATAAAACGGTTGCCGATAAATTTAAAACGTTTGTGCTATCTCAAGGAGGGACTGAAAACCCAATGACATTATATAAAAAGTTTAGAGGGCAAGAACCTCAACCTGAAGCGTTGTTACGACGTGCTGGTTTGATAAAATAAGCACAAACTTAATTCGTTTTAGTACTGCATGAAGTTTCTAAAACCTATAGGACATATCTTATTTATAGCGCTCTTAACCATATTAACCCAAGTTGGTGGATTACTATGGTTAATGAGTGTTTTTATTGCTGCAAAGCTTCAAAAAAGGAAACGGTACACTTTCCCTATTGTATATCTTGCTTTCAATCTCATTATAATTCCAAGTGTGACGCCTTATTTTGGAAGAAAAAAACTCCCACTAATAAAAAGTGCACTAAAACCTCAAAACCTTATCTATCCGTTATTGTTCCGAAATTATGTAGACAATGAACTTTATGATGTTTTACAAAAATCAACCATAGATTTAGCTCACTTAGGCATTAAAACAACTTACCTAGATGCTAATTTCCCTTTTTTAAATGGGTTTCCTCTATTTCCTCATCTTAGTCATAATGATGGAAAAAAAATAGATATCGCATTTATGTATTTAGAAAACAACAACAAAACAGATCAAAAGCCTTCGTTTATGGGTTATGGAGCTTTTACAACTGAATCAAACCCTACGTCCAATCAGTGTAAAAAACAAGGCTATTGGCAGTACGACCTAACGAAATACTTATCTCCAGACAAAAGTGATGCACTCCAATTGGATAGAGAAAACACTAAAACGCTTATTCAAGGATTGCTTTACAGAGATAAAAACTCAAAAATTTTTATAGAACCTTATCTAAAAAAAGAATTAGGATTAAGCAAATACGATAATGTCAGATTTCATGGATGCCAAGCTGTAAGGCATGACGACCATATACATTTTGAAATAAAATAAACTTTCAGTAATTATTGAAAGTTTAAAATTTATTGTATATTTGCTACATGGATTATCAAGAAGCAAAAGAAAAGTTTATTAGTACTTGGGGTAGTTTAGGTACACTTTGGGGCATCAATAAAGCGATGGCTCAGATACAAGCTTTGCTTTTTATTTCTACAAAACCCTTATCCATGGAAGAGATTATGGAAGAACTTAAAATCTCACGTGGTAATACCAGTATGAACTTAAGACAACTTATAGATTGGGGAATTGTAACCAAGGTCTTAGTAAGTGGTGAACGCAAAGAGTTTTTTACAACAGAAAAAGATGTACAAGAGCTTGCTCGCATTGTTGCCAAAGAACGTAGCCGTAGAGAAATAAAACCTGTAATCAAAGTTTTAGAAGATGTCTCCTCTATTAAAGATGATGGCACAGAAAAGACAAAGGAATTGATTAAACAAACCAAGGCTTTAAAAGAACTTACAGACGATTTAGACACCTTAATGAACAAGTTAGTAAACCAAAAACAAAACTGGTTAACAAAGTCTGTTTTAAAGTTAATGAAGTAGATTATATTTTTTTAAACACAACTTTCAATATTTTTTGAAAGTTTTAAAATAATAGAATTATGAAAACAACAAAAGTTATTTACCTGCTTAATATCACATTAATTGTCTTTAACCTAATACTCATTCTTATACCTTTCTACGCACTACTTTTCTTAATGGTATTAGGTGCATTTCAGATTTTATTTGCAATAATAATTGGGTTTCATTTTAAAGAAATGTCGGCTACAACTAAAACAAACTTCCTTATTTATATATTTTTAGTTGCATCTGTACTTTGCACATTCCTCCTTATTAGTAAAGGTTTTTTAGATTCCGGACAACAACTTATAACCTTGTGTTTTGTGACATCAATTTGCCTTGCGTTTTATAATTTATTCATCACTTACAAAACTCAGAAATAATGAATAAAAATCTTAAGACCCCTTTTGGAAAAATTGATTTTTCATGGAGAAAAACCCTTTGGTTATACACAATGATATTTCCAATCTTATTTATTGATTTCTCATCAATTCAATGGCAAGATTTAGCTTTAAATATTTTACTCTTGTTCTTAACTGTAGGTATAGGTCACTCTGTCGGTTTACATAGAGGCATCATTCATAAATCCTACAAAACAAGTAAAACATTTAGAAAAATCAGCCTCTATCTTTTTGCACTGACTGGATTGGGAAGTCCATTGAATTGGTTAAAACAACATTACTTTAGAGACTATTGGCAAAACAGAAATGATTGCCCTAGATACTTTCAATATAAACATTCTTTATTCACAGATTACTACTGGAATCTTCATCTTACTTTTATTCCAACAGATTTAGTACGTTATCAAATTCCAGAAGAGGATTTAAACGATTCAACTATACTTTGGCTACATAAAACATGGCAATTACATTATATCATCTTTATGCTCCTACTATATTTTCTTGTTGGTTTTAACAGCATGCTTATTGCAACATGTTTACGTACGTCAATCATAATTCTTGGCCACTGGTATATTGGCTACGCATCACATAAATACGGTTACTCTAGACATAAAATAAATGGCGCAGATGAGAGTGGCTACAACGACATATTACTTGGATTACTATCATTTGGAGAAGGTTTTCACAACAACCATCACTCTTATCCTACTTCAGCTAAATTTTCTTCAAAATGGTATGAAATAGATTTTGGATGGATGATTGCATATTTATTAAAAAAGTTAAGAATCATTTCTGCTGTAAAAACACAGAAAGGAAATTTAAAATCAACCGCAATAGCTTACAATTCTACAAATTGGAAATTACCAAAACTATAACACCATGAAAACACAATCCATACCTTACAGCGATTTTGCAGAACAAAACCGAATAGAAATGGTAGATTTCTATAACGAAGCTACCGAAGATTATGAGTTTTGGAGTTCTGATTACAACATGCATTTTGGTTATTTCATTCCGTTTAAAACAAATCCTTTTAAACGCGATTCTATGCTAAATGAAATGAACAATCAAGTCACAAAAAGACTAAACATAGGTAAAACCAAAAACAGACTTATCGACCTAGGTTGTGGTATGGGAGCCACAATGCGATATACATTAGAACATTACAAAAACGTCGTAGCTTACGGAGTAACATTATCCGATTTTCAGGTAAAAAAAGGCAACGAATTACTAGAAGGTAAAAACGGTATCATTTTAAAAGAAAATTATAACAACACCTCATTTCAATCCGACTCATTTGACTCTGCTGTAGCTATTGAAAGCTTTTGTCATTCGGGTCATAATTTTAATTCCCTCAAAGAAATGCACAGACTACTAAAACCTGGAGGTCGCTTTGTTATGGCTGATGCTTTTCTAAAAAAAGACAGATCTCGACTATGCAAAGGCGGCAAATTTGCCTACAATAAATTATGTAACCATTGGAGTTTAGAAAAACTAGAGACACACCAGCGCATAACGGAAAATTTAAAAGAACTAGGATTTACCAACATAAAGGTTGAAGATGTCTCGATGAGAGTAGCTCCTTCTGTTCTGCATGTGCCTTTTGCAATTTTAGGTTTTATTTTCAAAAAAATTTTTGGTTTCAAAAACCTAAAAAGAGAAAGTCTTCATAATTTAAAAGGATCTTTCTACGCTCTGTTATCTGGTTTGCTCCTTAAAAGTTTTGGATATTACATTATAAGTGCAACAAAACGTTAGGAAAATGTGAACACGTATTTTAGGTCTTAATTTTTTAACCTATTTTTGAATAAGCAATGAGAATGAAAAATGGCTAACCATCAATTAAATCCTAACAACTGGATTGATTTGTATTCAGATTACCTATTTAACTATACCATCTCTAGGGTTAATGATAGAGCAATGGCTCAAGATTTGGTATCTGAAACTTTTTTGGCTGGCCTAAAATCCATGAACAATTTTAAGGGAGAAGCCAGTGAGCGCACTTGGCTAGTCTCTATTCTCAAGCGGAAAATCATAGATTATTACAGAAAAATAAATTCTAACAAAGGAAAAGCTGAAGTTAGAATGACCTACAATAATGATTCTGAATCTGAAGGTGATTGGCTAGAAGAACGTGTAGCCGATCCTTTTGATAAAACTGCTGAAGATAAATTAGAAAATACCGAATTAGGTAATGCCATTTATGATTGTCTGTCTAAACTTCCTGAAAAACAAGCTGAAGTTTTTAAGATGAAGACAATTTTAGGTTATGAGACCGAAACGATTTGTAATGAATTAAATATTACTCCGTCTAACCTTTGGGTACTAATACACAGAGCAAGAACAGCTTTAGCTGATTGCATGGAAGAAAATTGGTTTTAAAATCAAAATGAAAAAAAGTTTTTTATTTATAAGTTGCGAAGAGGCCAAACACATTTGTGATAAATCGCAATATGGTGAAGCTACTGGTTGGGAACGCATAAAATTAGCTCTGAGGCTTTCATGGTGTCGTGTCACCAAGGCATATTCTAATAAAAATAATAAGTTAACAGACACTATAGAACATGCTAAAGTTGATTGTTTAAATACTGATGAACGCGATAAAATAAAACACCAGTTTGAAGAAGAGTTAGCTAAGCATCAATAAAACTATCAACCATAAAATTGGGAGACTTTCTACCCAAAACGCACTGTAATACTGAGATTGCTTTTTGTGAGCAAATAACACAAAACAAAGTGTAGTTATAAGCATTACAACATTTGAAATTATATCAAAACGCTCTACATCATCTTTAAAAAACTCTAAAAGAAAAAACAAAACTAACAACAAGATACCTATAATTTTGGTGTTTCTTACACCAATTTGCTGAGGGATAGTTGCTAGTTTTATACTGTCGTAAATAAGATCTCTAATTTCAAAAGGAAGCATTAATACAATTACAAAAACAAAACGTTGAACTCCTGTTATTACAACATCATTGTTTATATGATAACCATTTTCAATTAATGGTAAAAAGACTGTTGTAAATACCCAAACCAAGGCAATAACATAAACTTTTAGCCCACTAACCTGCCGTAGGTTTTTTTGACTATCCCTAAAGTATCGCATTGGTAATAAAGGTATCGCATACAAAAAAGTTATAACTCCAAAAACGGCAAGATAAATAAGTGAGTTTAAATTTAACTTTAGCGTATAATAGCACATACCTAAAAAGGCAAAAAAGGAAAATATCTGAATTGCTTTTAGCCAAGCTGCTAAACTTCTATGATGAAACTTAGCTACACCAAAATACTTCACAAAATTGTAACCAGTAATGGTGGCAAAGAAAACAAAAACTAATACATTTTTATCATACCCTATTTCAAACTGAACTAATGATACCCAAGTCATAGCCACCACAGCCAAAGCCACATGAATACTACTATTAATGTAAAAATTAAATATTTGCCTTAACATAGTCATTAAACAAAAATAATCAATGTGTTAATAACCCTTGGTTTCGGTTAAAAACTTTAATTCTCAATACTTAATAAAATAGTGGTTTTCTGTATTTTTGCATATCAAAAAAAATCGCAGAATAAAGAATGGACACAACCTCTTTTGCACTTAGACACATTGGCCCAAACCAAGAACAAAAAAACGCAATGTTAGATACCATTGGTGCTTCTAGCATAGAGCAACTAGTTTCAGAAACTATACCAGCAGGTATTAGATTAAAAAAAGACTTAGATCTAGAACCTGCAATGAGCGAACAAGAATATTTACAACATATAAATAAACTATCTCAGCTCAATAAAGTATTCAAATCTTACATCGGTTTAGGGTACCATCCTTCTAATCTTCCGGCTGTTATTCAGCGAAATATTTTAGAAAATCCAGGCTGGTACACAGCTTACACACCTTACCAAGCAGAAATTGCTCAAGGTCGTTTAGAAGCGTTATTAAATTTTCAAACTATGGTTATTGATTTAACAGGTATGGAAATTGCAAATGCATCACTTTTAGACGAAAGTACTGCTGCTGCAGAAGCGATGAGTTTACTGTTTGCTGTTAGAGATCGTGCTCAGAAAAAAGCAGGTGTTAATAAATTCTTTGTTTCAGATTTAGTATTACCACAAACTATTGCGCTTTTAGAAACCAGAGCAACACCAATTGGTATTGAATTAGAAATTGGTAATGAAGCAGAATACAACCTATCTGAAGATTATTTTGGAGCACTTTTACAGTATCCTGGTAAAAACGGACAAATTACAGACATAAAATCTTTTATAGAAAAAGCCAATGCTCAAAACATAAAAGTAGCTGTAGCTGCAGATATTTTAAGCTTAGTAAAACTTGAGGCTCCTGGTAAATTTGGTGCTGATGTGGTTGTTGGCACAACACAACGATTTGGTATTCCAATGGGTTATGGTGGTCCTCACGCTGCATATTTTGCTACAAAGGAAGCCTATAAAAGAGACGTTCCTGGTCGTATTATTGGTGTTACAAAAGACACTAATGGTAACAGAGCCCTACGTATGGCTTTACAAACCAGAGAACAACACATTAAAAGAGACAAAGCAACTTCTAACATTTGTACAGCACAGGTATTATTAGCTGTTATGGCAGGAATGTACGCTGTATATCACGGCCCAAAAGGTTTAGAATTTATTGCTAATAAAGTTCAGAATACCACAGCAACTTTAGCCACTGCTTTAGAAAAATTAGGTTTAGAGCAAGTTAACTCACATTATTTTGACACTATTCAAATAAAAGCAGATCCTGTAAAAGTAAAGTACGAAGCAGTAAAAAAAGAAGTT
>CEVA01241434.1_pt1 | contig 12468 bp, 10 predicted proteins | sample 361521 | NCBI WGS metagenome assembly CEVA01 (sample SAMEA2622823, study PRJEB7988) | marine metagenome | isolation source: saline water (ENVO:00002010), including | reverse complement strand
GTTGGGGGCAGTGCCACCATCACCGAAAACATGTTTGGATCAGTTGCAGGCCCGATCGCCACCGTTGCATCTTGTAGACTCGAAGATACCGAGACATCCAACGGCAGATCATCGTCATCAATGATCTCCACCTCGAATTCCAGCAAACCACCCATTGGGGCATGCTGCGTTCCTGGATCAGAAATCGTTGGTAGTTCACCAAGGGTTGATACATTGAACGTCAATTCAGTTGGCGGACGGTCGATACCCTCGAGCCCGGTCTCTATTGCAGAAAGCGTAATGTCAAAATCATGGGCACCCTCCGATGGCAATGCTACCGTTGCGACATACTGGCCTTCGGTGTCATCATTAATTACAAACGTGCCCTCCACGTCCTGGCTCGTACCTTCCGCGGTTCCGTCTGGATCCGGATTGGCGTCAGGATCTTCCTCGAATCCATATGCCATCACTTGCAGGTTTGTAAAGTCGACTGACTCACCGCCAGGCAATACATCATAAACACGAATGAAACTGTAGGTGCTATTGGCAAATGGATCTTCAATGTCATGGTCATTCACAAATGTCAAAAAGTTCATCTGGCCGGTAAAAAACTGGCCGATGGGTATCTTGTAATGCTTGATGCCCTGTAGACTCTGATAATCAAAAAATTCCTGGTTTCCGCGGAAGTTACCTTGCGTACCAAATAGTTGGAAGGCATTGAGCGCCGGGGTCACCCGATCCTTATCGAAGCCAATGGCATGGGTTTCACCCTCCAATGTGCTGCTGAAGTCGAATTCTAACACTGTATCCTCTGTCACCTGATAATCAAAAGGCACCGCCTTCCATGTGTTACCCGTCAAGGTCACCGACAGGCCCGGCATTTCTGGCACAATCGTGGTGGTGGCGTCAGGGCTGGTACTGGCGATCGAGACGTCAACGTCTGCACCCAAATCATCGCTGACCTCAACTCTAAACGCTCGAGATTCACCGGGTGAAAGTTCCAGATCACTGCTTAGTGAAGAAATTGTTGGGGTATTACCTACACGAAGAATATTGATTGATTGTTCCGTTAAATTGCCATTGCCATCATCCAGCATCACCGCCACCATGGCGCGCCCATCAAATTCTTCAGTCACCTCCAGCGTCATGGTCCCACTTTGCCCGTCATCTAATATTTCAATATCCCTGAGGTTCGGCACATCAAGCGGCTGATCCAAACCGGGAAGAAGCTCACGAGTTAGAATCCCCTCGAAAACATCCTGGCCAGCGATCATCTGCCCAATAATTGCATAGCTGGGATCATAGACGTTAAGGGTTTCATCCTCCTTCAGAATCACCCCATACTCATCGGGAAAAGTCGGTGATGTGGGGATATTGAGCCGCCAACGCTGACCTGGGATTTCTACCGTAAGCGTCACAGTTGCGGTAGCGGTCACATTGATGCTACCAAGTGCATCAATCACCGGCTGGCTGAGGGGGCCATCCAACAGGTCCGCCTGCAAATCCACTGGTATGGACCCGATTAGTGAGCTATTGAGAGCTCGGATGCCTGAATCTTCAAGGTCAGCCGTGATAAAGAATTGATTATCACTAGTATTGGGATTACCACTCATGTTGGCAAACGCCAACAGGCCGGGACTGATAAAATTGGTGACTGATGGGTCGACCGTGGCGTTGAATGACCGAAGCGGTGATTCTCCGCGACCATCCGCATCACCGTCACCATCACCCATTTGAATCACAAAGCTCGGCGAAACCCGGTGAACCGGAATGTCTGTGTAGTAGGGATCCGCACCGGCGATCACATTCCCCGACTCGTCAAAACCTAATGTTGCCAACTCTACAAATCGCTGGGTATTAACAGGAAAGTGGCTATCAAAAAGTTCAATTAAAATCTCCCCAACGGGGCTTTCTTGCCCGTTGTCATCCACATCTACGAAATTCAACCGGGCCAAACGATTATTCTGCGGCACGCTGACCGTGAGTTCGCTGTCGTCGCTGCTAGCTGTAATTTCTAGAACATCTAAATCATCATCCGCCCCATGGATTGGCACGGAAAGCGGGACCAAGACATTCCCGAGATAAATATCTTCCAGTGGCGTCTGAAAGACTGGCGTCGAAGAGAGAAAAAATCGCGACTCAAGGCTCTCAAGACCATGAAAGGCCTCGATCCGAGAATCACCGGAACCCATTTGACATAGCCCCACAATCTTTCGCCACAAAGAACTTCTCTTCCTAGTCAATTCCACGGGCACCCCTTCTTCAACCGATCACGATCCCAACCCACAAATGGTCAGCCCCCACCTTGATGCTCATCCACTGTATTTCATGATCGGCCCATAGCGACAGTAAACCACCAAATTCCGCGCCCAAATCCCCCCATTTATGTTGGTTATGACGATAAACACGATCGCTCCGGCACCAAACGCCGAGGAAGTATAGACCCCTCCCTTATACCGTCAACAGAAAACCCCGTGGCTTCTAGTTTTGGTCCCTAAACACACGTTTAACACGAATAAAGACCACTAAAATTACAATAATTTTCACCGTTTGACATTATTTAACCAAAACGGCAACACCTACGATACAAGCGACCTCAATCATTGGTGCATTGGTGGATCCTAACCCAGTTCATTTAAAGGTGGATTGGGCGCATAAGGATAGTCCACAGGCCGATAGTTGATTGTAAGTTCCGGCGTCTCGACTCGCCGGTAACCTTCAAGGCGTGAGGTTAAGATCCGGTCGAGAATTCCGGTGACGAGCAACGTCCGTTCAGCCGGATAGGTTGGTTGTCCAGTATGGAACATACGCTCGATGGCCTTCATCAAGTAGGCGAAATGCGGATAATAAGGCTCACGTCGCTCCTCTATTTGAGTAGCCATTGGGTTTTGGTGACCCGTTGGCTGCACCGCCACAGCAAAACCGCGACGAACATGCCGACCAAGCATCAAAACCGAGCCACGTAGCCCATCGTTGTATTCAAACAAAAAAAGTGCCACATTATCGCCGGTCAAGGTCTGCCAACGTTTGTCTTCAGCATCACGACGCTTGGGCAACGTGGCAACCGCCGCATCCAAGAGTGATTCAGAAACACGCCCATTGGCGATCGCTTGCGTCATCTGCTCACCCTGAAGACATTGAACCCATCGTACACCCGTCTCTGCACCGGCTCGTCTTTCAGCAAAGGCCTGTAATATTTCGAGGGCGTGAAAACCATAGGTATCCAATTCGTGATAACCCACCGCAGCGATCTCCTGGATCTTGGAGTTCATGGCAATCGTCGGAGCCCTCCGTCGGAAACTGACTGGGATCGACGATCCGGCCATCAACGGCACATTCAATGCCCGGGCCGCGTTGTACATCCATTCCGCATCGGACCAGACCGGGCCGAAGTGCTTGTCATTGAATACCGGTACAACCATCCCTGTCTTTTTAAATGTTGCGAGAATATGCTCAAAAAAACGGCGTCGTGGGTACAGGTGCTGTCCCTTTTTATTCCATGGATAGTCGCCATGCTCACCAACACTCAATACCCCGTCCACCGCAAGTTGCCGTGTCCCCAGCGTCAATGCGTCTTCAATCGTCGTAAAGATGGGAATGTTGTACTTTTTAGCCAGCACAAAGCCCAGGTCATCGGGCTTGGACTGATCTAGATACATGGAGGCAACTTTCAGATTCGGGCCAGCCCCGCCATCCTGTTCCCACCCCTCAAGAATCTTTCCCACCAAGACATCTGCATGCAGTCCCGGGCGGTAAACGGTTAAAATCGCAGCAATTGACTTTGGCCCGACTGATGCATCTGCCAAGGACGCCAGGCCCCCCGGCAGCGCGAGGGCCATGCCGCCAGCAGATACACGCCGCAAGCATTCGCGCCGCGTCATGACACCACGAGTAGAGTTTGGGTTATTCATATGCAAACGGTTCATGCTGCATTACCTTTTCAACTACCTGTCACCATCCTCACAAATTGTCTCCCAATACCCCACATTGGGGTGAGGTAACTAAAGTCGTAATCCAAAACATCAGTTTACAACGGTAGCGGCCCATGAACCAACAGGTAAGACCAAAAACTCAAAAGGGATGTTACTGCCATGCCAAGATACTTGATATCGTATTGATTAAAGGTAGCCGTTAAACTCAGGTTAATCGTACGCCCCTTGCTCCAACCAGGATTGCCATCTTTGCAATATTACTTAACTGGTCATCACGAAATTATTTTGGGAGCATTCAGTGGATACTAGTTTGAGGACAAATGTTGCCGGGGGTTATCGTTTCCTGCCAGGAATTGAACCTTATTGTTGTGGCGTGGTTTCCCAGCCAGGCTGGGAAATCGTACATGCCACACTAGATCCCCCGATACCATGGCGTGCGGGGCTTCATTCCATACGACAGTATTTAGAAACAAACGACCGAAGCCGGCATGCGCTGTGTGGCGTTGAGTTGCGCTGCCCTGAACCATTTTCGATGGACAACTTTATCAATTTCAACCATGAATATCGAGTACTCCTTGAAGAATGGGGCCTACTTATCGACGGTGACAATCCGGTCGCACGTACGAATGTAGCCCCTGTTGAATCACCGCCAGACGAATCCGTCATTTATGGATTTTCGTATACCGAACCAAGCACATTGCAACGCCCCACCTTTGTCATTGCAGGCAGTGGCGAACTTCGAGGCCGCCTCGATACCGACCATATTCTTCGATGTGGCGAAACAAGTGAAGATGCACTGCGCGACAAAGCACGTTGTGTTGTTGAAATCATGAATGAACGCCTGGTGCATTTGGGGAACAACGAGTCACTGACAACCGTTGACGTCTACACGGCACATGGATACCACCAAGCATTAATGCAATGTATCATCCCCGGCCTTCCTGCAGTAGCCCGCCTGGGTACACGTTGGTTTTACTCAAGACCCCCAATTCAAAATATTGAATTCGAGATGGACATGCGTGGTGTTCGCCAAGAATTGGAGATCCACTTAACCTAAACCGACTAACCAAACTGATCCTCGATGTAGACGTGCCGTGGTCAATATGGAGCAGTTCGCAATGGCCTGCTAATTACCATCCCGATTCTCTTGGCAGGGTAGAGATGTGGCCAGATGCGCCGTAACTAGGACCTTGAACCCGCCATCATGCCGCTCTTGGCCGCGTACAGGTAGCCCAAAGGGGTCCCATTAATTCCCACGCAATGCAACCGCACCAAAATACCTCTGAGACAGATTAATGAAACCAGACCTTTCACAGACTCAACTGTTCTTGGATGATCGCTGGATTGCCGAAAGCTGCCGCATCCAGCGGATATAGCATGAGGCACAAAAATACCCGGAACCCGTCCTTAAAGCTGAATACCCGTGGGAATACCATGCACCGGTTGCTTTTGGCACAATCCTTAAACGGCAAGACAAATTCCAAATGTGGTATGTCGCATGGACAAGACTGCAGTACATGCGACCTGTTGTTTGCTACGCCGAAAGTGATGACGGGGTGATCTGGCACAAACCCATGCTAGGACTGCAAGAAGTATGCGGTACAACCCAGAATAATGTCGTCATCAAGTCAGAAGAATACAATGCTGGTTCCATTATTGATGATATTTCTGTTATCAGTGACCCAGAAGACTGCGATTGGCCACTCAAGGCACTTTTCTGGGACGGCGACCCACACCGCAAGGGAACCGGCGAGCCAAGACGTTTTGGCATTTGGGCGGCACGTTCCAAAGATGGTATTCAGTGGGAAAAGATCGACAAGGTGTTGCCGCGATGGGGAGACCGTTTTAATGCCATGTCCGTAAAACACAAGGGGCGTTATGTATTGTTCGGACGCGTACCGGATATGGGGCACATTTATCCACAGGGGCGGGTTGTTTCGAGAATTGAGAGCACTGATTTAATTCACTGGACCACGCCCGAGTTGGTCTTGATGGCTGACCCAGAAGATTCACCACACATGGAAATCTATTCCGCAACCGCCTTTTCTTACGGCGACATCATGCTGGGTTCGATTGAGCGGATGCACATGTCGCCTGACAAACTGAGCCCCGAATTAATTTGGAGTGATGATGACGGCATCACATGGCGACGATCACGCAACCGCAATGCTTTGATTCCTTGGGGTCCGCCGGGCACATTTGATAGTGACTGGATCAATCTCACCACAAACCCTCCAATCACACATCATGACCAGTTGTGGATTTATTACAGTGGACGATCCGGCGCCCACAAGGTGCAATACCCCCACAACCATGGTGCAATTGGCCTGGCAACCATGAGAATAGATGGCTTCTGTTCAATCTATGGCACCAACAATGCCGGCTGGATTCTCACACCACCAATGACCTGGCCGGGCGGTAACCTCGAAGTCAATGTCGACCCGCGACGCGATATCACAAGCCACCCGATGCATACTTCGAATGAAAGGCTGCGTGTGGAGGTTCGTGATGAAACCAACAAGCCACTGGCGGGGTTCGGGATTGACGACTGTCACCCTGTCATGACCAATACCAGCAGATTTCCCACTTGCTACACGCCACTACAATTCCGGGGCGACAAGACGTTGCAAATTCTCAAAGGCAAGCAGATTCGTTTACAATTCGAATTGCTTGACACTCACTTGTACGCATTTCGATCTGGGCAAACCTAAGTAATTATCCATCCCTGATCCAAACGTTAATTCACATCTACGGACCTAAAAGTTGGCCCATAGAAGTTGAATCCGACAGTCGCAACACAATCGTAAATAGCGGCCTTCCTCCCAAAACAGTTCGAGCCCCGACCCCTCCCATCCTGCCATAAAAACATTTTCGTCTTGCTGATTACGGACAAAACGTCTATCAAGGCCACGCGGGCACTGACCTCGTAGGCGACAGCAACCTTTTGCCATCCCGGCTCACCTCATAATGCAGGCAGGACTATCCAGTAGACAATTTCAATTTACGTCGTTTCCTCTTCTGCCGGCGCTTCGGGCTCAATACCCGCCAGTTCCTGAAGCATGCGCCAATTCTGCCGACGATCTTCGTTACCCGCAAGCAGTTCAGAAGACGGAACGCCCTCTTTATCAAAATGCTTTGAAAAGCGACCTTCGCCGCGCGCAAAACTGACGAAATCAACCTTTTCTTTGGTTTTGGGATTAACATACCAATCTTTTTCAGGTAATGGATTGCCCTTGAGATCCAACCGATCTCTGATCCGCTCACCCTTTTCCGGATCGTAAATCATAAGTGGGAACGCGCGTGAGTCCACGGCGACACGTGCACGTTCACCCGCTAAGTGATCAGCAACCCCGTGCTCTGGCTGGCAGGTTGTAAACGCATTAATGACCGCAGGACCGTCAAACTCATTGGCACGCAGGATGGCCTTGTAAAAATGGTTGCAATGTGCCGCTGTTGTTTGTGCCATAAAAACATCAGGGTGAGCCATCACAATCTGAGCTAATTCCTTGCGCCGCTCGGTCTTACCGGCAATTTCCTTGCCATGAACACTCATCTTGGTGTCCTGCCCCATAAAGGTGGACGTCGAAGCTTGACCTCCGGTATTTGAATAGACCTGCGTGTCGAGCACGATCACCTTGATATTCATGCCGGTCATCAGCATGCGGGATAGAGCCTGAAAGCCGATATCGAGCATCGCCCCATCACCACCAATCACCCACAGCTTCTTGTCCTGCCAGCCTTGCTGGTCCCATTTCGCCCGAACCCCCATCGCATAAGTAGGCGCATTTTCAAACAGGGAGTTCGACCAGGGCAACATGTATGGGTTGTATGGATACGTCGATGTATAGACCGTATTACATCCGGTAGCCGCAATGAGACCCAAATTCTCAGGCCCATGTACAAATGCCGTCGCAGCAATAAACATCCGCAGAACCGTGGCTTCACCACAACCCGCACAACTGCCAGCGCCACCCACATACTGCAACGTATTCTCGCGGAGCATCATATCTGCTAGGATCTTCTCATTAATAAACTCTTCCGGGGTTGGCGCCATCTCTTTGAAGTGATCAAACTTCTTCGTGATCAAAGGCATATTCGTGTCGGTCTTCTTGATCATCTTCAAGGCCTGATCGTCACAGGCCTGAACACATTCAGCGCAACCCTTGCATTTGCTTGGGTCGATAAAAATCCCAAAGTAACCCGGTTCCTTTTTTCGTTTTTCGTTGACGGTCCAGTACTTCCGTGTCTTTGCCCACTCCGTCTCCAGGTTCCTTCGATCGGCCTGTTCCATCCCCTCAAGTTTAGGATCCAGATCGCCTTGGGGTGCTACTTTGGCAAGGATCGCAGTATCGGGACATTCCGTAACACAATCCATACATCCCACGCAGTTTTCTGCAATGAACTGCGGGATCTCGGGAGCAATAAAGGAAAAATCGCGTGGCGCTGCCGATGCAGCAGGAATCACCGATCGGGCCAGATCAAGATCCGTCTCAAGTTCAATATCACCTACGCCCTGTTCGTACAAGGGCACTACACGCTCTTTGAAGTTCTTGACATCTACAACTTCCTCAGCATTGGTTGGTAGTTTGGCGGGTGTGATGGCCATAATCGTCTTCTCCGATTGAACTTTGAACCGCAGATCACTTGAAACAATAGCGGCTATTGGATAATTATGAAATTACAGGCAATGAGGCGGGAATCCCGCTATCCAGAGATTTATCCTGAATCACCTCTATCGGAACCTCAAATACGTCCTCGTATCCATGGCGGATACACGTCAGATTATCTTGCACAACCTGCTCGCCTTTCCTGCCCCAGTAGCTGCGAACAACCTTCTCCACACCCGCCATCAGTTGTTCAAATGTCATATTGAATCGCTCAGCAAATGGTGTGGCGCGTAAAAAGATCCCCACCAGCACCACACCCATCATGCGAATACGCAGATCGGGATTCGTCGCGACCTCATCGGCAATCTGAAATGTATCAAGCGATAGTACCTTGGCATTGGAATCCCTGATGCGTTTACGCGCCCAAAGTGGCACTGCAGCCCAGACCTCTTCCGCAGTTGTTTTGGAGGTGTTAAGGAAAATTGTCCCGCCATCAGCCAAGCCACGAAGCGTATCACCAAGATTCAGGGCATTGACGTCATTAAGCGGAATAAATTCAACATCTTCCAACTCGCAATGGGTCAAAATCTTTTCGTGCGCGAGGGTGAGGTAATAGGTTGTGGGCAGCCCTTTTTTGGAAGATCCATACTTGGGATAAGCCTGAACCTGCACGTCGAAAAGGTCACCCATTAGTGATGCGATCACCTTGTTCGTTGTCACGCTACCGAAGCCACCCACCGAATGACCTCGCATCGAAAATGCACCTTCAGGCCTTACATCCGGGTCAATTGGGGGATCCAGAGCTGTTTCATGCTTGATACCAACAGTGCTAAATTCCTTGAACTCATTGCCTTCCAACGCTTGGCGCATGTTCTGCACCAAGGCCACGTAATGGCCAGGTCGGATATCACGACTGCCCAAACCTGCTGAACACTGCAACATCTTCGGCATCGGCTCAACGGCATCCACACCAGCAGACTGAAATTCTTCCAATCCAAGTGCCGCATCCACAAATGCAGTCTTGATATCACGCATCAGCGGGTTTGCCGGCGCTAGTGGATCATCCATCCTTTCCATCACGGTGAATGCCTTGACATTACGCAGGGCCTGAACGATTTCTGGGCCAGGAAATGGGCGATAACTGGTCACATTGATCGCGCCGACATTCACATTCATTTCTGAGCGGATGTAATCAATCGTTGGCTTTGCCGTCTCCATCATGCAACCCATACCAACTAGGGCAATTTCCGCATCGTCCATACGGTAGGATTCAATCAAATCGTACTCGCGACCCGTAGCTTCAGCGAAGATCCGCATGGCTGTGCGGACCGCAGGTTTCATATGGACATAGTAATGTCGCTGGGCGATCTTGCCCTTCATATATGAATCCTGGTCTTGGACGGAACCAGTCATCATGGGTTGATCCACATCAAACAGGTTGATGATCCGATCTTCCGGACGTCCGACATATGCCTCCATGAACTCTTTTTCTGGCAGGAGAACATTCTCAATCGTGTGGGTGATCAGGAAGCCGTCCTGAACATTCATAATGGGTGACTGGCAGGCTTCCGCCGCATGGCGGCAAATTAGCGCCAGATCCCCTGCTTCCTGCGGATTGCGGCCAAACAGAATGCCCCAGCCCGCATCCGCGCAACTCATCACATCGTCGTGCCCTGCGTGTACATTTAAGCTCTGGCTGGTCAAGGCTCGGGCACCGATGTGAAAGACGATCGGGAGCCGCTTACCTGAAATCGTGTATAAAACCTCTTTCATGAGCACCAGGCCTTGGCCGCTTGTGAAATTAGTCACGCGACCACCGGCCAGCGCAAAGCCCTCGCACGTCGAAGCCGATGAATGCTCACTTTCCAGTTCCAGAAAGATCAGGCCGTCACCCCACAGGTTCTTTTGACCATTGGAAACTGCCGATGAATAACCGCCACCCATGGCGGTAGAACTTGTAATGGGGAAGGCACCTGCGGCCTGGGTAATATTCGTCTCAACCCAAACCACAGCGCCTGAACCATCGGTGATGGTCGGGATTCCGGGAAAGGGCGGGTTTTTCATGTCAGATTTTTCACTCATATCAGGTTTCCACTGGGTCATACATTATAGAAGATACTGAATCATAATGCCCGCCGCCGCTTAGATTATCCATTAAGAAAGACGCCTCAAACGGCATTTTAGGCCTCTGATGGCGTATTTGACGTCAAAGTTTACTGAATGCCCCCAAGCTTCCAAGGGTATAAATACCCCTCAATCACCCAGTTCGTTCCGCTCCCCAAGCCCAAGAGCGTGTGACGGTGTACTCACGCACCCCATCATAGTCCTTGGGCAAACCTCGAAGCTGCTGTGGATCAAAACCAGCACCCACGTTTTGAAGCAATTCCACCAGGTGCTGGGAACCAAAGCTAAGCCCATGGACTTCAAATCCGTCGCCATTGAGGTCAAAAATTGTCGTTTTACCCGGTTCAACTAGAATTCGATTGGGGGTATTGAACCCCAATCGCATCTGTCGCAGAATCTTTCTGGCTGCGTCCTCTTCTTGGGGATCATAGTTGTACTGTCGACCCTCTGGCTCCGTCGCACCAGCGTTGGCCGGCTGGTCATCGGGCTTGATACCCCATCCCGAATCCGCAATGACCTTGTCTTTGTCCTTTGGGCGATGTTTATTCTGTTGTGACATCTTAGGCGTCAACCTCCGAACTGGCAGCCTGACCAAACGCCTCTAGGTCATCGGCAATGACCTGCAACCGTTTCTCCTCTTCTTGGCGGTTTTGGACTAAATCTCCATCCACCTGCCCTTGGCCATGATAGTGATGGTGCTGAGCTACATCTGGCGACCAATACGTGCGTCCCTTCTGAGCAAAGACCACCGAATCTCGAGCTGCGCGAACCAATGCATGGACGGCAGGCACAAGTGCAACCGGATCCAAAGACGGCTGATCCGCAATAAACTCTGAAGCGTCAGCCAGTTGCTCGCGGGTGACAGGATGGCGGGACGCCATGTAACAGGCAAATTGCGCAAACCACTCCTGACGCTGCGGCGTAAAACCCCTCTGTCGCAACATGGCCATGGCAAAAGGCCATAGATCGCACGGCAGCGTATCACGGATTGCAGCCGACACACGCGGTTCAGGGGCACGTTCCAAATGGAGCAACCGGACAAACCGCTCGACCATTACCTCATGCAACGTCAACTTGGCCGCGACGTCACCAGGCAACTGAACGGTTGTGAACGGCAACTCCTTGCAAATATCGCAGATCAGCTGCGTAATCTCCTTAGAAGTTGGCCGCCAATGGTTAAGAGTCTGTGACACATCTGCCTGATCCTGCGCATCAGGCGTAAACTGCGGGCCAAATAGAATCTCGATCTCATGCTCTTCGAGATCCTTCGATGCATCGTGGAGAAAGGCGTACAATTCCTCTGAGTGTTCCGTCATATAACGTGACAACTGGCGTTCGGTCTGCGGCTTCAGGGGCCTGGACCGCGCCAGCAAGTCAATAATGGCTGCTTTAAGTTCCTGGTACATCAACTCAGTCTTTATAGTCATCGCGGGCGGGGCAGAATACTTCCACGTAGGTTGAATCTTCTATTGCCGATAGCCCATGTGGCTTGTTGGCTGCGATCACATACCCGTCACCGGCAGATGCTTCGAACTCATCTCCCGGATTGACACCGAAGAACCGGAGCTTCCCGACAAGGCACATCCCAATCTGTACCGGATCGTGACTGTGTAACGGAATAGCCGCACCTTTCTTGATCTCAAAGTGACAAAGCATGGCGTGCTCGTTATAGCCCAACGTTCTACGTACCAATCCCGGCATGGTGTCAACCGAAATCGCGTGGGCCGTTGCAATACTCTTTTGTTTCATGGCCTATCACCCACCACAGAATCAGGACCAGCACAACCTAGAAGTCCGCGTATTCCGGCCTTGACGGTGTAAACACT
>CEVA01514463.1_pt1 | contig 12472 bp, 13 predicted proteins | sample 361521 | NCBI WGS metagenome assembly CEVA01 (sample SAMEA2622823, study PRJEB7988) | marine metagenome | isolation source: saline water (ENVO:00002010), including | reverse complement strand
CAATCCGGTTCCCAGAATCTACAGCACGAATTCCCCGACCAACCACGCGCAACATTTCAAGATATTCCGATGGATTTGGAGACCGACCTCCCCATTCACCAAGCAAATTAGGCTCATTCCATATTTGGAAATACCTAATTTTTCCCCGATAGCGTGCTGCTACACGTTGGGCAAATGCCGCAAAATCATCATAGTTAGCCGGCGGTGTCTGAATCGAAGGGTTGTCCTGCGGATCAAAACCAGGTGTAGACCACGCAGGAGGACGGTCTAATCGTGCAAGAATCTCAATTCCGAGATCTTCGGCGACAGCCACTATATGGTCGTACTTCTCCCATGAATTACGCCCCGCGGAATCAACATGTAGCCCAGGACCAATAGGCTCTATCTCCGCCCAATTGAATTCCTGCCTGATGATCCCAACTCCAGATCCTCTCAATACCTCCAATTCCCGCCGAACCTTTGCAGGATCAGGTTCACGATGTAAAAACGTATTTGCGCCAATGCCAGCTACGTCAGCGTCATGAATCTCAGATAACGCATTGACTCCATACGAAACACCGCGATCAGCCAATGCTGTCGCAAATAGCAATCCAAGCGAAATTACGACCGTAAGGATCACTGACGTTAGCGCGATTATCGGACGATAAAAGCTAGCCCTGATCTGTAACACCGGAGCGTTGCGCCCAGACCTATGGGAACGAAACGCCGGTCGCGGCACGTTTCACAGCCCTGTATATGAGACGCGGCGTAAAGTCTGTATCAACCATCCGAAAGTAATACTCGCTCATGTCTGGACTCAAAGAACCTTCAGGTTTTCGGAAAAACCAGATGTTAAACACCCCAGCCCATGGCCAATTGTTCAATCCGTAGCGTATGCCTTCCACTGACCACTCGGCCTGCTGCTCCTCTGAAACCCTCCGCCAGATCAACTTTTCGGGACTCATATCTGAAGGCGAGGCATTCCAACCATATTCGTTGAACCAAATAGGCTTATTGCCAAGTCCGAACTCAACCATCAATTCCCGCAAAAACTCTACACGGCGAAAGTTCAGAACATCTTTATTCGGCGCAGCCTCAGGCGGATATTCAAGCCCGAAAGCATTGGCTGCCTGCACATCCAAATAGTCGCCTCCACCAGCATCGTAGAATCGCTCGACAAAAGTTAATTCATCCATCGCACGCGGACTGTTTTCGAGTGTGGCCGCCAGCGGCGCAGCGATCACTATATTTTTGTTGTCAACGTCTTTAAGCGCACCAAAAGCTCGTGCCAAAAGCCGCGCATAGGCTTCAGGATCTGGGGGCAGACCACCCCACTCCTTGGCCAAGTTCGGTTCATTCCAGATCTGATAACAACGAACTCTTCCCCCATACCGACTGGCAAACATGGCGAGGAATTCTTCGAGATGCATTTCGTCGGTGGGTGGGGAAGTTGGATGTGGATGATTGGGCCGTGCCCAGGCTGGCGCCCGATCAATTCGGGCAATAATTTCAACCCCTGCTTCATCGGCCAAGTCGACAATCTCATCATATTTCTCCCAAGTTGATCGACGCGCTGATGCATCAAAATATTCACCACGACTTGGAATCTCCAGATCAGCCCATGGAATATGTTGTTTCATCCATCGGATTCCAGCATCACTAATCATTTTGAGTGTTTGGCGACGCTTCCAACTCTCCACCTCCAGATCCAGAAAAGTGTTTACCCCCCATGGCCAAACGTTTGCCAATGCAATGGGACTGGATTGTCGACGACGGATTTCGGGATCTCCACAAGCGGCAACAACTGGTGACGCAGCTGCTGCCAAAAGGACTGTCCGTCTGTTGATCTCTCGCATCATGCCAATTCTGATTCCAGCTCTAGACCCAGCCCAACCAAATACTCCCGAGCGATTTGCGCACTAGCCACCGGGTCACGCCCAGGTCGATCGTGACCAACAGCTACCCACCCGTTGAACTCTTGACCACTGAGTAGTGTGACGATCGATTCAATGTCAACATCGCCAGTCCCAAGTTCGAGAAAACCACCCTCATCCCAGAATTCCTGTAGCGATCCCTGTCGATGCATATGTTGTTCATACAAGTCAGCATCCAGATCCTTCAGCGTGACGTACCCAATCCGTTCAAAGTTCTTACGAATGAAGTCAACTGGGTCAATACCAGCGTAAAAGAGATAGCCGGTATCCGGAGCTATCAGCAATGAACCCGGATCAGTCAGACTCATAAGATGATCAAGTTCGTCTTCGGTCTCAACATAGGAACCGAGTTGGTTTCTAAACATGAGCTGAAGACCGAAGTCTCTTAGACATATGTGTGTCGCTTGAGCAAGCGTATCGGTGAGATGTGCCCACTGATAGTCAAGCAGACCATCATTCCGGTCACCAACACCGTGTCCAGCCGTCATCATGCGTTCTGGAACAGGACGGGAAGAAGTTATGACACAGTCGGCATCAACATCTGCGAAAAACTCCGCCGCTCGACGGAGCTGGTCCAATTCAATACCGCTGTAGACGTCCGAAAACCAGTTGGCCAAGAAACGACCTGCCGAAACATCAAGACCGGCGTCACTGAGCACCCGTCTAGCGAGCGGAACATTTCCTGCAAGATCACCAACACCTTCAATCCCAGCGTACCCAGCTTCGCGAGCCTCGTCCGCAGCCTCCAGAAATGGTGTGTCACCCCACATAGTGGTGGTGACGGCGACACGCACTTACTCGGTATCGCGACGCGCAGACACAGCACGCCCTGACAGGTTTTCTTCGGGCAACGCAATCACAGGCCTGGGCAAATCCTTTGCTTCTTTATCACGCAACACTTCAGACCGCGAACCCACAGCAGGGTCTTTCAACGGATGTTGGCCTCCAGCACCTTCTTGCTTTGGTTGTAGATCATGCTCAGTGCCTGATGTGACTGGCTCGACTGTTTTTTCGGCAGAACCTGTAGGCATCGAACCCTCATTAACATCATCTGTTTGATCAACTCCCGCACTCGTCGGCTCTCGCCCATACCGACGACCTGAAGGCCGCTGACGGGATCGCTGTACCCGAGGTCTAGCGTCATCCCGTTCTCGAATTCTATTTCGAGGACGATTCATCGCACGTCTAACCTCATCAAATAGACCTGAAGAATCAATCACTGCATCTGCAGATTGCAACAATCCGGAACTCGCAAGTTTTTGAGTTGTAACCAGTTCTACTCTTACGGCAGAACGTTGCATAGCCTCAACTAGTGGAATGAAGTCAGTGTCAGCAGTGACCAAGGTCAGTAGTTCAATATGTGGCGCAAGCTCAAGCGCATCGACCGCAATATTTACGTTTAAGCTAGCCCTCAGAACACCATCCGCGCGGCGCCGCAAGGGTTTACTGACGATCTTAAAACCACCGTCCGAAATTTGGGAAAGTCTGGACTGAGCATCAGGACGGTCGTCGTCGAGTGTCCCATATGCCACAGCGCGAACAAGCCGGCGATTTTGGGAAAGTCTCTCCAGAAGAGACCCATGATGCACCTGCACACCATGCTCACTCGACATTGCATCCAGAGAGGAAAGATCAACAAAAACCGCCTGTTTCAAAATTTCAACCAATAGGATTGCCCTTCACTAACCGTCGAACGTATACCGATGATAATTGACACAGCGATCACCACCCGACATGAACAAGCTAAAACCGACCCCGCCGAAGCACATCAAGCACATCAACCGCGCCAACAAGCCGGTCGCGCTCCACCACAAGGAATCGTCGAACGCCTTCATCCCTAGCCCTATTGAACGCATTCTCGAGCGACTCGTTCGGATCGATCAGGGAAGCATCATCTACGGACCGTGCAGCCTCCCGCAGCAGGGTATCCGATCGACGCTCAACAGGAATGCCCGCAATATCCTGCATAACCAAAACGCCCGCAAGACGCCCAACCGGATCAACAACTGGCCGGGTTTCGTGCCCATCGTGATGGAGTCCCCGTTCCATAAATTCCTGAACAGTTCCATCATCAGGAACAGCCCCAGTATCCGAATGAAAGACGTCGCGAACCCAGACACCTTTGAATCGCTCACGTCTTTTCGCATCTTTGTAGCCGCCTCGAGCTGACGACCAAAGAAGCCACCCGATCAAAAGGGTCCAGATTGACTGCACCGATGATGCCTGCATAAACAATTGGGCAAGACCGTAAACGATGAGCGCCACTCCGAGTGCCGACCCAATAAAACTCGCTATCCCGGTTGCTCGCAAGAAATTTCCAGAAAATGCCCAGACCATTGATCGTAGGATTCTTCCACCATCCAACGGAAACCCCGGCAACATGTTGAAAACTGCCAGGACCAGATTCATTTGACCCAACCACGTCATAGTGACATGAGGAATAGATACAGCCGGGAAATTCCCGGCGAGAACAATGAACAAACCGCCGAGGGCTGCGCTCGTAAGAGGACCCACAATCGTTATAACGAATTCCTGTCCTGGACGACTCGGCTCACTTCCAATTTCAGCTACTCCGCCAAAAATAAAGAGCCGAATTCTTCGCACCGGAATACCTGTGCGAACCGCAACCACGGCGTGGGCTGCTTCGTGCAACAAAATCGACGTAAAGAACAAAAGACTGGTGACTAAACCTGCTAACCAAAGAGTCAGTTCCGATGCTTCCACTGCACCGGAACTCCGGAAACTCTCGTTAGCCAGACGCACTGGAATTATTGAGGTGGCAGTCGTGTAGGTCACAAATGCGAAAATGACCAACCAGCTGGCATCAAGGCTAATATCAGTGCCCCGAATCGAAAAGACGCGCCACTGACCCGACACCGTCTTTCTAGTCTCAGAACGCTTCGATAGCGAGTCCGTCAACGAGTTGCCCCTAGACTCCAGCTGTAAATGCTGGCGCAATGAGCGACAAAATGAGCACGAGCACTGCAAGTAATGCAAGCACTGACCAAACACGCGTGAGAGTGAACCACTTCCGCATAGACGGCAGACGAGTCCGACGCCTCATTTCAGACGACGTGCGCCGGCGACGCTTGCGATTACCCATGAACACCTCCACAAACCCTATGGGGTCGTCGCACGAGACCTACTGGCACGCGATGCAGGACGTCGGGCACGGCTTTTGCGAACGTGTAGAGCCTTCGAGGCTGACAGGTCAGTCCAGTCATTAGCAGCTACTCGCAGGTCTTCAGAAATGGAGTCCGCGAACGAGTAGGTTTCAACACGCAACCCGTGCTCCCGAAGAAAATCGACCATTGGAACATAATCGCCATCGCCAGAAACCAAAGCCACAACGTCCATTGTCGGAACACGACGAATCACATCCATAACCAACACAATGTCAAGATCGGCCTTCCGAGTCCCGTCAGAAAACACCTTGATAGGTTTTGTAACTACGTCATAACCCAACCCCCAGACCGGAGCAACAGAGCGCTGATGCTCGAGACGGCCTGCAAAATCAGCGTAGATCGGACAGTACGCTCTCGCATGAATCAAGCGACGATCAGCCGTCACGTGATTCAGCAACTTGGAAAAATCAATGCGAATGGGGTCGTCTGGATCTCGATCACTGACGTTTGCGGTATCCACAAAAACACCAAGCCGTAACTTGGGTCCGTTCCCAGCACTGACACCAGACTGGTCACCATTAGCACTGGCAAGCCGGCCCAATTCTTTAATCGAAGCAACAAGCTCCCGTTCTCCAGGCCGCTCAGCAGCAACCGCCTGTTTGAGTTCGTCCACAAGAACTCGAAACTCCTGATCTTCCGAGTTTCCAGTTCCATTCACATCTGCCGATATATTTTCAGGAATCGGTGAAATCTGTCGCACAATTACGCGCCCTTTCTTTTTGGTTTTCGGGTCGCAGTTCGCCTGGCTTTAGCCTTCGCTGGCGCCTCCTTCTCTTCTTTCTGAGTAGCAAGTTCGACTAAACGCCTGTCAATTTCGGCCTGGCGCGCCAACTCTCGAGCCTCCGCCTCTTCTCGACGCTGCTTAACGTCATCGACGTTTGGCGAATTAGCCTGTAGCGCGTCCCAAAGTGCCGAGAGTCGATCAGAATTACCACGAATTTTTAGGTTTGATTCAAACGCGACCTGGGTCATTTCTTCAACAAAATCTGTTAAACGTTTTTCCACAGCTTCCAGCTGCTTTCGGATCTGAAAAAACCCCGCATCGAGATCCTTGTCAGCCCGCTTGTATTCCCGCTCAGTCTCAACAACCTGATTGCGTAGTTCGCCAAAGTTTTCGATCAACGCGTTGGTGGCTTGAGCAATCATTCGATGATGAGACCGGTGCGATACCGCCTTTTCTTCACTTGGAATAGCCGTTCCATCCGCCACGTTCGTCGCAGACGTTGAGCCGGAGGTCGATGACCTTCGGCTACGTCGTCCGCGTGAACTCTGTAATGCCATTTGTTACCACGTGCTCCATTTCGTGAGATGCCAGATTTCTTCCAATCACGTCGATTCGAGCCGGCGCCGGACCGAACGGCCGAATCTCCCAATCCCCAAGTACCACATCAATCAAATGCGACTCGCTCCCTGCAGGCACAAAACCCTTCGCCCTAATTACCTCACCATAGGTGCCCTTTGCCAATTCTTGGACAAACCGCTCAACCACTTCCGTGTCCAATCCATCGGTGGCTACCACCACCCGCTGGAGACCTAGCACCTCCAGTCCATCATGCGCATCTGTGCCTTGTCTCGGATCCTCAAGGAACATCCGAGGACTACCCTGCCTGATCGCCGCAACCACCACGTCTGGATTCACGTTGCAATGAACCGTCTCCACCACCGTAGCCAGCGAATTAAGACTGCGTACCCACTCACGAGCCTCTCGCCGTTGAGCCTCAGTCGCCACATCCTGCTTGTTTATTAACACTAGATCGGCATCAATAACTTGCCTTGGGTAAAACTCACCCAAACTGTCCCGAACCAAGGCGAAGTTTGAGGCATCGAGCACCGTGAGGAGTGAGTCAACGGTGACAATAGACTGCACAACAGGAGACGTAAACACGTTTGCAAGCGTGCCTGGTGAAGCAAGACCCGTAGGTTCGATTACTAGGCGAGCGGGACCCACAGTTTTATGTATCTCGTCTAGCGCCACAAGCAATTCGCCACGGACCTCGCAACATACGCAGCCTCCGATCAATTCACGGACAACAAGATTGTCGGAAGCAAAAACGACCTGATCCGTTCCTTCCATACCGAATTCATTGACTAGCAAAACCGTGGGTTCAATCGTAGTGAGACGCGGCACGAGGGACCGCAGCAACGTAGTCTTGCCGGCTCCAAGAAAGCCGTACACGATTGTCGCCCTCATCCCGGCCGTTTTTCGTGCCCGGCACAGGAGCTTCGAATAAGCAGCCTAGACAGGTTCGTAACCGCTGTTATTTACGGAGCACCAAATATGTGTTGGTACATATGGACTTGAATGGCCAAGTATTGCACGTGAATGTGTTCTGAGCCTCATTTCCCTGTAAGTCAGAAGACGAAAACCGATCATCAAGCACTAAAGTTCCTTCATGTCTCGCCAATTTGGTCCGACCTTAGCATCCACCACAAGAGGGATTCGCAAGTCGACGGCCGACGTCATCCCATTGCACGCAACTCTCGAGAACTGCTTAAGTTCGGAAGACGGAACCTCAAACAACAAATCGTCATGCACCTGCAGAATCATCCGGCCAGAAAGATTTTCAACCGTAATAGCCTCATCAACACGAACCATCGCCATTTTCATAATGTCCGCGGTCGTCCCCTGTATTGGCATGTTAATCGCCATTCGCTCAGCTGCCGCGCGCTCGTTGAAAGCCCGCGATTTTAATTCAGGGAGATATCGTCGTCGGTTGAATAAGGTCTCTACGTAACCTCGATTGTGGGCTTCCTCTATTGTTGCGTCCATGTACGCCTTCACGCCTGGATACATGGCAAAGTAATTCTCAATAAACGCCTCCGATTCCTTGAAGGAAAGACCTGTCTGTGACGCTAACCCCCGAGCACTAATCCCATACACAATGCCAAAGTTTGTTGTCTTCGCCAGCCGCCGCATCTCATCCGTAACCTGATCAAGCGAAACGTTGTGTAAACGAGCAGCAGTTGCTGAATGAATGTCATGACCATCAGTAAACGCCTGGCACATCCCAGGGTCTTCGCTGATATGAGCAAGCACTCGCAGATCAATTTGAGAATAGTCGACAGCCAGAAGTGACCAATCCTTATCCCTGCCAACAAACGCCTGCCGAATTTCCCGACCACGAGCTGTACGGATCGGGATGTTCTGTAGATTCGGGCTCGAGGACGAAAGACGACCGGTCGTAGTCCCTGCCTGATTAAACGTGGTGTGAACACGCCCGGTAATCGGACTTACCAAGCCAGGTAAAGCATCAACATACGTGGACCGAAGCTTGCTTAGCTCTCGAAATTTGAGCACTCGGCTCGCTATCGGGTGAACCTCTACCAGCTCTTCGAGCACACCACTGGCCGTCGAGTAACCGGTCTTGGTTTTCCGCCCCACAGGCAGACGTAGTTCATCAAACAACACCGAGCCGAGTTGCTTCGGTGAATTGATATTGAATTCACGCCCAGCATCACCATGAATCTCAGATTCAAGTTCGTGGATCTCCTTGGTCATCGACAATGACAACTTTCGCAAGACCTCACCATCGAGCGTAATCCCACGAAGCTCCATGTCGCCAAGAATCCGCGCAACTGGCAGCTCCATTTGCTGAAGTAACGAGGTGAGCTTGAGGCCCACAATCTGCACCTCGAGTTCTTGAGCTAGAAGTAAGACAAGAGAAGCACGGAGAGCTGCGGGATGCACAACATCACCAGTATTTAGTTGACCAAAGCTACCGACAGGCGGTGGTTGTGGAAGTTCCGGTTCCACCTCAACACCACAACGACGAAACACCAAATCCTCTAATGATTTTGGAGTCGCACTCGGTGTCGCGATATATGCCGCGAGAAACAAGTCATTTATCACACCACTTAAAGAGATGCCCCTATTGAAAAAAGCCCGATACAAAAGCTTTGAATCGAATGTGACCTTGCTCGAATCCTTCGCCTCCAACCACGGACGAAATTCATCAAGACTGACGCTACTGTTAGTGATCGGGATGTAGGCAGTTTCATCCGTCCAAGCCACCGCAAAACCAAGTAAGTCAACCTCTCCTGTAGAAGCCCGAACACACGGAAAAATGGCGACTTGCTCAGCGTCCATCAGTTGCTGAACAAGGGATCTAGCTTCGTCGGGATCGTCGATGATTTTGGGCGCTACGCTCGGGAGCACAAAAGCTGGCTCCGGCTCCGACCCATCAAGAAACGTAAGTCGATCGGCTAGATTTCGAAACTCTAATTCCTGGAACAGGCTCCTAACCGCTTCTGCGTCTGGCTGCCAAAGCTTCGCCTTCTGAGGCTCAAACTGGACTGGAACATCACAGACGATTGTGGCCAAGTTCCTCGAAAGCTGGGCAACCTCTTGCTGACCCTCAAGCCTGCGTCGGACAGCGGGCTTCAACTCATCCAAATTGGCATAGATTTCATCGATATCCTTGTATGTTGAAAGCAGCGCAGATGCTGTCTTTTCACCTACGCCCCTCACTCCGGGAATATTGTCCGAGGTATCCCCTAACAGTCCTTTAAAATCCACAACCTGAGCTGGCCGTATGCCCCATCGCTCGACTACCGCATCCTCATCGTAAACAAGCGGGGCACCAGTCCTAGGATTGGTGCTCAAGACCCGCACATGCTGAGTGACAAGTTGAAACGCGTCTCGATCTCCTGTCACCAGCCATACGTCGAATCCAGATGCCTCCGCCTGATGAGCTATCGTGCCCAACATATCGTCCGCTTCATATGAAGGCAGTTCAAAAATCGGGATGCCTAGTGCATTCACCAGCTGGCGAACACGACCAAATTGAGCAATTAGATCGTCATCAGGGGCCTCACGATTTGCCTTATATGAGTCATACATCTCATCTCGAAATGTAGGGCCCGGCAAGTCAAAAGCCGCGACCGCATGGTCAGGCTCAATCTCATCGACAATGCGTAACAACATGTTCGCAAAACCGAACACGGCATTGGTCAGCTCACCAGAAGACGTAGCGAAGTTTCGAGGCACCGCATGGTAGGCGCGATGAATCAGCGACATCGAATCAAGCACGATAAGTCGCGGTCGTTGTACCGTAGCCATACCAGTCAGTGTACGAAGCCCCGACCTAAACTCCCGCTATGACTCTAATAGTTTTATAGATCACGAGAAACCAAAACGATTCGCTCTCCCGATCGTGACCTCTAGAGACAAGCCACCGTGCTTATTTTTCTATCAGCCATTGAACTGTGCATACACAAAGCATCCAACACAAAACCCGACGACCGCCTCCAAAAGTTCGCATACCAGCAAAACACCGATCAGGATTATCGCAACGGTGGGATTCACTAGATTTAGGAGCGTGGCTACGACCGATAAGACAAGCCCTATCGTCTACGAAAAACGCTTGGGCGGACCATCTACATGTTGTTGAGGCCACTTCACCACTGGAAGAATCACGCGCATCGTAAGGTGCGAAAAAGGACACATGGTAGTCCCGGTAAAAACCCGGCCCGTATACCCACTAACCAAAGCGAGCATAAACCAGCCCTCGATCCCACTACCCGCGACCGCTAGAACGAGCGTGACTATTGCGAGAACCGAAACCAGACCAGCCACTGTTCGCGCGGTGGTGTTGTCAACAGTCGACGGAAACGAAAACACGGTTCGTAGAGTTCCCATATGAGCCAGGTTTCCTGCGTGGCGGTATCAACTGATACTCACCAGTGCATCTATTGTGGGCCCCAGATTGTAAATGGTCTTACAACCAATTTTTCGCCAAAACCTAGATCGATACCGCTCTCGCTCCACCAAGAACAAAATGGAATATAAGCCTCCACACTCCCCCGGCAAGATCGAAAGCGGCATTTCCTGAAACCGACGTTCTACCTAAACGATGGTGCCCCCGCCTGAATTATCCTTCGGCCACCCTGATATTGATCCAAAGAACCCTGCAAGCGCGAGCAACAAGCACCCAACGACATAAAACCAAGGCGATACCAAACCGGCACCAGCCAGTACCAACTTAAGAATGCCGAGAAACACCAATGTACCTAGCCGAGCCACTGATGCCAGAGACCAATCCATCACTATTCGTGGCTATCTCGAACCATACTTCATAGAACCTTCGTGGCCAGAAGTCTTATCCAACCGAACAAGCCATCTCATTGCCACAACACGACGGGGATTTTATCTTCCCATGCCCGTTCGGGCATTTGGATACCTGTACTGAGGAACCGTCATCTGTCGTGATACTGTCATTGACCAAAGGATCACCGCACTGGCCACAGGTAATGTCAGCAGACATCCCACACGCCGCGCATTCGTAAGTAGCCATTCGAAAAACTCCATTTTTCGACCGAACATCGGTTCATCTTTGCACACCCCGACCTAGCACTGAGCTATTTAAACCCCTCGACTAGCTGCCTCCGTGCTGACCCAAGCGAAAATCGCCAATCGATAAATGTGAACCTCGGCCATGCCGACGCACATTAATCAGCTCTGCTGAAATCGCTAAGGCAATTTCAGCCGGAGTTTTCGCACCAATATCAAGACCAATCGGGGCAAAGACTCGTTCGAATTGGTCCGTGCGAAAACCTTCACCCAACAAAGTCTTGTAGACAACATGAACCCGTCGCCGGCTGCCGATCATGCCAATATAAGGCGCTGGCGATCCAAGTAAGAGACGGAGAGCTGCCTCGTCAAATCGATGAGCACGAGTCACCAAGACCACAAACGTCCGGTCATCAATTGCATAATCTTCCAAGAACGCTTCGATTGGACACGCGAACACTTCATCGGCCGCTGGAAACCGATGCCGATTAGCAAAATCGGCTCGCTCATCAACAACCACCGTCTCAAACCCTAAAACGGACGAGATGTTGGCCAACGGCTGCGCAATATGCCCAGCACCCACTATTAACAAGCGTGGCGTCGCAACAACCACATCAAGGAACACGCGAACATACTCAGAATCTCGTCTGGTCGCCTCGGTTCCGTCCGTTCCCAAGGTGATCATCTGAGGATGACCAGACACCAAGACGCTTGCCGCTTCGCGCGCTACCACTGCATCGACCTTAGAATTATGGACACTTCCAGTTAGACCCTCAGCGTCCGTATACCAGGCACGTAACCCCGGCTCTTCACCATCCACGCCCCTAGCACTCACAAGATGGATCAACACGACAGGGGTTCGAGTGTGGAGCGCCTCTCGCGCCGCCACGAGCACCGCAGCAGTTGGATTCATCCGACAGCCCTGGTTCCACCGCCATCCCACGACTCCAGCAAGACTTCCAATGTTCCGCCACAGACATCACCCTCGCCTCGAACGTCATCAACGAGCTCAACCGATATGGCTCGGCCTTTGCCATCTGCCAAAACTCGGCGGGCCTCAGCACGGACATCCGCCTCCACACACC
>CEVA01024773.1_pt1 | contig 12480 bp, 9 predicted proteins | sample 361521 | NCBI WGS metagenome assembly CEVA01 (sample SAMEA2622823, study PRJEB7988) | marine metagenome | isolation source: saline water (ENVO:00002010), including | reverse complement strand
ACGAACCAGGCGGTCGGAGGTTCGAATCCTCCTGCGTCCGCCATCATTTAAGTGAAAATTCAGAACGTGAGTTCACACATATAACGGACGCATAGCTCAGCTGGGTGAAGAGAAACCAAAGCAACGCTTTGCAGTTCGATAAACGCGAGTCAGGACGACGAGCCGGAACCCTGCTACAGGATGTACTAGGGCAATAAAACATATAACGGACGCATAGCTCAGCTGGATAGAGTACCTGGCTACGAACCAGGCGGTCGGAGGTTCGAATCCTCCTGCGTCCGCCACTTCCTTTAGAGAGAAGTGATAACAAACCAACGAAAGTTGGTTTTTTTATGTCTGAAATTTGATGTAAGCATACGGATGCGAACCACCGAGGTTCGTTGATTACCAATTCTGGCCTGCACCCGCCACTTCCTTTAAAAAGAAGTGATAACAAACCAACGAAAGTTGGTTTTTTAATGCCTGAAATATAACCCTCGACTCTTTACTTGATAGTTAAACCGCTCAGCTATTTATCCTTCGGTTTATCTCACGTTGTAGGTCAGACTTCAGTCTGACAATTTTGCCATCCTGCACCCGCCGTTTCCTTTAAAGAGAAGTGATGATAAACCAACGAAAGTTGGTTTTTTTGTGCCTGAAATATAACCCTCTACTCTCTATTTGATAGTTAAACCGCTCAGCTATTTATCCATCGGTTTATCTCACGTTGTAGGCCAGACTTCAGTCTGACTACTTCGTCGTCCTGCACCTTTTCCTGCTTTTATCTACCTTTTGTCTCACTGCGAAAATAGCGCTAGCTGGGATTGTGCTCTTGGCTGTTTGTCTCCTACCTATGCCAATAAACTTACAGCTTCGCTCCAAAGTTACTGCCTAGAGCAGGTTACAGCCCGTTCGCTTTGCTACGTTAAAGCTAAGTTGGAATCATTAATCATCGACGATGCATTGTTAAAAAAGGAATAAAGTATTCCTTTTTGTTGTTTGTTTTTATAATATTTTGATAGGATGAATTTAAGCCATTTATTTAACCTGTGACGGTTGCGCCCAATCGGCGCGCTATCAAGGTTATGCGGAGCATAACAATGACAAAAACCCCGGTATCGATAGTGTGTGCGTTAGTTTTAGGTTGTACCTTAGGTGCAGGGCACAGTGTTGCCCAACAAAGCAATTACGCCCCTTTTGTAAGTGATGTGCCTTTAGTTCAGCAATCCATGCTTAATCCTGAATTTTGGTTGCAACGCCAAAGTGACAGTAAACCGCTGATGTCGCAGTCGCAAATCCAAGCCTTCAATCGCAGTCTCATCAATAATAACCCTTACATTATCGATCCCTTAGCGATGCCGGATATGCTCTCTGCTAAGGCGTTACGCAGTTATATCCGTAACACCAGTAGTACGCCTTCAAGTCCTCGCTTTTATGTTGATGGCAAGCAACTTGAACGGGCCGATTTTGCGCGTTATCACGCTAATACCAATATTGATGCTGTGACTGATAGTAACCCGGTGCGCTTTGGACTGATTGTTGAGCGCACCTCATTGCGTACCTTCCCAACCGCCGACAGGGTGTTAAACGGTGAAATGGATGCCGACTTAGATCGCTTTCAAGAAACCGGGGCGTTTCCGGCGGAGCCTGTCGCTGTATTGCATGAAAGTGCTGATGGTCAGTGGTATTTGGTGGCAGCCTATAACTATACCGCTTGGGTCAAGCGCTCCGCAGTGGCGGTAGGTGATAAGAACCGCATCCGTACCTTCACTCAAGCTGATGACTTTATTGTAGTGACCGGTGATAAACTAGAAACCACTTATGTTCCTAATGAACCGCGTGTTTCCGAGGTGCAATTGGATATGGGTGTGCGCTTGCCGCTAGCCCCAAAAGAGCAGGTCAAACACCTAACTCATGGGCAAAACAGCTTTGCCAGTTATATTGTGACATTGCCTGTGCGCAATGACGATGGCACCTTGAGCTTTGCTCAAGGCTTGATACCGCGCAGTGCCGATGTGCATTTAGGTTATTTGCCGCTCACTGCGCACCATTTAATAGCTCAAGGGTTTAAGTTTTTAGGTGAACGCTACGGCTGGGGGCATGACTATAATGCCCGTGACTGTACCGGCTTTGTCGGTGAAATTTATAAGGCCTTTGGCGTGTGGATGCCGCGTAATTCATCGTGGCAGGGTAAAACCGATTACGGCCACAACTGGCGTTTTGATAAAGACAGCACAGAGGCACAAAAGCGCGAGGTTATCGCGCAAATGCAGGTGGGCGACCTTATTTACATCCCTGGCCATGTGATGATGTACATTGGTTCATACCAAGGCCAACCTTATGTCATTCATGATGTGAAAGGTCTAGGTTATATCCAGCAAAATGGTGAGTTTTACGATGGCGAGCTCAATGGCGTGTCGGTAACGCCCCTATTACCCTTGCACTTAAATAGCACCACTTCTTACCTTGAGCGCACCTATGCGATTAAGCGCATTGCTCAAGGAGCAGAGCAATGATCATTCAGTCTGTGCGTTTTGCACGCTTATCGGTGCCATTGCATACGCCATTTAAAACGGCGCTGCGCACGGTGACGCATATTGATGACCTAGTGCTGATTATTGACACTCGATGTGGTCGCCGAGGTTATGGTAGTGCACCCTCAACGCCTGTTATCACCGGCGACACCCATCAGTCGATACTCAGTGTTATCGAACAAGTCCTTCAACATCAGCTTATTGGCCAGCACATACAAGATATCAATCGCTTGTGTGATGACCTAGCGACTGCAGTGGTGGGTAATTATTCCGCCAAAGCGGCGTGTGAAATCGCCCTCTATGATTTATGGAGCCAAAGTTTAGGTGTGCCGCTTTATCAGGCTCTGGGAGGGCTCCAAAGTGAACTGAAAACCGACGTCACCATCAGCGTAGATAGCATAGATAAAATGCTCAGCGACTGTGATAAGGCACTGAGCAACGGTTTTGATGTGCTCAAAATTAAAATTGGCAACGAGCTTGAGCAAGACATTAAGCGGATACAAGCCATCGCTGCTCATGTCGATAGCAAAGCATCTTTACGTTTAGATGTGAATCAAGGCTGGGATGCCAAGCAAAGCGTGCGTGCACTGAAAGCAATTGAAAGCCAGGGTATTGTACTGGAATTGGTCGAGCAGCCCGTGCCAGCCCATGATATTGATGGCCTGTGCTACATCAGTGAGCGCGTGCAATCGAAGATTATGGCCGACGAAAGCGCCTTTTCTGCTCAACAAGTGCTTACCCTATTGGAGCGCGGCGCCGTTGATATCATTAATATTAAATTGATGAAAAGTGGCGGTTTAAGCCGTGCAATTCGCATTGGTGAGGTTGCGGCAACTTATGACTGCCCGTGCATGATTGGCTGCATGCTAGAGGGCAGTATTGCGGTATCGGCAGCGGCTCACCTGGCTGCAGCAAAGACACGGCAAATTAGTCTCATTGATTTAGATGGTCCGGCTCTGGGGCAATATGACCCCATCCAAGGTGGGACGAGGTTTGCGGGCCCAGTGATCAGCCTTAATCAGACAGCCGGGCTTGGTATAGCGGCGATAGACGGCCTTATCGAACTAGCTGATGGAGTATGGCAATGAATAACACATTACTAAGCTTACTACTGCTAATAAGTACCTTAATGAGCGGTGGCGTCGCATCTAAGCCACAACCCATAACACTGAACAACCAGCAATTGGTAGTGGTGGTAACTGACTCATGGACCGATATACAAGGTGACATGCTCTTATTTGAGCGCAGCGAACAAAAGCGCTGGCAGAGGGTGGGCGAGCCCAGTGCCGTGGTCATTGGTCGTACTGGATTGGCCTGGGGCCTAGGTTTGCACCCCGCACAACCAGGTCAACAAAAAGTCGAAGGTGATGGTAAAGCACCCGCCGGGATATTTGCTTTAGGTAAGGCCTTTGGTTACTTACCGTCGCTGAAAACCGGGCTTGAATACCAGGCCATGGATGCCGGCGATTACTGTATAGACGTTAAAGGCTCGCCCTATTATAACCAGATGGTCAATACGCGGGAGGTGGGGAGTCAGGCCGTTGAAGGCTCATCTGAAGCCATGCGTCGAGATATACATAGCCAAGATGAGCTATACAAAAAAGGCGTTATCGTCGCGCATAATCCCGACAATATAGATGATGCCGGCAGTTGTATCTTTATGCATTTGTGGCGTGCCGCAGATAAGCCCACAGCAGGGTGTACGGCAATGGACGAGGCGGATATGGACCGTTTACTAGCCTGGCTCGATCAACGCAAACATCCGCTGATGGTGATTCTACCGCGTGTGGAATATGCTCTCAAACGTGCACACTGGCAACTGCCAGCACTGCCGCGATAGGCGTATACGGTTATGAATGCACATTATCAACCTCTAGATTGGCTGGTCTTTGCCGCCTATGCCTTACTTATCGGCGCCACCGCTTGGTGGTTTAACCGCAAAAAAGCCACCACTAGCTCAGAGTATTTTCTCGGTGGCAATGCGATGCCCACATGGATGGTGGCTGTCTCGGTGTTGGCCACTTCACAGTCGGCGGCGACCTTTATCGGCGGTCCGGACCAAGGTTATCAGGGGGATTTATCCTATTTAGCGACCAACATTGGCGCCTTTATCGCCGCTGTCATCGTTGCCAAGGTGCTGATCCCGCGCTTTTATCGCTACCGAGTGTACACCGTGTACGAGTTGCTGGAGCAGCAAATTGGCCCCAAAGCCAAACGCAGTGCGGGCATAATGTATTTATTTGGGCGCGTGTTTGCCAGTGGCGCGCGGCTGTATATGGCGGCCATTGCCGTGGCGATGATTCTTTATGGCAATATTGCCGCTAGCAGCGTGATCATGGCCACCTTAGTGCTGGTTTTGGTGGGCCTGCTGTACACCGTGTTTGGCGGCATCCGTACGGTGATCTACTCAGACGTGATCCAATGTGCCGTGTACACCGGCGCCGCTCTGTGCGTCATTGTGAGTTTATGGCTGGCGATCCCTGCCGACTTCAGCACCGTGATTGAAGCGTTGCAAAACCCCGCACCCGGGCAGCCTTCGAAGCTAGCATTGCTAAAGTTTGAACTCGATTTTAGTGCCAGCGGGGTATTTAATATATGGTCGGTGTTTACTGGCTTTGTGCTACTCAATATTGCCGCCTTTGGTCTTGACCAAGATATGACTCAGCGGGTGCTCACCTGTAAAGACGCTAAATCAGGTAGCCGTGCGATGCTATTGTCCATCGCCCTAGTGATCCCGGTGATGTTGCTGTTTATTATTATTGGTTTGCTGTTGTTTGTTTTCTACCAACGTCCAGACATTATGGCGCAAGGGGTCGCTAGCCAAGGCGTGGGGCAGTTCCAAGGTGAGAAAATCACGGTGTTTATGCACTATGTACTTAACGAGATCCCCGCAGGTGTGAGGGGGTTGGTTACTATAGGTATTATAGCGGCGGCCATTTCTACATTGAACTCTGGGCTCAGCTCAATGGCATCGGTATTAGTGCAAGATTTATATAAACCTTGGCGGCAAAAGCGCAACCCAGATCAACACGATAGTCACTATGTGGTGGCCGGACGCTGGGCCATGTTAGTGGTGTCTCTGGCGCTGGGAGGGATGGCGGTTATTTGCTATTTTTGGCAGCAATACTCGCAAATGCCGTTATTAAAATTTGCCCTCAGCGTCATGGTGTTTTCTTATTCCGGATTATTAGGGGTGTACATTAATTCGGTGTTTTTCCATCGCGGCAGCGAGTCATCGGTGTTAGCGGCACTGGTTATTGGCTTTGTCGCCACCTTATTGATGCAGCCTTATGTACAAGCGGCGCTATTACCTAGCGCTTGGCACTTTAACCTCGGATTTACTTGGCAGTTGTGTTTAGGGACCTTACTTGCCACGTTAGTGTGTGCCTTGGGTCGCCCCAATAGGCGGAGAAGCCATGAATAACTATGTGTTAGCGGTTGATGGCGGCGGCAGTAAAACCGCCCTAGCAGTATTTAATCGCAATGGCGAAGTGATTGCTTCTGAGCAAGGCGCGGGGAGCTCATTGAGTTACGATTTACAGTTGAGCTGTGAGCGCATGGTGCAGCAAGTGGCAAGCATTATGAACACTACAGCCATACCGGCGCACCATACCCAGTGTATAATAGGTGTTGCTGGCGCTGGGAATCCGTATAATCGAGCCGCATTGCTGCAGCGTTTAGAGACATTCGCTTTTGCTGATACCTGTGTGACCTCGGATGCCGTGACCGCAGCCCTGGGCGCTAATTTAGGTGCGCCGGTGGCTTGCGTGGCATTAGGGACCGGCTCGGTGGGAGCGCGTTTGGATAGCCATGGCCAGTTACAGCTCGTCGGCGGCTGGGGATTTACACTGGGCGATGGTGGCAGCGGAGCGCGATTAGGGGCCATGGCGGTACAAGCACTGATGCAGGCAGTAGACAGGCAGCAGTCGCTACGTGGGCTGATAGCCACTATAGCTAACGAGGTGGGGCAGACCCGGGCCGAGATCAGTGCCTGGGTGCGCCAAGCCACAGCCAAGGAGTTTGCCACACTCAGCGAGCGAGTATGGCCGCACGCTAATCATTGCCCCATTGCTACCCAGATCCTTGCTCGGCATAAAAGCGCGGTGCTGCAGCTTATTGCTGATACTCGCCAAGATACTGAGCTTCCGGTGATGTTACTGGGTGGACTGGCAGACAAAAGCAAGCAGTTACTGAGCGACAGCGAACAACGAATTATTATGCCAGCGCGCGGCAATGCCTTAGATGGCGCCTGGGTGATGGCAACACAGAATATACAAGTGGAATAACTACATGAGTTTACTGGATGATCAACGATCGAAATTATTACATGAGCTAAATAGCATCGTGTCGGAAGGGCAAAACCCCGAGACCCTCGATATCGATTTATTAGCGACAGACGATATCTTGTATAAGCTCAATGATGAAGACCACAAGGTTGCGCCAGCAGTGCGCGCTATTATCCCGGATATTGCTAAAGCCGTGGATGCGATTGTGCATGCCTTTAGTAAAGGGGCGCGGCTGATCTATATTGGTGCGGGCACCAGCGGTCGGTTAGGTATTCTTGATGCATCCGAATGTCCGCCGACATTCAGTGTTGACCCAACCCAAGTGGTGGGCATTATTGCTGGTGGCGCCAAAGCGATTCAAACTGCTGTCGAAGGAGCCGAGGATAATGCCGAGCAAGCCATCGCCGACCTTAAAGCGCATAACCTGTGCGCCGACGATGTGTTAGTGGGTATTGCCGCCAGTGGCCGTACCCCCTATGTGGTATCGGCACTGAATTATGCCCGGCAATTGGGGTGTGTGACGGCGGGGATCAGCTGCTCCCCTAATGCCCCAGTCCTTGAAGCCGCACAGATCCCACTAGGAGCAATCGTAGGCCCAGAAGCGCTTGCCGGTTCTACTCGATTGAAATCAGGCTCGGCACAAAAGCTCATTCTTAACATGTTAACGACAGCAAGTATGATTCGCAGCGGCAAAGTGTATCGCAACCTGATGGTCGATGTTAATGCCAGTAATGACAAGCTTAAAGCGCGCGCGGTACGCATTGTCATGCAGGCGACAGAGTGCACCGCAGAGCAGGCAGCTGAAGCTTTGATGCGCAGCGAGCACAGCGCCAAACTCGCGATTTTGATGCTGCTCAGCGGCGTTGATGCGCGCCAAGGTAAAAGCATGCTAGCCAAGCAACAAGGCTTTTTACGTGCCGCCGTACAAGGTAAAGATCATGATTAGAGTGTTGGCGCTGATACTAGCCTGCACCTTTGCACTTGTAGGCTGCGCGCAGACACACAAGGAGGACGGCGCAATTCGCGTGGGCGCTGAACAATACGGCAAATATGCTCCCTTACTTGCAGGCAAGCGTGTTGGCCTGGTGGTTAATCAAACCTCGCGGGTACAAGGCAGCCACTTGGTTGACTTTTTGCTGGCGCAGCAGGTGAATGTAACCACTATTTTCGCGCCTGAGCACGGCTTTCGTGGCGATCATGATGCCGGAGCCCATGTGCAATCTGGCGTAGATGCACGTACCGGTATCCCCATCGTTTCCATTTATGGCGCCAATAAGCAGCCTGCTGCGCAAGAGATGGCAGACATCGACGTGGTGGTGTTTGATATTCAAGATGTCGGGGTGCGATTTTACACCTATATCAGCTCCATGCACTATATGATGCAGGCCAGTGCTGATGCGGGGGCTGAGTTTATTGTTTTAGACCGGCCGAATCCGAATATTGCCTATGTTGATGGGCCCATTCTTGACCCTGACTTTCGCTCCTTTGTGGGTATGCATCCCATTCCCATTTTACATGGTATGACTGTGGGCGAGTTAGCACAGATGATTTTAGGAGAGGGCTGGCTGAACAGTGATGCACAGCTACAGCTTAGTGTGGTGCCGGTGGCGCACTATAATCGCACTATGAAGTATTCGTTGCCCCTCAAGCCGAGTCCTAATTTGCCAAACGACCAAGCCGTTGGCTTGTATCCATCATTGTGCTTTTTCGAGGCGACCCCGGTGAGCATCGGCCGAGGCACCGACTTCCCATTTCAAGTGATGGGCCATGACAGTGTTGCATTAGGCGATTTTGCTTTTCGCCCCCGCAGCATTGTTGGCGCGGCGGCATCACCGAAGTTGCAGGGCAAGCTCGTCAAAGGCGTCGACTTGCGACAAAGCTCTGTGCGTGGTTTGGATTTGACGTGGTTGATTAGCGCTCAGCGGCAGTTTGCGCAAGCGCAGCAGGTGCTATTTACCCGCCCTGACTTTATGGACAAACTTGCCGGTACCGATAAGTTACGTCAGGCCATTACTGAGGGGCACAGTAGCGAACAAATAAAGCAAAGTTGGCAGCAACCCTTGCAGCAGTTTAAACGCCAGCGTGCTCCATACCTACTTTATCCTTGAATTTATTGCATATTCGTTGAGTTCTTGTACCTTTTTTAGGATGGGCATGATACACAGTTTTTGGCAAACAATAACAAGGGATCAATCATGCCTAAACACTTTCTATTGTCCATGGCCGCCGTTACCACGGCGCCCGTGTTCGCGGCGCAATGTGATTTGGCTGGGCCGCAGTCACCGCGCGATATTAACCTTAGCGAGGGAAGGAATCCGGTGCACTTTGCATCAGCTCCTAACTATAATGAGCTCAACCTTTGTAATATCCATTTCCATAAAAATGCTGAGCATCGCGCCGCTGCCTTTTCGGTGAGCGCTCACTCCAGCCCAACGAACACTGGCTATCAGTGCCAATTGAGTAAAGCGCTTGCTGAGCACGAAGAAAAGCCATTGCTTACGCCGGCCTGTCATAATCTACAAAGTGGCGATACCATTGAGGTGCATTGGGTGTATAGTTCGGCGCGGGTTTCACCAGGGCCAGGCTTGGGTAGTTGCGTCAGTACCGCTAGCGCCAACCCCGATTTGCGCGTTGAAGCCCAAGTCTTCACCTTGGTGAATGACACCGGCGCCTTAAACTTTACTGAGATGACGCGCATCGTCCAGCGTCACGGCCGTTACCAGAGCAATGAAATTCCACACGACAGTGGCGAGCCGGTGCGCTACCTCGGGTCCACCACAGGGCCCAGTTATTCGCAACAGCAATGCTCGCCTTATCAGGTCAGTTGGTCGGTGCGTCCGGATTGTCGCAAGCTTGATATTCATAGCTTGGCTAAGTGGTGTGAGGACAATCCCTTTAACGAGCATCAGGCGCACGGGGTGCGCCAACTCGTGATTGATGCGCAGCAGTTGTCAACGATTGATGATTAACTTTCGCGGAACGCTTTAACCACATCGTTAGAGTGTTCCAGCAACTTACGCCCTGGACGTGTGGCTTGCGTCAACGCGATAAAGACAATATCGATAACAAAGTCTTGCGCGGTACGCGCCAAAATCGACGATAAGCGAATAGATTCTTCCTCAGCGACGGAGTAAAGATTAACGGTGGCGCAATCGGCCACTGGGTTGGCGCCAAACTTAGTGACGGCGATCACCGGGCAGCCATTGGCTTTGGCCTGACTGGCTGCTTCTGCTACTTCGCGGGTTTTCCCAGACTCACTGATGGCGACGACTAAATCGTCTTTGCCTAGGGTTGATACGTAGGCCAGCTGTGCATGACCATCGGCATCGGCGATAGCGGCAATGCCAAGCTTTTGCAATTTAAAGGCAAAGTCTTTGGCCACCAATGCCGAGCCACCGAGGCCGCATAAAGCCACACGCTTTGCGTTTTTTAACAAGCTGACCGCTTGCTCAACCGCTTCAGCCTCATTGAGGTTTTTAGTTTCACTCAGGACCGCCATTTTACTGCTGAGCAGCTTTTCTGCTATTTGCTCTAGGCTATCATTTAGGGTGATTTTACCGTGCAGCTTGGGTGCGGGTGTCTCGGTATTTAGGGCATCAATTACCGCGAGCTTAAAGGCCGGAAAGCCTTTATAGCCGAGCTTTTGAGCAAACTTCACAACGCTGGACTGACTAACACCAACCACCTTGGCCAGTTCAATAGAAGAGAGATCGCGAATGGCATTAGCAGAATTAAGGGTAAAGTCTGCTAATTTTGCTTCGCTGCTAGAAAACGATTTACGCAGTGCTTTGATTTTTACAAATGTCGACATAAGAAGGTACTTTATTGTTAGATTATATTGGTGCAAATGAGCGCTTATGGGCTCATCGAATGCACACTTACAACGACGTTAATTACAGTGTAACCCGATATTCCTACACAAAGGAATAAATAATTTGATATACACTAGTACCTATATCTTTACTTTGACAACCGTAAAAACGGCCATAACCGAACATAATTTCAAGATTTGAATATTGTTTTCGTCTATTTTTAATTGAGTGAAATAAAATATTATTATACTGTGGTCATTATTTGTATTAACCCAGTGCCTAGGAACAGGCGTGCAGCAACAACATAATGTAGGCTGATATGAATTTTCGATACTTTGATACGCCAATGCGAACATGCTTAGTGCTGCTAATGTGCATGGCTTCCCTTAGTTGCGTTAACCACTACCCCATGAAGCCGTCACACAATTATTCAAAACGCATTAAGTTTTTGGTGATGCATTATACCGCCATTGATTATCAAAAGTCGGAGCGGGTGCTGGTTGATGAAGGCGGGCTCAGTGCCCATTATCTGGTGCCACAAAGTGGCGATGCGAGTTATCAACGCAGTGAACTTGAAGTGGTGCAGTTGGTGGCTGAGCAAGATAGAGCTTGGCATGCCGGTAACAGCTTTTGGCAAGGTCGCAGCGATTTAAACGATCATTCCATTGGTATTGAAGTGGTCAATGTACCGCGCTGTGCTGCGGCTGAGCGCACCGCCAAGGCCGCAGCGGGGCAGGGGCAAAAGCTATGCATGTACCCCGATTACGACCCACAACAGGTGCAGTTATTGATTGCCCTGAGCCAAGATATTCTTGCCCGTAATCCGGATATTGGACCAACACAAGTTGTCGGTCACTCCGATATTGCGCCTGGGCGCAAAAGCGACCCAGGCCCGCGCTTCCCTTGGTATCAATTATATAAAGCCGGCGTCGGCGCTTGGTACAAACAAGCGGATGTCGAGCATTATTGGCAGCACTTCAGTACCGCAGCGCCGACGACCGCCTTGATGCAGCAAGCACTGCGTGATTATGGCTATGGTATTGACGTTAGCGGCCAGCTGGATAGAAAAACGGTAGCAGTTATCAAAGCCTTCCAGGCTCACTTTCTGCCGTGGCAGGTGCATGGCCAAGCAGATGGCAAAACGGCAGCGGTGTTGTTTGCCTTATTACACCGCTATAAGCCGTATAAAGCCCAAGCACGTTTTCGTGACTATCAGGCCTTGAATACTAAGCAGCCAGCAGCCAGTAAACCTTTGGGTCATGAGCAGCTATTGGCGAGCTATCCCGCAAAGGCGCTGAGTTCGCGAAAAGATGTTAACAACAAGTACCGCTTTAAGGCGTACCAAGGCCGTGGCGAGATCATTATTGATAATGTGAATGCCGTTGCTGCTGAGATTGTCGTCAATGGTCAAACTCTGAATATCGCAAAGCCGCTAACGGCGGACAGCCAATACCGTTATTCGCTTAGTAAGCGCACCCGCACCGGGGTGAACAGTTTGTATATTAAGTCAGTAACACCTGAAGATGCGCAACTGCATATTCGTATTCCCGCGCCGGTGTTAACGCAGCGCCCGACACCTAAACGTTTCGAACAGGTTGATGCGCTGATTAATGCTGAAATTGAGCAAGGGTTTCCAGGAGCTGTGTTGGCGGTTGTGCACCAAGGGGAGTTGGTTAAGCTTTCGGCTTACGGTGATGCGCGTAAATATCATGATGGCGGCGAGATGATGGCCACACCGCAGCCCATGCAAACCGATACCTTGTTTGATATTGCCTCGAACACGAAAATGTTTGCCACCAACCTGGCGTTGATGCATTTGGTGTCGCAAGGGCACTTGGATGTCTCATTACCGGTGAGTTTTTATGTGCC
>CEVA01243573.1_pt1 | contig 12487 bp, 9 predicted proteins | sample 361521 | NCBI WGS metagenome assembly CEVA01 (sample SAMEA2622823, study PRJEB7988) | marine metagenome | isolation source: saline water (ENVO:00002010), including | reverse complement strand
CTGTTCGTTCTGGCCCAAGCCATCGCTGCAGAACTTCGACCATGATCCCGACGTTCATGACGTTGTGTCCGCTAATGTCGAAATCTTGTCGCCAATGCAAGTCCTCGTTCTCAACGGCAACGCCGGTAAAGGAGGTCATACGAGCTTGGCGCAAGGTGCCGATGAAACGATCGACCCCAAGCAGCCGACGCATCGTACGGTCCCCGTGAACTCCGTGGCCCGGAGGACAGATGGCCGCGACCAGATGCGGGTGCGCTGCAGCGGCAGCTCGCATGGTCCGAGCCTCGGCAAGATTTCGTGCCATTCGAGCTTGGCAAAACACATGTTTTCCGGCTTCTAGGGCTGCTACGGAGATCGGTGCATGCAGGTAGGGCGTGGTTCCAATCCATACGATATCGACTTCAGGGTGTCGGACGACTTCCAGCCAGTCATCAAAGATGTTGGGGACGTTGAATTCACTGGCAAAGGCCTCAGCTGTGGAACGGCGGCGATTCGCTACAGCGACGACGGAGACATCAGGGACTTCTTCAAGGTTCGGCATGTGTCGGGAACGTACGATGTCACCTGCACCTACGATGCCAATGCCGAGTGTGCCGTCAGTCATGCTTACTCTTTTTCGACCGCTGTGTTGCGCCCGGCATGATGACACGTGGGCTGGCTTTTTGGACATGTTGAGATTGTTATTAATGACGTGTCGGAGCCAGCCGAAGTAATTTTGATCACTCAATGGGCTCGATTAAGCCTTGGAAAGGGCGCTGCTCGTGGATAAAGACGTTGCGGGTCATGTACGTGTTGCGATTGTGGGTAGTGGCCAGATGGCTGGCGTGAGGGCCGAACGACTGGCCAATAGCGCGCATACGAGTTTGGTGGCAGTTGCGGCGCGAAACGAGAAGACGGGTACAGAACTTGCAGCACGACATGGCGTTGAGTACACATCGGATTGGAGAGCTACCGTTGGAAGGCCGGATGTGGACGCGGTGGTGCTGACGACGCATCCAGATACCCGTGCCGAGATGGGGATGGCTGTCCTAAGCGCTGGGAAACATCTGTTCACCGAATCTCCATTGGCGATGAGTCCTCGGGATGGCTCACGTTTACTTGCGGTGGCGAATGAGAATGGGTTGGTAATACGGGTTGGGCATACCAGCGTAATTCGACCCGCCCAGTGTTTGATTCGAGAACAGATCGCTGCGCTTGGTGGTCCTGTGCATGACCATGCGGTGGTACAGCCTTCAAATGATGCGCGCCGCGGTCGTCGCCCTGGTTTTGATCAACGGATAAGCGGACATCCCGTCGTATATGCGGTGATACTTGGGCTTCAGGTGATATATGCCCGTGGGCCGATTGTGGAAGTTTCAGCTGGAACGTGGATGGAACCGGACGGAGATGTTTTTGATCGATGTGCTGTCCACGTAACCCTGAGGTTCGAAGATAGGGGTTTGGCAACGATTACTTATCGACGTGGATTTTCTGGTCAGGCTCAGGCCGGACGCAATGTGCTTTGCCGAAACGGGTCAATCGCGTATGCCGACGGAGCCGGCCATATTACGGTTACGGCATCCGGAGAATCTCGTGACATTTCCGTTCCGGAAGCGGATCCGTGGCGTGAGGAACTCGACGAATTTGTCGAATCGATAGGTACTGGCCGTCTCATGACGGTCTCTGCTGATGAAGCGATGCGGGTGGTTTCGATCTTCGATGCGGTTCGTAGGCATTCAAACGGATATCGAGTAATGTCCTTGCTATAGCGAGGAGAACGAATTCCGACATGGTTCTACTGAGCCCTCAATTTGCGCCAATCGTGTTCAGTAGTGTTTGTCGAAGTTGCTATGTGTTGGTAACACCGAGTTTTTCCTGCATGCCTTTGGTCGGGCACTCCGTACGGTGAGCGAGTACAAATCGTCCCAGGATCGATTCCGGGATCGTTTTGTTCCGGCGTTTGCCCACCGGGATTTTAGTCGCTTGTGGCGGGCCAATTTGGGTACCACGATGTCTTTTTGGATGCAGTCAATCGCTCAGGGTTGGCTGGTAGTCCAACTAACGGACTCGCCCTTTGTACTCGGTTTGCTGGCGTTCTTTCGATCCATCCCCATGCTGATCCTCTCGCCGTTTGGTGGGGTGCTTGCTGACCGCTTTAACCGCATCCGATTGTTACTGGGAGCACAAGTACTTATGGGTGGATCAGGGCTGGCCGTTGGGATCCTGGTCGCGATCGATGTGATTGAGGTCTGGCATCTTGCACTTGCCGGCATCACGATTGGAGCGTCGTTCGCGTTGAGTGTGCCGGCTCGAAATGCGCTGGTATCAGATTTGGTGCCGCGCGATGTCATAAGCAATGCCGTCGCGTTAACAAACACAACTATGAATGCGTCCCGGGTCGTTGGTCCGACGCTGGCCGGATTTCTTATCGGGATTATTGGCATTGCCGGCACATATTTTGCTCAGGTGGGTGGCTATGTTTGGAGCACATTGAACCTTCTGACGGTCAAGGGTGGTGATGATCATCCACGTGCCCGTGGTTCGACTCTCGGGGCTTTGCGTGAGGGGTTTGGATACGTGTTCAGGACCCCGATAATGCTTGCACTAATGCTGCTTGGGATGTCCCCTGCCCTGTTCAGCATGCCCATGATCATGCTTCTACCAGCCTTTGTGAAACAAGATTTGGGGGCGGGGCCTGAAGATCTCGGGTTGCTCATGGGTGCCTTGGGGGTGGGTGCGGTCATTGGTTCGTTAATGGTGGTGACATACGCCAAGCATCGCTATAAAGGTCCGGTTGTTCTCATGTCCGCTTTTACCTTTGGTGCGCTTGTAATTGTGCTGGCGTTTACTCGATCCTTAATGGTTTCTGGACTTGTCCTGTTTATTTCCGGGTTTTTCCAGGCGGTATACATGGCGACAAATCAGTCCATCATTCAACTGTTAGTGCCAGATCAATTACGGGGCCGCGTGCTGTCAATCTGGATGCTGAGCTGGGGATTGACCCCCCTGGGACTATTGCCAATGGCTGTAGTTGCCGAGACGGTGGGGACGCCGGTCGCGATGGTGATGGGTGGCGTGCTAAGTGTGCTGGTCGTGCTCGGCGTCATGATTTGGAATCAAGGATTGTGGACTATCGATCCGGAGCAGGTATTGGCGGATCGCGACGAGGAATCTCGGGTGTAAACGCAGGAAGACGCTGTGCTCCACGCTTTCGGATCAGCGTGTGAACCGGCGGCATGGGAAGACCGTGTACGCTGCGGTTTCTGTTACTCCGTGACGAAGGAAAAGTATGCAGAGTGGGGTTGTTGGCTTATTGCCAAGCGATCTAGGAAAGATCACCCTTGGTGACATTCGCGAGTTGCGTGCACTTGGCTTTACTGGGACGACCGTGCAACTAGGCGAGCCGGATCAATATCAACCTGAAGAATTCCAGAGAATCCGCGCCATGCTCCACGGTGAGGGTGTGGCCGTCGCTCAGGCTAACGGGCTTTACCCGTCGCTTGTGGACCATGATGAGAAAGTCCGTGCCGCGGGGATTGAAGGTTTAAAACGGCACATGCAAGCAGCTCGTCTACTCGAAGCTCATACGCTCTACGTACGACCTGGCAGTCTTAATCCAGCAGGTAGCTGGGCCCCCCATCCGGAACACCAAAGAGAGCCTGTATTTGAACGGGTGATTTCTAGCCTGACTGCGGTAGCCGTCGCTGCTGATGCGGAAGGCGTCATTCTGGCTCTCGAAGGGCACGTGCTTTCCGTTCTCGATCGGCCGTCGCGGGTTTCTGAAGTGCTTCGTCGGGTACCGGCTAAGTCTCTCGGGATGAATTTTGATCCGGTCAACTTCGTGGGAAGTATCTGGGACGCATGGACGCCTCAAGCTCTTATAGACCGCTTGCTTGACGCGACCAGTGGTCGAGTTGTCGCAGCTCACTGGAAGGACTACATCGTGGACAGTCCGTTGGTTCTCCATATCAGTGAAGTTCCAATTGGTGAAGGGCTTGTTGATCACGTGGCAGGATTGACCGCGCTGAACGAGGCTGCGCCTGACACTTGCGTGTTGATTGAGCATTTGCCACCAGAACAAATTCCTGCGGCCAAGCGGAATATTGATGCTGCGATGTCTGACGCTGGTCTCACCTGGGATGAGCCCTAATGTCCTTGGGTCTTGAGGGACGTGTGATCGTTGTCACTGGTGGAGCTTCTGGGATTGGTCGAGCTACCGCCGAACTATGTGCAAAACGCGCCGCGCATGTAGTCGTAGCAGATGTGGCGACAGACAAGGGAACAGAGTTAGCGGCCGACCTGTCGAGAGCAGGATACTCCGCAATGTTTGTGGAGTGTGATGTTGCGAATGAGTCTGCCGTCCACGAGTTAATGGACCGAACAACTCGTGCTTTCGGTCGTTTGGACGTCCTTATCGCGTGTGCCGGCATTTTGGAGGGTGCTGCCATTGGGGTTGAGGATCTTGATGTTGAGACGTTTGATCGGGTTCTCGATGTCAATGCCCGCGGCTCATTCCTGTGCGCGAAACATGCAATACGGGCGATGGGAACATCGGGGCATGGTGTGGTTTTGTTGCTTGCGTCGGGGGCGGGTGTCACTGGCGGGAGTTCCTCGTATGCCTATGGCGCGAGTAAAGGCGCCGTGCATGGTCTCGGTCTCGTGTTGCAAAATCGGCTTCAGGGACGTTCAATTCGGGTTAATACTGTTGCGCCCGGGAGCATCGCGACCCCACTAAAAAACAAGAATGTGGAGGATGTTGGTCGGAGTGTTGGAACAGATGAGGCAACTATCAGGCGTAAGCAAGCCGAGCTTTTCGATCCATCTGGCGTGGCCCGTGTCCTTAGCTTTCTTGCGTCGCCTGAGGCTGATTATGTGCGTGGAACGGTCTTCACGTGCTGAGACCGTTGTTGGATCAAGAATTCTAGAATGATGAGACAGGTCAACCATATGTGGCATTACGGCAAGACGCTATGACGACTGAATTCAATCCCGTGGCGATGGACACCAAGTGGCGTCGTCGCTGGGCAACACAAGGGATGTATCGAACGCCAGATCCGTCCGACCGTCCTACGTTCTACTGTCTGGATTTTTTCCCATACCCCTCGGGTGATGGGATTAGTGTGGGTCATCTTCGTAATTACATCCCATCAGATGTTGTGGCTAGGGTGATGCGGATGCGGGGATACGACGTGTTGCGTCCGATGGGCTGGGATGCTTTTGGTTTGCCGACCGAAAACGCAGCGATTGAAACCGGCCGTCATCCTGAGGATCTGACCACGGAATGGACTGCAAATTATCGTCGACAGCTTGATTTGGCTGGGACATCGTATGACTGGGATCGGGAAATTAATTCCAGCCATCCTGATTATTATCGGTGGACGCAGTGGGTTTTTCTCAAGTTGTACGAGCAAGGCCTTGCGTATCGGTCCACCGGGCTTCAGTGGTGGTGTCCGGTGTGTGGGGCCCTTGCGAATGAAGAGGTTAATGCTGATGGGACTGATTGGCGTGGTCATGCAGACATTACCCGCCGTGAGCTCACGCAGTGGTTTTTCAAGATTACGGACTATGCCGACGAGCTAATTGACGGTCTAGATGATCTGGACTGGCCGGAGGAGACCGTTCGAGCGCAGGTCAATTGGATAGGTCGAAGCGATGGAGCTGACATCTGCTTTACGACGGATGATGGAGATGTGATCAGCGTGTTTACGACGCGTCCCGACACGTTGTTTGGGGCTACGTTTATGGTTTTGGCGCCTGAGCATCCCTTGGTTTCCAGGATCACAACTGACAGTCATGCTGTCGAGGTTCGGGATTACGTGGATGCCGCTGCTCGTAAATCTGAACTTGACCGGGTGGCGCTTGATCCGGACAAGACCGGTGTTTTTACCGGCGGCTACGCGATTAATCCTGTGAACGGCGAGGCTCTGCCCATCTGGATTGCCGATTACGTTCTGATGTCGTACGGGTCTGGAGCCATCATGGCCGTGCCTGCTCACGACGAACGAGATTTTGCGTTCGCGTCGAAGTTTGGCATCGAGATTCGGCCGGTCGTTGCGCCGCCAGATTGGGATGGAATGCCGTTTGATGAGGCATACCTGGGCGAAGGGTCGCTAGTTAACTCTGGCGAATTCGACGGATTAGGTGTTGACGACGCTTCTAGCGCTGTGACCCAGTGGCTGAAGGATCGTGGGACTGGTGATTTCGCAGTCAATTATCGACTGCGTGACTGGCTCATATCACGACAACGATATTGGGGCACACCAATTCCAATCGTCCACTGTGACGATTGCGGTGCGGTGCCTATTCCGGAAGCCGAACTTCCGGTCGTTCTGCCGCGGGTAGATCAATTTGATGTTCAGGAGCTCCGTGGTAAATCTCCGCTTGAAGCTGCGGAGGATTGGGTGCAAACGGCCTGTCCGAGTTGCAATGGTCCTGCTCGTCGTGAAACGGACACCCTGGGAGGGTTTGCATGCTCAAGCTGGTACTTCCTCAGGTTCTGTAGTCCGCATGAAGATGGACGGCCGTTTGATCCTGAAGCGGTGCGCCGGTGGATGCCGGTCGATCTTTATGTTGGCGGTGGTGAGCACCGGGTCATGCACCTGTTGTACGCCAGGTTCTGGACCAAGGCGTTACGGGATGCGGGCGTTCTCGAGCTCGAGGAGCCCTTCCGGAAGCTTCGGCACCAAGGGATGCTTCTAGCCCAGCCAGGGTGGACTATTGAGTCTGATCTTCAAGTGGACAGTCAAGGTAGTGCACGTGTGATCGCAACTGAGGGCGTTGATGCTTATGACGCACCAGGCGCCGCTCAGTCGTATCGCCACTACCCCCTCGATGCGAAATTTGATTTGACCGGTGCCCGGAGCGATCGTGAAGGGGTGAGCCTCGTTGAGTTTCGGGCTACCAAGATGTCCAAGTCGTGGCGCAACGTTGTTACTCCCGATGAGGTTGCGGCAACGGTTGGCGGTGATGCATTACGGGTGTACACGCTATTTATGGGTCCATTTGATCGCACGTTGCCATGGAGTGAACAAGGACTGGCCGGAGTGTCACGGTGGCTGGGTCGTGTCTGGAATCTTGTGCTCGGCCAGACCGTCAGGGAGAGCGAGCGGCGACAAGACATGTCCACGGATGTTGAGGTCAAGTTACGACGCCGTCTCCATCAGTTGGTTCGCCGTGTGGGCGAGGACATTGATGCTTTGAAGTTCAACACGATGGTGGCGGCCCTTATGGAATTCACGAATTTTCTTATCGAGATTGACGATGAGGACATTCGAACATCAAAGGCGTGGCAAGAGGCGTTGGAAACCTTTCTCATTTTGCTGGCCCCTAGCGCGGTTTTTATGGCAGAGGAGCTTTGGGAGCGGTTAGGGCACACCCGCAGCGTGCACGAGCAGGAATGGCCCGCATGGGATGCGAATGTGGCGGCTGACGAGACTTTCACGCTGGTGGTCCAGGTCAATGGAAAGGTCCGGGAGCGAATCGAGGCCTCTACTGCGATCGACGAGATGCAGGCGAGGAGACTGGCACTCGCCAGTCCACGGGTACAGGCTCATCTCCAAGGCCTCGAGGTGCATAAGGTTTTTTACCGTCAGGGGCGGTTGATTAACCTGGTTGTTCGCTAGTTCGTCACGAATATGGCTTAAGTTACGGGGTCTAGAGCCCGTGTGCGATATACTCCCGCCGCTCGGTGGTTTGTAAAACATCACTAGTAACGTCGCCTGACGATGGCGTCTAAGTCGAATTAACGGAGGCATATTGTGGCCGCAAGAAGGCGAGCTGTGGCTCGTGCCTCTAGTAAGACAGGAAAGGCTTCCAAGGCTCGTGCCAAGGCAACAAAGTCACGTGCTCGTCCAACTGCGACGGTGAATACCACATTGAAGTCGATGGATGACGGTCAGGTTCGATGGATCTATCAAACCATGCGGCGTATCCGTCGATTTGAGGAAACTGCTGAAGAGGCTTTCAAAGCTGCCAAGATGCGTGGGGCGCTCCATTTCTATATTGGGGAAGAGGCGACAGCGACCGGAGCCTGTGCGGCGTTGGAGGACGGGGATTTCATCACGAGCACTCATCGGGGCCATGGTCACTGCATTGCCAAGGGTGCCCGAATGGACAAGATGATGGCGGAGCTGTTTGGTCGCACGACAGGGTATAGCGGTGGTAAGGGCGGCTCGATGCATATTGCGGATCTTGAACTTGGCAACCTGGGCGCTAATGGCATTGTTGGGGCTGGTATACCGATTGCTACCGGTGCAGCCCTTGGATCGAAACTGCGTCAGGATGGGCAGGTCACAATTAGCTTCTTCGGCGATGGCGCCGGGCCGACTGGCGCCTTCCATGAAGGGGTGAACGTGGCGGCTACCATGAAACTCCCCGTGATCTTTCTTTGCGAAAACAATCAATATGGGATGGCGACCCATAATGAATTTGCGAACGCTGCCCCGATCAGTGCTCGGGGTCCTGCATACTCGATTCCAAGTCCAAAGATCGACGGTAATGATGTGTTCGAAGTCTATGAAACGGTGAAAGAAGCGGCGGATCGAGCGCGCAACGGTGAGGGTCCAACGCTCATCGAATCCCTCACGTACCGCCACAAGGGCCATACGGTCCTTGATCAGAAGAACTATCGTACAAAGGAAGAAATTGCTGAGTGGGTCGCTCGCGATCCTATCGAACGTTTTCGAACGGCTGTGTCGTCTGCCAAGCGCATGACGGCCAAGGAATTTGATGCGATTGACGCAGACATAGAGCGGGAGATTGAGAATGCAGTTTCGTTTGCAGAAGCTAGTCCGTGGCCAACGCTCGATGCTATCGAGCGTGATGTGTACGCGGAGTAATTCCCATGGCAAACACAATGTCTAACGGTGCAACCCGCGAAATCTTTATGAGCGAGGCTCTTCGAGAAGCTATCGACGAAGAAATGCAACGTGATCCCACGGTGTTTTTGGTTGGAGAAGAGATTGGCGTGTGGGGTGGGTCGTACGCGGTGTCAGCTGGGCTTCTCGAGAAGTACGGTCCTGATCGGATTGTTGACACACCGATTGCTGAGGCTGCTATTGCTGGGCTCGGTATTGGGGCGGCACTTACCGGAAGCCGGCCGATTGCGGAGTTCATGTACAGTGATTTCATGGGTATCGCGATGGATCAGATCGTTAATCAGGCGGCCAAGAATCGATACATGTTTGGGGGGAAGGCGCGACTCCCGTTGACCTATAGGGCACCTTTTGGTGCGGGTACGGGAAACGCCGCTCAGCATACCCAGAGCCTTGAGGCGTGGTTTGTTCATGTGCCGGGACTCAAGGTGATAACTGCCTCCACACCCTACGACGCTAAGGGTCTACTCAAATCGGCTATACGCGAGGATAACGTCGTGGTGTCGTTCGAGCATAAGGCGCTCTATGCCATGCGCGGTCATGTGCCAGAAGAGGAATACCTGGTTCCTATTGGTGTGGCTGACGTTAAACGTGAGGGTACCGACGTAAGTGTGATCACATATGCCCGGCAGGTTCACTACGCGCTTGAAGCGGCCGAACAACTTGCCGCCGAAGGCATCAGCGTTGAAGTTGTAGATGTTCGGTCACTCTATCCACTGGATACTGATGCGATCCTTCGATCAGTGCGTAAGACGCATCGTGCTGTGGTGTTATATGAGGCTGTGCGGTTTGGTGGGTTTGGTGCGGAAATTGCCTCACAGATTCAAGAACTTGCCTTCGACGATTTGGATGCTCCGGTGTTACGTGTTGGTGCTGCCCATGCGCCTGTGCCATTCTCGGAACCACTGGAACAGGGTTCTTTCCCCGATGCCGAAAAGGTAGCGGCGGCCATTCGCGAGTCGCTTCAGGGCGTCCGCTAGGCTAGCTGTTTAAACCTATGGCCACACCTATTCGAATGCCGTTGATGGGCATGACGATGGAAGAAGGTGTTGTGAGTGAGTGGCTTGTTGATGAGGGTGAAACAATCAGCAAAGGTCAGGAAATTCTTGAATTCGAAACTGACAAGATCAATGCACGGGTAGAAGCTCCTGCCGACGGATTATTAGGTGGTGTTGTTGCCCAAAGTGGTGATGCGGTGAAGGTTCAGGGGCTACTGGCTTGGGTCCTTGAAGATGGTGAAACGGCTCCAACGGAGGATCCGGATCCCCCAGCAGGTGGTGGTCAGACGACGGAGACTGAGCCTGCTGTCCCGGCACCCCGGGTTCCGGTTGAAGCTCCGGCTATGCAGGCTTCCACGACGGTTGCTGAGGCTCCGGTTGTGACAGCTCCTCAGGCGTCAGTAGTGCCGGCTACAGCTCAAGTTGTGCAGGTGCCGAAGGTTGGGGCGCGAGTCAAGGCCTCGCCGTTAGCTAAACGTGTGGCTCGGGATCTGGGGGTTGATCTTGCGACGGTCGTCGGGACTGGTCCTGGGGGCCGAATAATTGAACAGGACGTGGTTAACGTCTCGAAAGCTCCAGCAGCAGTCGCGCCGTCCACTAATCCGACTGTGGCTCCGGTCGCGGTACCAGAGCTCCCAGCGGGCAGTGTGATTCCGCTGGCCGGCGTGCGTGGTGTTATTGCTGACCGAATGCAGCAGAGTTTGCAGCAGAGTGCTCAGGTTACTTTGGTCGCCGAAGCTGATGCCCGTCGCTTCCATGATCTCCGCACTGAGTTAGCCTCCCGTCATGAGGCGACACTGGGGTTCCGGATCAGTTACAACGACATCCTGGTCCGGATCTGTGCCCAGGCGCTGCGTGAACATACTCGGGTGAATGCCAGCATTGTTGGTGAAGAGATCCATCTCCACGACGTCGTGCATGTTGGATTAGCGATGGAGGCTGGCACAGATCTTGTTGTAGCAAATGTGAAGCATGCCGATCGTAAGTCGTTGGTAGAGATTGCCAACGATATTCGTTCGTTGGTGACCCGGGCGAGATCCGACGGGTTGGGTCTAGACGACATTACCGGTGGGACGTTCACAATCACGAACCTGGGAACCTATGGGGTTGACGCATTTACACCTGTTCTCAATCCTCCGGAATCGGCCATCTTAGGAGTGGGAGCCTTGCGAGAGAAAGCAGTGGCTGACGACGGACAGGTAATTGCCCGGCTTTCAATGACACTTAGTCTGACGTTTGACCATCGGGTACTTGATGGTGCTCCTGCGGCTCGATTCTTGGCTCGAATTCGGGAACTTATCGAACAACCGTACTTGCTCCTGTGATTCACGGCTCGTGGCCATGGGTCTTTAGTACACGGCGGACGATCCTGCAGTTCGCTGGCATGATGGGGAGTGGTCGTCTTTCAGGTAACTAGCTTATGGATCTCGTTGAGTCGCATGTGCATATCTGGACTATCGGGCATCAGCGCTATGGTCGGCATCCGGATTCGGATACGCAGCCTGACATTGAGGCTCGACCATCGGAGTTGTTCAAGGCGCAGGATGAAGCAGGCGGTGTTCGCTGGACCGTCCTGATTCAGCCCAGATATTACCTGTGGGACAACAGCTACTTGGCAAAGGCTGCGACTGAGTTTCCAGATCGTTTCGTAGTTGCCGGTCGTGTGGATCCGCTTGCATCTGGGGCTTCTGATCGGCTTCGTGAGCTTATGCAGTGGCCTGGATATCGTGGTATTCGGCTTGCTCCAAATACTGATCAGGATCGGTGGCTGGACGGCGAAGACCAAGATCCGCTCTGGACAGCTGCGGCATCCACGGGCGCCACAATTGGACTATTGATTTCGTGGAATCAACTACCTCAGGCCGCCCGAATGGCATGTCGTCATCCGGACGTGACGATCGTTATTGACCATCTAGGAAGCCCGGATTACTCGGAACCGTCATCGATTGAAAACCTTTTACGGCTTGCCGATTATCCTAATGTCTATGTAAAGCTGTCGGGATATCCGTGTGGCACTGGTGAGAGATATCCCTACAGGTCGGCTCATTCGTTGATCGAACGTGTCTATCGGGTTTTTGGAGCCGAACGGGTAATGTGGGGAACTGATTGGCCCGTGTGTTTGTCACGGGCAACGTATCGAGAAGCCTTCGAATCTGCGTGGAACCTCCCTTTTCTTAGTGATGAAGATCGTCAATGGATATTCAGTGACACGGCCCGGAAGGCTTGGAGGATCAATTCCCAGTAGCGAAAACCGGTAGGAACGGACGACGGTCTAATGTACAGGGTTTGGTTCGTCTGATTGAGCTTCTTCGTATAAACGGTGAATGACCTGCTCAATTTCAGGCTCGCGTACGCTCAGATCCGCAACATCCGTTTGCGATTGAATGTGCGCGATGAGCTGTGGCGCGGTCAGACGATGACGTTCAAACTCAATCCACGTGCGTGTTTCCGCGGTTCTGATCACAGTGGCACCCTCTGGTAGGTCGAGAACTCGATTTGGTTCGTGCAGGTCGATAACAAGCTCTCGGTTTGACCCCAATCGCTGTCGGAGTACTTCCAGGCTGCCGTCGTAGTGCAATTGCCCACGATCGATGACGACTATACGTTCACACAGTCGTTCAACGTCAGCCATCTCGT
>CEVA01211968.1_pt1 | contig 12513 bp, 15 predicted proteins | sample 361521 | NCBI WGS metagenome assembly CEVA01 (sample SAMEA2622823, study PRJEB7988) | marine metagenome | isolation source: saline water (ENVO:00002010), including | reverse complement strand
ATTATATAGATTAGAGGATAAATTAGATAAAGTATTAGAAAGAGGAGGAAAGTAAGATGGCAACGCAAGATGCTCAAGGTAATATAATATTTACTCCAGAGGAGGAAGAGGCATACAAAGAAGCAAATCCAGATGTGGCTGCTGCTATTGATGCAGGTACTATAACTGCATCACAACATTATAATATATTTGGGTGGAAAGAACCTAGAGCAGGTATACCTGAAGGATTACCTTCCAATATTCAACCTGAAACCCCTACACCTGAGTATCTTACAAAAGCACAATTTGATGAAAGTATAGCAAATCTTCCTGCACCTGTCGTTCAAGGTGGTGGTGGTGACTTCAGAACCATGAACATCACTCAAGCACCAGAAATAGATTATGGTCGTATTCAAGGTTTTGTAGGTGTTCCTGAAATTAGAGATGAAGAAGGTAATATCACTCAACAGGCAACAGGTATATATGCTCAACAACCTACAGGATTAATGGCAGCACAAGAAGCTACTCAACAGGCAATAGGTCAGGCAGCAGTTGATCCAGACACAGGAGAAGTAATACAACCTGCAACACTATTTGAAGGTCAGTCTGCATTAGGTGCAGGTCAGGCACAATTAGGTACACAACTAGGAGCAGGTCAGGCAGGACTTATGGCAGGACAACAGACATTAGGTGAAGGTCAGGCAACACTAGGTCAAGCTATAGGTGTTCCAGATGAACAACAACCTCAAACACTGTTTGGTGGTCAAATGGCTTTAGGTCAGGGTCAGGCAGGTATTCAAACAGGAGTTACTGGATTAGGTAGAGATTTAAGTAGCTTAACAGGAAATATCAGTGATTTTGAAAGAATGCAAAGAGCATATCAAACTAGGGCTGAAGGACAAAGAGCGCAGGGCAGAGAAATTGGTATGACTACTAGAGAGCAGTTAGAGGATCAGTTAAGAACTGTAGGATCTCAAACTAATAGAATAGCAGAGCAACAGGCACAACAAAGACAACGAAGTATGATGGGTCCACGACCACAGGCACAACAAGCCCCAATGATACCTCAAGCACAACAGGCCACTCAGGCAGCACAAATAGCAGGACAGAACCTTAGAAATTTTGCCCCTCAACAAGGAGGAATGATGGGTCCAACTGGACCTACTGCTATTGATCCTAGAGATCAAGTCGGTTTTGGACCTACTAGAAGTCCAGTTTAATAGGAGAACAAGATGGCTACTCCAAAACCTAGAACAAGAATACGAGGAGGATCATATGAAATATTTGATCCTACTTATGGTCAAGATGGCGAATTTCGTAGAATGTCTCTTAAAGAGATTCAGGATGCAGGAATAACTTTACCTGAAAACTTTGGAGGGTTTAGAGAAACTCCTCAAGGAAAGGTAAGAATTAAAGATCCAGATACAGGTTTGTATGTATTTACAGATCCTCCACCTGATCCTAATGCTCCACCACCACCTAAAACACCAGAGCAGATAGCACAGGAACAGTTTGATCAGTCTATTTCATCTTACTTAGACCCTCAAGGCAATATTCGTGAAGACTTACTGGGTGGTGATTTTAATCTTACTACGCAACAGTTAAGAGATTTAAGGAATCAAGGCAATACTGCACAGTTAGATGCTACCCTTGAAAACCTAAAAGGCAGACAGACAGCTAGAGATACTGGATTTTTAGGTGCATTTGATGATCCAACTAAAGTACAGGCATTCTTAGGAGCGCAGGGTACTAAAAAAGGAGATGTAGATGCATACGGTCAATTAACTGCTCAAGGCCAACAGGCACAAATGGCAGTTAATCCTCAATTAATACAAGGAACATTTAACGAACAACAATATCTACAAGCAAATCCAGACGTAGCTCAAGCTGTAGCTAGAGGAGATTTTGCATCAGGTAAGGCACACTTTGATACTTTTGGTCAGACTGAAGGTAGAGATATGCCAACAACAGGTGGCACTGAATTTAAACCTATACTGCAAACTGTTAAACCTGAAGAATTAATGGACCCTGCTAGATATCAGGTAGATCCTAGAGGTATTGTAGCTCCTACTTCAACAGTTCAGAATGTGCAGACAGGAACAGTAGCACCTACTACTCAAATTGAAAGAGTTACTGCTGCAACATCGTTACCTCAAGTACAGCAACAAGAGATAACAGCAGCTAGACAAACTGATTTAAGAGATTTAGTATCCGCACAAGAAGAACAGGTAGCAGTAGAGTCTACAGTACAGGGTCAGATTGCTAGTCTTACTTCTCAGTTTGATGGTGGTGAGATTCCATCATGGGCTGCACCATCAATACGATTAGCAGAACAAAGGTTAGCTGCACGAGGTATGGGTGCATCAAGTATGGCAGGAGCATCTATAGTACAGGCTGCTATGGAAGCTGCTACTCCAATAGCTGCTGCTGATGCTCAGACGTTTGCTAGATTTCAACAAGCTAATTTAAACAACAGACAACAGGCAGAGGTGTTAAATGCACAACAAACCTTACAATTAGATTTAGCTAATTTAAATAACGAACAACAAGCAAACGTATTAAACTCACAGCAAAGAGTACAGGCTATATTTAATGATCAGGCAGCAGTAAACTCATCTAGACAGTTTAACGCTCGTAACGAACAGCAGAATGATCAGTTTTTTGCATCTATGTTTAATGAGACAAGTAAGTTTAATGCACAACAGCAGAATGCAATAGCACAGTTTAACGCTGGTCAAGAAAACACTATGTCTCAGTTTAATGCTAATTTAGAAAATCAGAGAGAACAATTTAATACTAAAAATAGTATTTTAATAGATCAGTCTAATACTGTGTGGCGTAGACAGATCAATACTCAAAATACTGCATTGCAGAATGCAGCTAATCAGATGAATGTTATGAATAGATTTAACATGAGCCAGACTGCATTAAACAATCGTTGGCAACAGTTTAGAGACAACGAGTTTTGGGCTAGAACAACTTCTAGGGATAATGATCAATATGCTAAGAAAATTGCATATGCATCATTTATATATAATAAACAAGCAGATCAGGCTTTTGCAGATACTTTAGGATCTTTTGGTTTTGACTTTGCTTCTAAGTTGGGTCAGAGCTTTTTTAACAGTGGAACAGGTCAAGAGATAACTTCAGGTATTTCTGATGCTATTTCTAGCGGTGTAGAGGCTATTACTGGTGGTGGTAGTGATTTAGTGGATACTGGTGCAAGTTTTCTAGAAGAAACAGGCTTTTTTGAATAAGGATAACATAAATGCTTACATTTGGAACAGCAGTAAATTTAGGATTTAAAGCATTAGGAATGCTTGGAAAAAAAGGTAAGAGTTCTAGAGAAACTCCACTACAAGCGGCTGCTAGAGGACTAGCATCGTCAGGGTATCAAACATCATCTATTGCAACTCCAGGTAGACCTGATACAGGTGGTGTAAAAAAAGCTAAAGGATCTGCTGAGATGTATGATTACTATAGAATGGTTGCAACAGCTAAACTCGTAGCAGATAGATTAGATCCAGAGTCAGGTACAAAAGTAGGTAAATTTGGAGCCATAAAAGAAAGTTCAATAGGTTAGGAGGAGATATGTCGATATCAGATCAATTTTTAGGGGATGGTCCAATTCCAGGAGCTTCTTTTACAGAGGAGTTAGGAACTGCTCCTTGGCAAAAACCACCAAGAATAACATCTCCAACAGAAGCATTTAGTGAGTTCTTGAGGGTTTTAGAAAGGGATAATAACTATGATATGTTAGTATTTTGTATGGAAGAGGGATTACCTATTGAAGGTATTACAAATACAATAGTTAATAATATGGTTGCTGGTGGTACAATTACCTATGACGTTGCATTGCTGATGACACCCGAAGTTAGTCGGGTAATAAAAGCAATAGGAGACAATGCAGAGGTAGAATATATAGAAAGAATACCTAGACAGGTTGATACAGAACTAGTTGAAATGCAACTAGAAAAAATAAAAAGAGATAAAAGTAAAGAACCAGAACCAGAGCCAGAGGAAAAAGAAGAAAAGAAAGAACCTGAAGATAAAGAAAAACCCAAAAGAAAAGGTTTAATGGGGGCTTAATATGGCATCATTTTTTAAAAGAGTACTTACAGCTGCGTTAGAGCGTAGGGAAGAAGTAAGAGATATTGAACTTGCTAGACAGGAAAAAGCTGTAGAGGTTGGTGTAGATCGACTTAAAAAAGCAGAACAAAATAGGATAAAAAAGTTAGAGGTAATTAAAAAAGGCACAAGAGCAGCCTTACCTATAGTCGATGCTGTAAAAGCTCAAAAGGGTATTGATGTAAGTCCTGAACTCGCTTTGGCTACACTTTCCGCATCAAATAATGATTCAGAACTAGCTATGAAAGTTTTATTAAGTAAAGGTTCACAATTAAAGCAAGTACAAACTGACGCATCTAAAGCTGAAAAACAAACACAAGAGTTACTATCTCAACCTACAACAATGCCAGCTAGTGTTCAAGCTGGTCAAGAAGCAGGTCAGATGGCAATACAGGCAACTAGAGCAGGTGAGTCAAAAGTAGGTGATATGTTTGTAAACGCTTTATTTGGAGCATTAACAGGACAACCTAATAGAAGCACTAGAGATATAATAAAAGAAAGATATGTTTCATTGTTTCCTGATGCTATGGAGGGTGAAAAGAATTACGAACAAGCAACAGCGTATTTATCTAAAGTTATAAGTGGTGAAGAAACTGATGACGATATGCCTACGTTACAAGGTGAAGAAGCAGGTATTATCTTACCAGCTATAAGCAGAGAAAAAGATAGAGAACCTTTTATGAATAAATTACCTACTGCTGTTCTTCGTGCATTAAAAGAGGATTATAAAAAAGCTGATGTAATTCGACAAAATTTTGATATACCTCCAGGTCTATCTTTATCCCAAGCAAAAGAGTATATACTTAGAAGCAATAAAAAGGGAATTACTAAAGAACAGGCACTAGAAGAGATAGATAAAGTAGGTAACAGAAGAATAGCTATTGAAGAAAGAGCAAGAGATCTTTTTAATTCTGGATTACTGCCACTAGGATCTACAGCTTTTGAGGCTGTAAAAGAAGCAGAAAGACAATTAGATAATGGTTTAGACATAAGAGGTGTAGTTATACCTGCTAATGAAGAAAATCCAAATGCTCAATTTACAAAGGACAATATGAAACTTGCATTGACAAATAAAAAAGTCCTAAGAGAAACTAATATTAAAAAGAAAACTCAAGACTTATTAAGCATTGAAGATCCTGCTAAATTATTACAATGGGCTAGAAAAAATATTAAAAAAGAAAATGTAGAAAGGGATTTTGAAGGTCTTAAAATACGAAAGATTCAAGGTAAGTTTATTGCCACAAGAGAAGATGGTAAACAATTTTTATTAAAACAAGAAGGTGTAGGTGACGGACTAAGAGGCTTAGTTGTTGATAAAGAATTGGGTGCAGAATGAGTGAAAGAACTGAAACTGACTTCAACGATTTAAATACTAGAAATAGTTTAGTCAATAATACTGTTTTTGTAAATAAAGCACAAAATGTACTAACAGAAGTATTTGGTGATGAAGAACTATATGAAACTGATGAAGATGTTATTGATGCATTTTATCAGAATTTTCGTGGTGTTGATGTTAATACTTTGGATTCAATGAGATTATATAATAAAATTGGTAACATAGATGATTCTGTGAAACAAGATTTAAAAGAAGTTTATGAGGTGTATAGAGCGTTACCTAACTTTTGGGAAGATGATACTGCTAGTGCAGGACAAGCATTTATAGATTATGCTTTAGGTATATTTAGTGATCCTTTAACATATGCATCTGTAATTGGTGGTTCTGGTGCTGCTGCCAAAGCTGCTGCATCTGGATTAGTTATGGCAGGTATAAAAAATGCAACAACAGCAGGATTAAAAACTGCTGCAATAACAAGCACTGGAATAGATGCAGCCAGTTCTGTTTTAGGTGATGCTTATGTGCAAAATGCAGAAAAAGAGTTAGAGTTAAGAGAAGAATATAGTATAGCTCAAGGAGCATTGGCAGCAGTCTCTACAGTAATTCCAGTAGCAGCCGTTAGTGCAGCCGTACCTGCTATTAAAGCAGGATTTAAAAAGATTAAACCTTCATCTACAGATATGGTTAAAGCTATAAGAGAGGGCAAAGAAGTATATTTGAAAGGTAGTGATGCAGGACAAGCGTTTCTTAAAAACGAAATGGTTGAAGGTAGTTTTGTTAATATACCTCAAAAAACAAAAACAGGAGAAAAATTTATTGATGAAAATTTAGGATATGTTGAAACTATAGATCGGACAAATAATACTGCTGTAGTTAATGTAGGATTTGATGATGAGACAGGAAATGCAATACAAAAAACTGTATCATTAAAAAAATTACAATTAGAAGATCCGTTTTCTACAAGAGTTCAAAAGAAAATAAATAAACAAGTTTTAAAAGATTCTCAAATATATAATACCGTTGCTGCAAAAGAAGGTTTTGAACAACTACAAAAAGAAATAATGGAAACATTAGGCATAAAACAAAGCGATATGCCTAGCGTTAATTTTATTCTCAGTGAAGAAGCTATAGGAAGATTAAACAATGTGTATTCAGATATCATCTTAGAATCTAAAATGATTTATAATCCTAATAAAAGAATATCACAAAATGTAGCAGATGCTATAAGAAACGGAATGGGTGGATTTACTCAAGAAAGATTGTCTGAAATATTAGCAATGCATAGAATAAGTGCTGCTGAGTTTACAGCGTTTACTTCTGGGGGGTACATGGGTAGTATCAGTCAGGCTGCTAGTCTTTTAAGTAAACAAGGTAAACTTAAAAAAGATTTAACAAAAGAATTTTTGTCTGCATTAAATGGTGGTATTAATGCAAGATACAAAAAAATAACTCAAAAATTAAAACCAGAAGAGTATTATGTTACAATAGGAAAAGAAGCATCTGAAAAACTTGAAGGTAAAAAATACATAGGTGGTAGTGGAAAGAAAAGTGAAGCAGATCCTAAAGGTTATGATGATATAAATATAAAAAATGCAATATCAGATATTGTAGGAAACAAAGATTTTACTCCAGATGCAGAAGCGTATTTTACTCAAGCATTAGCAGAGAGAGGTAAAACAGATAAGTGGGTAAGAAGTCTAGGTGATGACTCTTTTGTAAACAGAATTATTAGATTAGGTATGATATCTCAACCTGCAACCACTGTTCGTAACATAATAGGTTTTGTAGTAAGATCTCCAGTGGACGCTGTTACAAGATCGTTTGATAATGCTATAACTTCTGTATTTAATATGGCTGGAGGAGGACAGCAAGTGCGTCCTGTTAAGTGGTTAGATGGGTGGGATCATATATCGTCATTATTTAATCCTCAAGAACATAAAATGCTGGTAGATTTTATAGCCTCTCAAAATCCAGAAATAAGAAAAAAGCTATTTAGTGGTCCTGAAGCATTTATGGAATCTATGGAATTAACCAAAGGTTTAAAAGGAGATAAAACAGGAATAATAAATAGAACAACAAATGGCGTAGAAAAAATGTTTGTAAAATTTAATGTGCTAAACCAATTACAGGACAGGTACAATAAATCACAAGCATTTACTGTAGGTTTAAAACATTCTATGTGGAGGGATGGACTAGATTTTTTTGAATTTGTAAGAAAAGGTGAGTTAGAAAAGATAGATCCAAGATATTATGAAGAAGCTATGGAGTGGGCTTTAGAAGCAAACTACCAACTTCCAGGATTAGAAAAGTATCCTTTTGCAAATATGTTACAGATGGCATCTAAATTACCTTTCGGTCTAGGTGCTGCTGTAATGCCTTTCCCAAAATTCTTTTTTAACAGCGTAAGATATATGTATCAACATAGCCCTGTTGCAACTGCTACTACCGCAATAGATTTAGCAGTAAGAAATTCTAAGCGAAAAGAGTTAGGTAAACTTACTAGCTTTGAAAAGCAAAAGTATATAAGAAAAATAAGTCAACAGATGGCTGGTAGTAGTTTAATTTTAACTGCTTTTGCTCTAAGAAACTCTGAATACGCAGGTGAGAAATGGAATGAGTTATTTGATTATGACGGTGGTATATTAGATATTGCCACATGGTATCCTCTAGCACCAGCATTATATATTGCTGAAGGAATAAAACAACTTTTAGACTTTGATAATGTAAGTGACGTAGTAAAAAATACTGCCAGAGTATTTGGTTGGGAACCATCAAAAGAATATAGATCGGGAAGCTGGACTGATTTTACTACAGGTTATTCTGAAGAGTGGCGATTAAATTTTGGTAAAGCATTTGGTGGACCAACAACACGATCAGGTGTTTTTAAAATAATGGACGCAAACTTTTTAGCATCGTTAGTGTCTGGTGATGAAGATGCTGCTGGTGTAACCCAATCTTTACTAGGACAGTATATGGGATCTGTTTTAGGTGCAGTGTTACAGCCTGTAAAGATACCGACTGATATATATAGAGAATTTAACTTATCAGATGAGGTTAGATTATATAGAGAACACAGGACTTCTAAAGGGTTTATGGATAATTTTGTAAACATAATATTAAAGGATACACCTTTTGCAGAAGAACAATTAGTGACAGAAGATTCAGGACTAATTCAAGTTAATGATGATGGCTCTGTTGCTGGTTTTGCATTAACTCCTCCTGAGGAGGGTAAATTTGTACCTGCATACAAATATACTGCACTTAACCCTAAACCTTTAAGAATATCAGCACCTTTAATGAAGCAACTTACAGGTGCTTTTAGAAGAGATAAAAGAACAGCAGTTGAATCTGAATTTGCTAGATTAGGTATACCTGAATTTAAATTATTTAGAAGAACAAAGATACCTGAGTATGATCGTGTGTTAAAAGGTTTAACTGCAAAATTTATTTCAGGACCACTGTATGAGTACATAAACAGTAAAGAATATAGAGAAATAGATGATATTGTTTTAAAAACTTTTCTGTTAAATAAAGTAGCTAGTAAAATGAAATCTCAAGTTAGCAGTAAGGTAAACTCTTTAACAGTTCCTGGAATAATGAATAAGATAAATAGGCATAAACCTGTTGTAAAAAGATATATAATAGACGCTGCAATGGAAGCAGGTATGTTAAACAAAGATGGAGAAGTAACAGATAAATATAGCATCAAAGGTTTTTCTGGAGAAGAATTACAATTAATTGAACAAGCAAGTAAAAATTTTACTAAGTATATAACAGGAGTAAGTAAACTGTATATGTATCAAGGTAATCAATAATGCAATCACTGGACAGCATATCACTGGACCTAACCAATGCCCTAGTACCCCTCATTGCTATCTTCCTCAGTCTAGGGCTTGGTTTTTTTATAAAAGACCTACTAACAAATTTTATTACTGGTATTAGATTTAAATTTGATGGCAGTTTTAATGAAGGAGATAAATGCATTGTTGATGGAGACAGGGCAGTGCTAGTTAAAGTAGGAATATATGAGAGCGTATTTGCCATAACTAATGGTAGAGGCCATGTCTGGAGATATGTTCCTAATGAAAGAATTAAGTTTCTAAAAATAGAAAAGATAATAGAGGAGCCTAAAGAATGATTACAATACTAGGATCATTAATTGGTTTTGCAGGATCTGCATTACCAAAAGCATTTGATATGTTCTCAGATTGGCAAGACAGAAAACACGAATTGGCAATGATGGATCGTCAGATAGAGGCATCCAAATTAGCACATACGCAAAAACTAGAAGCACTTAATATAGAAGCAGATATAAGTGAAAGCAAGGCTTTATACAAACATGATCAGTCCATGAAGTCTACAGGGTTTATGGCAGGATTAAGAGCCAGTGTCAGACCAGTTATAACATATTTATTCTTTACACTGTTTGCAGCTATTAAAGGTACGGCACTGTATGGTTTAATATATACTGACGGTATTGTATGGGAAATAGCTATACAGACACTGTGGGATGAAGAAACACAAGGCATATTTGCTGCTATTATCTCATTCTGGTTTGGAAGTCGCGCACTTCAGAGATCTAGAAGCAGTTCGTAATAATTATATGGTAAATCATGGGTTACTACAGAAGATATTATATGCAAGAGGAAACTGAAATGAACGCTATATTAGATAATCTGGGAGGTTGTGGTAAAGAAAGTATACTTTTAAAAGAAAGGACTAATAATATGGCTGAAGACATGAACGAGTATTTTGATACATATCATAAAGAGTCTAAATGCGACAGTTGTATAGAATGTAATTGTGACCCTTGTGTATGTAAATGCAGTTGTCATAAAAGTCCATTTGACAAAACAGAAATATTTAAAAATAAAGGAGAATAATAATGCCTTATGGAAAAGGAACATATGGAAGTCAAAGAGGAAGACCACCTAAGAAAAAATCCTCTAAAAAATCTTCTAAAAAAAAGAAAAAATAAATTAAATGCTAAATATTACTCAAGAAGCTAAAAACTATCTACGAGATATTACAAAAGAACATAATAAGGAGTATATAGCTTTTGGTGTAAAGGGTGGAGGATGTTCTGGATTTTCTTACATATGGGATTTTTCTGATGGTCCTCTTAAAGAAGATGAACTAATAGATATAGGAGATGGTGTATCTCTTATAGTAGACGGTATGAGTGTTATGTATACACTAGGAAGTAAAATAGATTACGTTAAGGAACTAGGTGGTACATACTTAAAAGTATCAAACCCTATGGCAGACAGCCAATGCGGTTGTGGAGAATCTTTTTCAGTTAAGGTGTAATTAAACGTGAGAAGAATGACTGATGAAGGGTTAGACCTTATTAAATTTTATGAAGGGTATTCCTCTTCTGCATACCTCTGCCCTGCCCAACATTGGACAATAGGCTATGGGGCTATTTGGGGGATGGATAATAAGAGAGTAACAGAGGATCATCCTGATATAAATAAAGATCAGGCAGATTATCTATTAAGAAGGGATGTAAGAAAATCAGAAGTTGCAGTATTACGACTAATAAAAGTACCGTTAGAAGATGGACAGTTTAATTCACTTTGTTCATTTGTATTCAATTTAGGCAGCGGTTCTTTACAAAGCAGTACATTAAGACGTAAAATCAATAGGGGGGATTATATTGGTGCAGCAAATGAATTTCCAAGGTGGATATGGGCTGGAGGAAGAAAATTAAAAGGATTAATAAAGAGGAGAAACGATGAGCGATTAATGTTTCTTGGATGAGTTTAGCAATAACATACAGACATTGGTATCCACCCTAGTAAAGGCTATGGGGTATTAGTAATAAATATCCTAAATAAACTTGTAGCAATAGTAGCTAGAGCAAAACTGTTTATTACCATTAATGCTCTGTCATTCCAAAGCATCCCTACAATCATCCACCCTGCAATCCCTACGAAATGGAAATAAAGATTAACAGGGTAGATGTTGTTGGACGTAAGTAACATACCAATCATAAGAACTACACTAGAGAACCACTTGATATACCAATCAAGGGTATACAGGGGGGTTTTGGTTACAATACTAGTTCCGTTGTGGTTGTCACTCATGTTCTAATTTATTCTTTACTCTTTTTTTCAGTCTTTGTTTTAGTCGGTTCACTACCAAAATCTACTATGGGATCAAAAGGCCACTCTTTAGCCCATTGAGCTTTATTTTTTTTCATTATATCAATCACTGACTCCATTTTTACCTCCTTTCTAAAAAAATGACCTCTGAGGATGCGCGAGAAATGCCCTCAAAGACCCCTTAATGTAGGTATAGTCCAAAAAATACCTACTTGCTCTGTATAAGGCTTAAAACGCTATATACAGGATTTTGCCTATTTTGAGTCATTTTTATTGCTAAAAGTAGTATCTGTTACCTCTCCAGTAGTTCCAGCATCCACCATACATAAAGAATTTATATCTTTAGGCATTATTACATTAGCAGACCATGTTCCTGTCTTTTTATTAAGATGAATTATAGTAACATGACCTCTTTCTGATACACCTCTGAATACAATTCTTTCTTTATGTATACCTTCAATTATTCCAGCTGCTATCGGAAGAGGCTTACAAGTTATAGAACTTTTAGGTTGTGACCAAGCTACTGAGATATTCATACAAATTACAAAGATAAGTATAAATATACAAGCAACAAAATAAGTATTACTAAAAATATCAAATTTAATTTTTTGTATAAGTTCTTTTATTAAATTCATTTTTACCTCCTTAATTTAAAAATATTTTTCTTAAATGATTTTCAACATACTCTTTTGCTCTATTTAAAGTTTGTAGGTTGTCATCAAATCCACCTAATGCTCTATTGCATTTGTGACATAACCAACCTCTGAATGTTTCAGTGTCATGGCAATGATCAATAACCCAAGGCGTATTACTAGTAGCAGTACCGCTTCGTAAAACCTTTTCTTCACCCAAATTACAAATTGGACAAACATACCCCTTTTCAGGTACACCATATTCTTGCTTTAACTTTTTTCGTATTGCTGACATTTTTGTATTGGATGACCTACACTCTGCTCTTAAATA
>CEVA01085536.1_pt1 | contig 12517 bp, 10 predicted proteins | sample 361521 | NCBI WGS metagenome assembly CEVA01 (sample SAMEA2622823, study PRJEB7988) | marine metagenome | isolation source: saline water (ENVO:00002010), including | reverse complement strand
TCTGCCGATTTCGGAAGAGGAAATACAAGACGAGCTCGATCGTAGGCGTCCAGGTCAAAGTAAAATCACCACAGGAAGAAAGGAAGAGGATCGCGTTGAAATCCTATCGGGAACGCAAGAGGGTCGAACGCTGGGGACTCCAATCGGCATGTTGGTACGCAACAAGGACGCTCGACCGAGGGATTACGAGGAGATGGAAACGAAATATCGTCCCTCCCACGCCGACTTCACTTACCAAGAGAAATTCGGGATTAGAAACCATGAAGGAGGAGGCAGGTCTTCCGCTCGAGAAACAATAGGTCGCGTAGCCGCAGGAGCCATAGCCAACAAAATTCTATCACTGCAACAAGTCCAAGCCCGTGCCTACGTCCAAAGGGTGGCCGACCTGGAAATGCCCGATCTCGATGAATTGCCTTCGCTCGAACAAGTGGAAGCCAACCCTATCCGCTGTCCTCATGAAGAAACTGCAAACAAGATGATCGATCTGATCATGGCCACTCGCAAGGAAGGCGATTCCTTGGGTGGGATAATTGAATGCAGAGTCGCCGGATTGCCAAGCGGACTGGGTTGTCCCGTTTTTGACAGGCTGGAAGCCGATCTTGCAAAAGCCATGCTATCGCTACCCGCCACCAAGGGCTTCGAAATCGGGAGTGGGTTCAAAGGAACCTATATGAAAGGTTCGGAGCACAATGATCCCTTCGAGAGCATCGAAGGTTCCATTCGAACGACGACCAATCGTTCGGGTGGCGTGCAAGGAGGCATTTCCAATGGCGAAGAACTGTTGTTCCGAGTAGCCTTCAAGCCCACTGCCACCATTTTACGCCCGCAAAAAACAGTGGACCGTGATGGAGCGGAAACCGAATTGATCGGTCGTGGTCGCCACGATCCATGTGTGTTGCCAAGAGCGGTTCCCATCGTGGAAGCCATGACGGCCTTGGTATTGGTCGACCATTGGTTGAGGCAAGCTGCCCAATGCGACACCTTCGACTTCGATTAAATTGAAAAAACTGCTCTACCTCCTTTTCGGGCTCCCTGATTCGGGACGCCGCGAAATACTAATGGACTTCACGTCCGAATCCTCGGCAACCGTTTTGTTGCCCGAAGCGGAAGGGCCCCACCCGCTCGATTCCGAATTAGTCGGAATCACCAAAACATTCCCATGGCAATGGAAAGATCGTTCCATCTCCCTGAACGAAGATTTACCACCCGAAGTGGAAACTGTTTTCTTGCTCGCTGACTCCAGCGTGGACCCCGCCGATCAAATCGAGGCAACGAAAAGTTTTCTGGATTTGCGCGATTTGACCTTGGGACGAATTTTAACTTTGGTTCACTGTGGTTTGGCTGAAGCAAAACCAGAACTAATCCCTTGGTATCAAGGATGCATTCACTTTTCCGACGTCGTCTTGCTCAACCGTAGGGAAAACGTTTCCCAAAAATGGATTCGGGAATTCCAAGATGGGTTTCGACAGGAATATTTCCCCTGTTTCTTCGAACTAGTCAAGAAAGGCTGCGTGGCCAATACAATGCACGTCCTCGACCCGACGCCCAGGCGTATTTCCTTGTTCTTCGAGGAAGACGGTGGAGATGAGTCTTTTGTCGACGAGGACGCGGAAAGCCTCGACCTCCCTGCCGAAGACCCATACCTCGCGAGATACCCAAGCGGCCTGCGATGTAAACCACTGCCTGATGCCCCATCGATTCTAGGCAGCAACACAAATACGCCCTCCACCTGAAGAGAAACAACGAAATTTCCTCGACCATCCAACACTCTTGTTCACAATGTCAGCCCCTTTGATTAAGCCGGGGTGGCGGAATTGGTAGACGCGCTAGATTCAGGTTCTAGTGTCCGCAAGGACGTGGGGGTTCAAATCCCCCCCTCGGCACCAACCCTGCAATGGATTCGTGCTTGCTCAGGAACATCATTTCATCGAAAGGTATGGCATGGTCTTTAGATGCCTGATCGCGACGCTTGCTCTCGCCACCGTTGTACAATCCAAGGAAATCGGTTGGGATATCGGCGAGCTGAAGACACTTGGCTTGAAAGGTGAACGTTCGGCCCAGTTACGTCTCGGTCTCGCTTATTCCTCAGGCATAGGAGTTGAAAAGAACGTCAGGGAAGCCTTTTATTGGTATGAAAAAGCAGCCAAACTGGGGGACCCCGTGGCTTCACATTATCTCGCCAGAGCCTATGCAAAAGGCACAGGAACGCACCGTGATCCGAAAAAGGTCGTACATTGGTATCGCGAGGCTGCGTTGGGATCCAATGCCTCCGCCAGACAACAACTTGTGGGGCTGCTTCGAGCAAAGCCGAGTGGTTCTCCGGAAAGAGCCGAGTCCTACGCATGGTGCTTAATTGGAACCGAAGCTGGAGACAAGAAGCTCAAGGTGATACGCGATCTGATGATGAAGCAAGAAAGCGCCGTCACCTTGTCCGCTGGAAAAGCCAAGGCAATCGAACTCCAAGACTCGATTACAAGTCGAATGGAGAACCTTCTCCCAATACCTAGAACCCCCAACCGAGGCAACTACCGCTACCCTTCCGGCGAACGATACTTCGGACAAGTACAAGCTGGCAGGCCACATGGCCACGGTATCGTGGTCACTCCCCAAGGCGATCGTTTTTACGGCGAATTCCGAGATGGCCGGGCCAATGGCCATGGCATGCTCTTCGACAAATCGGGCCGCGTTTTGTTCTCAGGGCTTTGGCAAAACGACAAACCTATCTCAGACGATGGAATGCCCTTGCCGCTGGCCTTTATAGGGTCAAATCCGTAAGGAACCCGAGAGAAGCAAAAACTTGATGCAGTCAAAGACTGGAATGCGCTCCATCGCAAACCGGACCTTGGGAAGAATGCTTGCAGTTGCACAAGGCGACTTTGCGAGTCTCCTTGATCTCGACCTTCTCAGGTGAAAACCCAGTACCTTTATGGGCACCATCGCAAAAAGGTTGGTCCGCCGAACGACCGCAGGAACACCACCAATATTCACCTGAGTCCAACTGCATTACAGATGGAAACTTTGATGCAACAACAGGTTCTTCGTACACAGATCTCTCCTCTACTCAACTACCCAAGAATCAGAACCGACAAGAAGTTCCTCCAAATCGCCCTCCCCCTTGGATTGAGCCGATTCCAGTTGCGCGGAAACCGCATCCTCGTACGGTTCTTTTCCCTCGATCTTACGAAGCACTCCCAGTGGCGTTGGAAAATCTGGATGCTGCATTTCAGCCAACATGGTGGCATAGGCTGGATTCACTCTTTTAGGGTCATGAACCAACAATTCCTCTTCAGAAACATCATCCGCCTCTAAAGAGACTACTTCCGGATCCAGCCCATTGAGACGTATGCCTTTGTTCCGTTCAGCACCAAAGATAAGAGGTTTGCCCTCTTCCAAAAGCAACACTTGATCGGGCCGATTCTCACGCCCAGTCACGGGGTCGTGAGTCTTGTGATTAAAGATGACGCAATTCTGAAAGATCTCGATGAACGACGTTCCTTTGTGCTCAAATCCCGCTTTGAAGATTTCCAACATATGCTTTTGGTCAGTATCCGTCGTACGCGCCGCAAAGGTAGCCTCACAACCAAGAGCAAAATGAAGAGGGTTAACGGGATGATCGATCGAACCCATGGGGGTACTCTTGGTCTTCATGCCGATTTCGGAAGTAGGGCTGTACTGCCCCTTGGTCAAACCGTAAACTCTGTTGTTGAACAGCAATACGTTGATGTCGGGATTGCGGCGTATGAGATGCAGGAGATGATTGCCTCCTATAGACAAGCCATCACCATCTCCTGTGATCATCCAAACGGAAAGGTCGGGATTGGCGACCTTAACCCCCAAGGCAACGGATGGCGCTCGCCCATGTATGGTATGAAAACCATAGGTGTTCATGTAATAGGGAAATCGGCTCGAACAACCGATTCCACTGACGACAACGAAATCTTTTCTGGCTACACCGAGCTCGGGGAACGTTCTCTGAACGGCATTCAGGATCGCGTAATCTCCACACCCCGGACACCACTTGACTTCGTTAGGCGGAGTAAAATCCTTCTTGGTGAGGGTTTCTGGTCCTTCTGCTGTGGCGATAGTCATTGTTTTCGCTCCTTTATTGAAGATGCTCCAAAAATCTTTTTGTCAGTTCGGAAACGTGAAAGGGCTGCCCTTGGATTTTAGAGTAAGAAATCGCGTCGATCAAATACTTGGAGCGGATGAGCATACTCAATTGACCCATATTCAATTCCGCAACGAGCACTTTCTTGAAACGCCCCAAAATTTCACCCAGGTCATTTGGAAATGGACTAAGGTGACGCAAATGCACACTGCTCACGGAATAGCCTTCCGCTTGCAAATTGCCAACAGCTGAGCAAATCGCTCCGTAAGTTCCACCCCATCCCAGCACGAGAAGATCGCCTTCCGGTTCCCCGAGAACTTCCAGAGGAGGAATGCTCTTCGCTATGGCAGCAACCTTGTCGGCTCGCAAATGAGTCATTTTCTCATGGTTTTCAGGATCGTAACTCACGTCACCCGCTTCATTCTTTTCAAGGCCTCCCACCCTGTGCTCCAAGCCCGCTTGACCGGGGATTGCCTGTTCTCGAGCCAAGGTTTCAGGATCACGCCTGTACACGACATACTCGTCTTCGGGATTGGCAAAAGGGATTTCCAGTTCCGGAATGGTGGAAAGATCGGGAATAGCCCAAGGTTCGGATCCATTGGCTATGTAAAGATCGCTTAGAAGAATCACCGGGGTCATATAGGTCAGGGCAATGCGAGCAGCCTCCAAGGCGGTATCAAAGCAATCCGAAGCAGAGTGAGCAGCAATGATGGGAATTGGGCTGTCACCATTTCGGCAAAACATGCCTTGTAGCAAATCACTTTGCTCCACTTTAGTAGGTAGCCCTGTACTCGGTCCGCCGCGTTGGATATTACAGATAATGAGAGGCAATTCAGTTATGCTGGCCAACCCCATGAACTCGCTCTTCAAGCACATTCCCGGTCCGCTGGTTGCGCAAACAGCCAAGTTACCAGTAAAACTTGCCCCGAGAGCAATTCCCATGGCTGCAATTTCATCCTCTGCTTGAACGGTCTTAACCCCGAAGCGCTTAAGCGCGGAAAGGCCTTCTAGAACTGGAGAAGCTGGGGTAATGGGATACCCTGCATAGAGCAGATCTCGCTTTGACTTCTTGCCTGCCACGGTCAATCCGTAGACCAAGGCCTCGTTACCAGAGATTTTACGATATCGACCAGCATCAGCAGGCGCCTTGGCAATCTGGTAACGATTCCGAGCCACTTCCATGGTCTCGCCCAAGTTATACCCTGCCTTAAGGGCAAGAGAGTTAGCCTCTGCCACTACAGGCAAGCGCTTTCCCCACTTGTCTTGGAAAAACTTAAGGGTGGTCTCCAAGGTGCGGTCATAGACGAAATACATGAAACCCAAAGCGAGAAAGTTCTTGCATCGAGTTTTGTCCGATGGCTTCAAATCACACTCTGCCAAGGCTTCCTTGGTCAAGTTGGTCAAATCGATCTCGATAAGATTGTATTTGCTCCGTAAATCCTCGTCCTCCAGAGGGTTTTGTTCGTAACCAGCTTTGGCCAAATTGGCTCTTTTGAACGCATCACTGTTGACGACGAGCATACCACCAGGAACCAAATCAGCCAAATTGGACTTCAAGGCGGCCGGATTCATGGCGACCAAGGCATCCGGAGCATCTCCGGGGGTCAGGATTTGACGACTGCCAAATTGAATTTGAAAACCTGAGACACCGGCAAGGGTTCCTGCAGGCGCACGGATTTCAGCAGGGAAATCAGGAAGCGTTGCGATATCATTCCCAGCAAAAGCAGTGGTGTCGGTGAAACGCTCCCCCACCGTTTGCATGCCATCACCAGAATCTCCTGCAAATCGAACCACTGCAGACTCGATTTCCTTGAAACTGCCCTTTGCATCAATCATTAGGCTAATCCACCTGGCAAATACTAATTAAATAATAAAGTCGGAACTTCATTTAGGATTAGAGAGCGCTTTTTCTACGTAAGTCCTTCGAAGGCAACCCAAAACTACACAAAACCGCACATTTCCAAGTAACTTCAAATCGTCCTGGGGGCAGGAGCAACCTGATCAACAAAAAACAAATTTAACAAATGCCGGACAGGGGGAGGCTGAAGGTGTTGAATGCCAATGATATACGAACCCCACTAGAAAGGTTTTCCGCAACGCCGTGCTTTAAATCAGAGCGAAAGAGGACAATCTTTCCTTGAATCGGCTCCAAAACAAAATCTTCTTCGCCGTCCGCGCGAAAAAAAAGATTTCCACAATTCGCTGGAGCCTTGAGATAAAAAACGCCGGAGACGAAAGCCTCTTTTGAGTGATCGTGAACACCGGTGATCGCGCCTGGTCCAGCAAGGTTGAACCAAAAAGGAGGATTAGGGGAACTTCCGACCGGTTCATAAAGAGCAAGCAAGGGTTGCTTGTAAATCCGAACAGCCGCATCCCGGGCAAAGCCTATGACTTCCCTGGCGGCAGGAATCTTTTCGATAGGTAGGTAAGTATTCTCCCAGCGGTCGTTGATGCGATGGGAAAAAGTGAAATCGTCTTCCCTTTTTTCCAATGATTTCATCAAACGAAGGCTCAAGGCCTCCGCGTGCGGATACTGTATACGGTGTATCCTACTACCGTTGAAGGTGAACGTTTCTTCGCTGGGCATAGCAAAATATTCGTTGCTCGCCATTAAAAGCAAACAAGGAAGGGAATAAGCAATCTGGCAACGAAGACAAAACAAGGGACGATTATTCGTCGCCCCCATCTATATCGATTTTCATCAGTTGCTCGCCAACCTTCTTGGTGGCACCGAGAACCTCTTTTCCCCATGATTTCTCACGGATACGCTTTTCTTCATCAAGGATATCCTCAAAGGCATCCTGAAACCTGTCCTCGTAATCATCCTCTAGCACATCTTTCAAGTCCCTGAGTTCGCTTTTGCTCATCTCATCAAGCAGGTCGTCCCGCTCCTTTCTGAGTTCCTTTATGTTATCGGCGATGGCCTCGATGTCTTCAATGGAATCCTCCGCGGAATCACGGTCTTCAATATTGTCAAGGATTTCAGCCAAGTTTTCCAACTCCTCCACAATGTCCTCGGTATTGGATTCAATCGAAGCTCCACAACCAGACAAAAGCAAACAAGCGAGCAGTGGGGCAAGAAACAGGTAGAGGGAGTGTAGGTTTTTCATAATTTAATCGTTATAGGATGAACAATGAAGACAATTATTGGCAAAAGAAATCAAGACGATTAATTGCTTGAGGTCTTGGCCCTATGAAAAGTTTATCTAGAGTGAACGCAAATCCTGAGAAAAAGACGAATTTTCAGTAAATTTTCTCTTATTTCTTATCGAGTTTGATACCTTGCAGAGCTTTCGCAATCTCCGCTCCATATGGAGACGTAGCCATTCTGAACATGTGGCCAAAGGTGTCACGAAAAGCTTCACGGGCATCATCTCGATATTTTTCCTCGATTTCATTTTTCTCTTCTTTGGACATGTCCTTCTCTAGTTCCTCATATTCTTCAGCCAACTCATTCAATTCGTTTGCGATCGACTCGATCTCGGCCTTGTGGGCTTCCGCTGATTCCTTGTCGTCTACTTTTTCAAGAACATCGTTCAACTCCTTAATTTTGTCGATCATCTCCCCCATGACAGAATCCGGAGAAGAGCCGCAACCCGTCAACAAAATGGGTAGCAAGAGAGCGAAAGTCGTCAGCACGGAAGTTTGATAAAGTTTCATGAATGCGTTCGTTTAGGATTAAAGAATTAAGTCGGGGCACTTCAAAACAGTTGCAATCAGCGGTCAAGGTGAAACCCCATAAAAGGTTGCATCCAGATTGAGCTTAGCGAAACAAGTGGGAGATCCAGTCTTGCTGTTCAGGAAAACGCTGCATGATTTCATTTCCATTGATCAATTCGAAATCGGCAAAGTCAAAACCAGGGCAAACGGAGCATCCGATCAAACACCAATCGTTCTCGACCAGCAATTCCGCCCCGAAGACAGTTCCTGCGGGGATCGTCAATTGAGGCGTTTCCCCCTCGGACATACGATTACCCAAAGATCTTTTCTCGTATCCAGACTCGGTGAAGAGGTGAACCTTCAATCCACACCCCGCGTGGTAGTACCAAGTCTCGTCGCTCCTCAAGCGGTGCAGCGCGGAACGTTCATGCGGTGCGAGGAGGTAATAGATACTAGTGGAAGCAAATCGTTCACCGCGTGTCAGACGCACCTTATCCTCTGACTGATAAGTGCGGCGGTACCAACCACCCTCGGGATGCTTTTCCAAGCGGAGGTTTTGAATAATTTCCTCGGCGGTCACGAAAAAGAGTCGGGACGGTGAGATTCGAACTCACGACTTCCTGCTCCCAAAGCAGGCGCGCTAACCAGGCTGCGCCACGTCCCGTAAGATAAAGCGAGATACACTATGCGCCGAAGGAAGAGTGGCAAGTAAAAGGCGAAAGGAAGAATTGTTTAGCAGGTTGCTTGACCATAACCGCAGTTTATTGCTTGATGGAAGGCAAAATGAGCGAGACCAATGAGCAAGAGGAGATGAAAACCAACGAGTTGGCGGGTATGCAATTCGCGAACGTCGAATTGACTCTTTCGGAAATGCAAACCGGGCCCATCACTCATCTTGCCGATGAAAGTGGATCAAACAGCGGTCTCGGGCAATTGGCGAAGTTGGGAGCGGAAGGTTTTTCATTGGTCGCAGTCACGCCAAAGGAAAACGGTCGCGCCTTGGCTTTCTTGCAAAGACCCGTTCAAACCGAACGAGAGTTGAACTTCATACGCAACGCCTTCCTCCTAGAGGATATTTTGCAAATCGAAGTCGAAGATTTTCCGAAAGTGATCGATGCCATCGACGTCGATGACTTGATCGTTGCGCTCAAACCCGCAAGCGATGCCCTCCGTAAGCTCTTTTTCGATGCCTTACCGGAGAAAGCATCGCTTTCCTTGCAAGAACAGATCGAGTTCCTCATGCCCAAAAGCCTGCGAGCTGCGGAAGCTGCTCAGGAACGTGTCCTCCGAGCAGTCAAGTCGCTGATTCGCTCCAAAGAGGTCAGTCTGCAATCAAACGATTGACTGCAAGATTTTCTTCTACCGATCAAAAGATTTCGCCTCTCTTTGTGTTTACAAAAACGTATCAACGTATCATGATATGTTGATATATTAATGAACACGAAAGATAGAGCACGAGCGGCGCAGAAGAATTTGGAAGCGCTTGCGCGTGAAAGAATCGCGTTTCTAGATGGTGCGATGGGTACCATGATTCAGCGTCATGAGTTGGAGGAAGAAGACTTTCAAGGTGACTTGTTCAAGGGGCATGCAAAGGAATTGAAAGGCAACAACGATTTATTGAGTCTGACCAGACCGGAGCTGATTAAGGATATCCATCGTTCGTATTTCGCGGCAGGTAGCGACATCGTTGAGACGAACACCTTCAACAGCACCACGATCGCAATGGCTGACTACGATCTGGAAGACGCGGTGCCGGATATCAACCTGTCGGCAGCTCGTTTGGCGCGAGAAGCAGCTGACGAGGCCATGGCCAAGAATCCAGGACGACCTCTCTTCGTGGCAGGAGCGATGGGCCCGACCAATCGAACCGCCTCGCTGTCACCCGAGGTCAATGATCCGGCTAAGAGAAACGTCACCTTCGACGAACTCGTCGCAGCTTACCTGCAACAAGGCAGATCCTTGGTGGAAGGTGGTGTAGACCTGCTCCTGCCGGAAACGACCTTCGACACGCTGAACCTAAAGGCTGCCCTCTTTGCGATCGAGGAATTGTTCGACGACCTCGGTTATCGACTACCCGTCATGATTTCGGTAACGATCACCGATGCATCGGGTCGCACGCTGTCAGGGCAAACCACCGAGGCTTGCTGGAATTCGATTCTACACGCCAAGCCTTTGGCCGTGGGGCTGAATTGCGCTCTGGGAGCCGACGCGATGCGTCCCTACGTTCAGACCCTCTCCAGAATCGCCGATTGCCCCGTCCATTGCTACCCTAATGCCGGACTCCCGAACCCGTTGGCTCCGACTGGTTACGATGAAACCCCAGAGGACACTGCGAAAGCCTTGGAAGGATTCGCAAGCGAAGGCTTGCTTAACCTGGCAGGAGGTTGCTGCGGGACCACTCCCGAGCACATTGCCGCCATTGTTGAAACTTTAGCCGCGTACCCGCCACGGCAAATTCCTGAAATCGAGCCGGCTCTTCGACTCAGCGGGTTGGAGGCGTTCGAACTCAAGGGACAGGAAGCGCCTTTCTTGATGGTAGGTGAACGCACCAACGTAACCGGATCTCCAAGGTTTCGCAAACTGATCGAGAAAGACGATTTCGAAACCGCGCTCAGCGTGGCCAAGCAACAAGTTGAAAACGGAGCAAACGTAATAGACGTAAATTTCGACGCTGCCCTTCTGGACGGCGAAGCCTGCATGTCGAGATTCCTGAACCTAGTGGCGAGTGAACCGGACATTGCTCGGGTCCCCATAATGATCGACAGCTCGAAATGGTCCGTGATCGAGGCGGGACTGAAGGTGGCTCAAGGCAAATGCATCATCAATTCCATAAGCCTCAAGGAAGGTGAAGATACGTTCAAGAAGCAGGCTCGCATGGCGCAGCGCTACGGCGCCGCGGTCGTGGTGATGGCCTTCGACGAGAATGGTCAAGCAGCTACCTTGGAGGATAAAGTGAGTATTTGCGAGCGAGCCTACTTGATCCTCGTGAACGAGGTAGGTTTCCCTCCAGAGGACGTCATATTCGACCCAAACGTCCTCACCATCGCTACGGGCATTTCCGAACATGACGCTTACGGAAAAGATTTCATCGAGGCCATTCGTGAAATCAAGAAGCGTTGCCCTCATGCCAGAACAAGCGGAGGCATAAGCAACGTATCCTTTTCATTTAGAGGAAACAACGTGGTGCGCGAGGCAATGCACGCATCTTTCCTGTATCATGCCGTGAAAGCGGGACTGGACATGGGGATCGTCAATGCAGGAATGCTTGCAGTTTACGAGGAAGTCGAACCCGAGCTCAAGAAATGCGTGGAGGAAGTCGTGCTGAATCACGATTCAGATGCAGCCGAACGACTTCTCGAATTCGCCGAAAAGGTGAAGGGGCAAGCGACCGACAAAAAAGCAACTGGTCCCGATTTATCTTGGCGAAAAGCCACGGTGGCCGAAAGGTTGTCCCATGCATTGGTGAAGGGAATCGGAGATTTCGCCGAAGAAGACGCAGAGGAAGCTCGCCAATTGCTGGGGCGCCCCTTGGACGTCATAGAGGGTCCCTTGATGGACGGCATGAAGATTGTCGGGAAACTGTTCGGCGATGGAAAGATGTTCCTGCCTCAAGTCGTCAAAAGCGCCCGCGTGATGAAAAGGGCCGTGGCTTACCTGGAACCCTTCATGGAAGCGGAAAAAGAAGCCTCTGCCAGCAGCAAGCAAGGCACGATGGTAATCGCAACCGTAAAGGGAGACGTGCACGACATTGGAAAGAACATCGTCGGCGTGGTGCTCGCTTGCAACAATTGGGAAGTCGTCGACTTGGGAGTAATGGTTTCGTGCGAGGAAATACTGGAAGCCGCCCGCAAGAACAACGCGGACGTCATAGGATTAAGCGGTCTCATTACCCCATCCCTCGACGAAATGACGCGAAATGCCGCCGAAATGAAACGACAAGGCTTCGAGTTGCCTCTTCTCATTGGTGGAGCCACCACGAACAAAGCCCATACGGCCATCAAAATAGCCCCCGAATACGATCATGCAGTGGTTCACGTGACCGATGCATCGCTCGTGGTCAACGTCTGCAACGATCTTACTCATCCAGAGAAGAAAGAGGCCTACGTGGCCAAGATTCAAAAGCAGCAAGAGCAGAGAAGAAAAAAATACGCGGAGCAGAACCCACCTAAGCTCCTGAGTCTCGCAAACGCTCGCAGCCTATCATGGCAACCGGATTGGACAAGACATACACCTCCAGCACCGAATCCCGAGAAACTAGGAGTCACCGTGTTCGATGAAGTGCCTTTGGATGAGGTCGTCGAGTATTTCGACTGGTCCCCTTTCTTCTGGTCGTGGGAACTCAAGGGAAAGTATCCGCAAATCCTGGAACGAGAAGGCGTTGGAGAGCAAGCAACGGCTCTTTTTGAAGACACAGCCCCCATACTGGAGAAAATCATTGAAGAGAAACTGTTTCGGTGCCGTGCCGCGATCGGCCTTTGGCCTGCCCACTCAGTTGGTGACGACGTCGTGATTTATGCGGACGAAAACCGTGACTCGCCAGTCGCAACCTTTCATTTCTTGAGACGCCAGCAGGAAATCCTTTCAGAGAAGGTACAGTACTGCCTTGCGGATTACGTGGCGGCAAAGGATTCGGGAGTTGCGGATTATCTCGGCGCTTTCGCCGTGACCACTGGGTTCGAGGTCGATGCATACGCCAAGACCTTGGAGGAAGCCGGCGACGACTACACGAGCATCATCGTGAAGGCTCTA
>CEVA01182614.1_pt1 | contig 12528 bp, 12 predicted proteins | sample 361521 | NCBI WGS metagenome assembly CEVA01 (sample SAMEA2622823, study PRJEB7988) | marine metagenome | isolation source: saline water (ENVO:00002010), including | reverse complement strand
GAACTGACGGGACTCCCGAACCGCGTCATGCTTTCACGTGTCCTGCTCCCCCGCATCTTCAAGCAGACGGCGGCCAAGGGACAGCCCCTCGGCTGCATCTTTCTTTCTCCCGAAGGCCTGGCCCAGATCAACGGGAAGCTTGGACGTCCGCTGGGCGATGAGCTTCTCAAGGAATTCACAAAGTGTCTTCAAAAGCAAGTTCGAAATGGCGAACGCCTTGCCCACCTCGAAGGCGTGAACTTCGCGATTCTGATTCCGGGCGGGGCCGTCCACCAGCTTAAGAAACGGGCAGAGGTGATTCACAAAGAGCTCACCTCACGCCGCTTCGACGTCAACGGAAACGCACTGTCCCTCAGTGTCAGCGTCGGGATCTCCGGGATCCAGACTTACTCCGGTACCCCCAAGACGCTCCAGGAAGGTCTCTACCAGCGATCCATCCAGGCCCTCGACAACGCCAAGTTCAAAGGCAACCAGGTCGAGGTCATTCAGGAAAGCTGACAATCTCCAAAGACATCTCGCATGGCCGGAGCCACCGTGGCTGAGCAAAACGCCTATGCCTGGGCAGGGGTCGACATAGAGAGCGCCAATCGCACCAAGCGACGTATCGGCGATCTCGTCAAAGACACGTTCGGCCCGGAGGTGCTTACCAATGTGGGCGGGTTTGGCGGCCTCTTCGCGGCACCTTGGGGAGACTACCAAGATCCCGTCCTCGTCGCCAGCACCGATGGCGTGGGGACCAAGCTCAAGATCGCCTTTATCACCGGCGTTCACGACACTGTCGGCGCCGATCTCGTCTCACATTGCGCGAACGACATTCTCGTCCAGGGCGCACGTCCGCTTTTCTTCCTCGACTACCTTGCTATGGGAGAGCACGAAGGGGACGTCGCGGAAGCCGTGATCGCCGGTGTGGCCAATGGCTGCAAGAGCTGTGGGTGCGCGCTTCTGGGTGGTGAGATGGCGGAGATGCCGGGCTTCTATGCACCTGGCGAATACGATCTGGCCGGTACCATCGTCGGCATGGTCGATCGGGAAAAGATCGTGACTGGCGATCGAGTTCGGCCCGGTCAGGTCTTGATCGGCATCGCCTCCGACGGGCTTCACACGAATGGCTACTCGCTCGCAAGAAAGCTGCTCTTCGAGACCGCTAGCTACACAACCGACAGCCACCTCGATGAGTTAGGCGCCACCGTCGGCAAGGCGCTTCTCGCCCCTCACCGTTCTTACGTCGCGCCGGTTCTGGATCTTCTGGAGGACGTCGAAGTCACAGGTATGGCGCACATCACCGGTGGCGGCTTGATCGACAACGTACCGCGATCCCTGCCCGAAGAGGTTTCGGTCAACATTCGCCGCGACAGCTGGGAAGTGCCTCCACTTTTTCAGCTTCTACAGAACATCGGCGAGATCCCCGAATCCGAAATGTTCCAGGACTTCAACATGGGAATCGGTTTTGCGCTGTTCGTCCCCAGGGACCAGGCGGACGGAGCCGTCGGAAGGCTCATCGCATCAGGCGAAGACGCACGCGTGCTCGGAGAAGCGATCCCGCGTGCAGGTGATTCGCAGGTTCACTTCGAGGATTGATGTTGTTTCGCGCGTTCCTGATAGGTCTGGGCAGTGTCCTGCTCATCAACTCGATCCGTCGCCTCCTTGCGCCTTCCCGCGGTAGAGGCCACGAGCCCGAGGAAAACGCAGGGGGGATCGATCCAGATCGAGTCCAGGATGCCGACTTCCGGGACCTTCACTCCTAGCCGATGGCCGGAAAAATGGAACTCCAGTTCTTAGGTGTCGGCAGCTTCTTCACCAAGACCGACTATCACAACAACCTCTGCATCAACAGCAATATCCTGATCGACTGCGGGTTCACTGCGGCCCGAAGCCTCCGCGATCAGGGACGAAATTTCGGCGACATCGACCATCTGTTCATCACCCACACCCACGCCGACCATATAGGCGGCCTGGAAGAGTGCGCGTTCTTCAACCGTTATGTCGCCGGCGAGCGCAAACCCAAGCTGAATTTACCCGCTCCCCTGGCGGATCAGCTATGGGAAGGTTCGCTCCGAAATGGGTTGCAGGATGAGGCCGCCGGTGCCCACGGTCTCGAGGATTACTTCGACATCGTCGTCGTGCAGGACACGTTCGAAATCGAAGGCGTTTCGTTCCGGGTTGTCCCAACCAACCACGTCACGGATAAGTTCTGCTGCGGGTTGGTGATCGACGACCGGGTATACTTCTCCGGGGACACACGGTTCGACCCGGACATGGTTTCCGAGCACGGGTCCAGCGCCGATGTCATCTACCACGAAGTCCAGTTCTTCGAAGGCGGCATCCACACGGGCCTGGCGGAGCTCATGACGCTCCCCGAGGAACTCCGAAACAAAATCTCCCTGATGCACTACGGCGACAACTGGGTCGACTTCCAGACCGAAGCCGAGGAAGCGGGCTTTTCCTGGGCCCGTCGCCACGTCAGCTACACGCACTGATCCCTCCCCCGCCGAACCATCCACACCCGATTCATCTACGGATGTAGGCGACCTGCATGGCCAGACGAAAACCCGCAAAGCGAAAAAAGAAAACCGACGCCACGTGGCTACGCCAACAGCTGGCCGAAGGTAGGGCTGCCCCCGTCTATCTTCTCCACGGGCCCGACGATTACGAGCGCGAAGAACTCGTCGATAAGATCACGTCGTCCGTCCTCGATGAAAGTACGCGGACGTTCAATTACGATCTCCTCATCGGTGCAGATCTCGACGTCGGTGATGCCGTCAACCGGATCACGGCATTCCCTATGATGGCCGAACGACGCGTCGTCATCATCAGGCGGATCGAAGAGGTGGCTGAGGCAGCCGCCCGAGGGTTCCTCCCAGTGGTCTCCAGCCCAGTTGAGTCGACGGTCCTCGTTTTCACCGCGGACAAGATCGACGGCAGGCGGAAGTTCTTCCAGGAGCTGAAGAAATCTGCCATCGAGGTGGAATTCCGGCTGCCCTACGAAAATGAGCTCCCTCGATGGATCACGGACCGGGCCGGGAAGATCGGCAAGCAGATCGAGCCCGAGGCTGTTCATCTCCTGGCTCTTTCCCTCGGGCCCCGACCCAGGGAGCTGGCGAACGAGCTGGAAAAGCTCGACATCCACACCGGCGACCAAGAGACTATAAAGGCTGAGGATGTCGCCTGGATCGTGGGGGCCTCGCGGGATGCCTCCGTCTTCGATTTCGTCGATGCGGTTGGAAGGGCGGAGGGCGCACGAGCGCTTGGCATTCTGCAGCGGCTGGTCGAGCAGGGCGATCACCCCGTCTGGGCCCTGGCCATGCTCGTCCGTCACTTCGGCCATCTGCGCAAGACCCGCTGGCTACTCGACAGCAACCTCCCCCGAAAAGATTACGCGTCGAAGCTTAAAGTCTCCCCCTTTACGGTGGAAAAGTACGTCGAGCAGGCGGAACATCTGTCCGAATCGTTCCTCTGGCGGGCTTACGACTCTTTGCTACAAACGGATGATCGCCTAAAATCCCGATCGAGAACACCTTACGTCACTTTGTCCCGAACCGTCGTGGAGCTCTGCAAGCGCTGAACGGGGCCCTACCTTGACAGCGCAGCGGGCGACCGGTAGATTGAAATTTCCTTGGACTTGGAGCGTTGGAAAGAGCGAAGTCCTCTAAAACAATAGAAAGGTGGTGACTTCATGTCTGCCGCGTTGGAACTCACAAAAGAGAACTTTCAAAGCGAAGTGATCGACGCCGATGTCCCCGCCCTCGTCGACTTCTGGGCGAAGTGGTGTGGCCCGTGTCTGGCCATCGCACCCGTCGTCGAAGATCTGGCCACTCAGTATGACGGCAAGCTCAAGGTGGGTAAGGTCGACGTCGACGCACAGCAGCAGCTGGCTGCAGAGTTCGACATCCGCAGCATTCCCACCCTTCTGCTCTTCAAGGACGGTAAGGTGGCGGAGCAGATCGTGGGCTCGGTGCCTAAAAAGCAGCTCGAAGACAAGGTTCAGGAAATTCTCGAACCCGCAGCTGCGTAGTCGGACGAACAGACAAAGGAACGGGCAGGTCCTCCACGAGGGCCTGCCCGTTTTTCTTATTCGATGTCGACGGCTGGCTACTGCAGAATGAAGCGCTCGAAGTAGACCTGAATGACCTCTCCCGACTCGACCAGGGCGGCGGCGTTCACCTCGTCACGCAACCGCAGTTTGAGCGCCGCTCGTTCCTCCGCCTCGTCCATCGACTTGAAAGGCGTCTGCGAAAGCTTGGCCAGAATGAGATCGTGAATCTGGGCACCCAACGGACCCGATTCGAGTTCCACCAGGGTCTCTGGCGTGTCGAATTCGAGGGTCACGGCCGCGCTCAGGAATCGGATGCCCTCGTCATCCGGAGGATTCAGGATCATTTCCTCGAGGGGAAACAGGTTGGGCTGGTCGATCTCGAAAACGGGTCGTTGATCCGGGTTTTCGACCATTTCTTCGTCTTCGACTTCGCCCATCAGTCCCGGGTAATAGACGCGCGTAATCAGCACGTAGCCGACCGCGGCCTGCCCCAGCAGGATCACCATAATCAGTACGATGAACTGGGGCAATCGGGAGGGTCCGCTGTCCTCAGGAGTTAGATCGCCTTCCGGATCTTCAGCAGCTTCTTCTTCCTCGGCCAAAGGATGGGCTCCGTTTTTGGAATTTGACCTTGCCTTGGGAGGTGGCCAATCCTATTATTTTAAGAACTCTAAGTCCTTTACAGGATAAGACTTACGCCTCTACCTGTCAAGATACCCGACCGCCTCTCCCCAGCCGATTGGAACCGTAGTACTCCTACAGGATGGCCGCATGAGCATTGAAAAAGTCGTCATACCCGTCGCAGGATTGGGGACCCGCCTCCTCCCTGCAACAAAATCCCAACCCAAAGAAATGCTGCCCGTTGGAAGGAAACCGGTCGTTCAGTACGTCGTCGAGGAGATGATCGATCAGGGACTGGAGAAAATCATGTTCATCACGGGGAGGGACAAGCGGTCCATCGAGGATCACTTCGACCGAGACCCCGAGCTGTTGGCCCATCTTTCACAGGCCGGGGAGGAGCGCCTCTTCAACGGATCGGGCTACGATGAGAACACCCGTTTCTTCTATACCCGGCAGATCATTCCGAAGGACCGACAGACGCCGGGAGGGCTGGGTGCAGCGATCGCGATGGCGCACGATTTCGTCTCCGAGGAACACTTCGTCGTCGCTCTCGGCGATACGATCATTCGCTCTGGAAACCACGCGGGACTCGTCAGGCGGATGATCAAATCCCACGAAGCGAAGGACGCCGCTTGTACGATCGCCGTCGTCGAAGTCGAGGAGGACGAGGTCAATCAATACGGAATCGTACACCCCGTGGGCCGGGGGCGAACGGATTTCGAAATTGACGGGATCGTGGAGAAACCCTCCCCCTCGGACGCCCCCAGCCGACTGGCAGTCGCCGGGCGTTACATCTTCAGCTCGGAAATCTTCTCAGCACTCGAAAGAACCTCACCTGGCTACCAGGGCGAAATCCAGCTGACCGATGCGATTCGCATTCTCATCAAGATGGGACATACGGTCCGTTGCATCCGTCTCAAGAAGGACGAACATCGCTACGACATCGGGAACCCCGAAAGCTATTATCGGGCCTTTATCGACTTCGCCATCTCCGACCAGCAATACGGTTACCGCATCAGACAGTACTTCCAGCAGCGTCTGCGCTCCTTCTGAACATGTCCGGAGTCTTTTTCTGCACGGCGCCAGGTCGCGCCGGCATTATCGGAAACCCGACCGACATGTACGGTGGGAGCGTGGTCTCCTGTTCCACCCAGGAGAGGGCGGCTGTCCTGATCGAGCCCGCCGGAAAGCTCACCTTCAACGTTGCCGGAGAAACTTACGTCGTTCAAGATGAGAGTCATCTGGAACTCGACGGCGGCTACTTCGATGTAGCCAAGGCGGTCTGCGACTTCCTCGAGCTTTCGGACGCGAAGTTCAGTCTTACGTGGGGGTGTAACGTCCCTTTCGGAGCGGGCTTGTCGAGTTCATCGGCCATGATCGTTTCGATTCTGAGCGCGGTACTGGCCTTCCAGGGCCGAGATCATAACCTCTACTACCGCGCCGAGATGGCCAGACACATCGAACTCCACTATCTCGTCCTGTGCGGCTACCAGGACCCCTACATGTGCACGTTCGGCGGCATCAACTACATGGATTTCCGGGAGAAACAATTCTATCGATCGTTCGGTGAGGAACCGTATACGACGATGGAATCCCTGACACCCTATCTATCATCTTTCCCGTTCGTGCTCGCCAATACCGGTGTGCAGCGGAGTTCGGCCACGGTTCACAAACCGATCCGCGAACGCTGGCTCGAGGGAGACCGGGAAGTGGTGCGCAACTACAACCGGATCAGCCATCTGGCACGGATGGGAAAGCGGGCAATGCTCGCGGAAGATTGGGAGGAACTCGGAGGATTGATGATCGAGAACCATCATATCCAACGGGACATGGGAGGATCGGGACCTGAAAACGAGAGGTTGATCCGTGCAGCCCTGGCCGGAGGCGCGCTCGGTGCGAAACTCTCAGGCGCCGGCGGCGGGGGTACAATCATTGCGCTGACCGAGGACCCGGAGCCGGTGATTGCAGCGGTTCGAGAAGCTGGAGCCACCCGAATCCTCTACCCCAAACCCAGCCCCGGAGTGTACGTGACCCCCATCCGCAACGCCAAACAAAGAACTGCCGCAGAGGACGAGATCCAGCAACGGGCGTCACAGGAAGACTTCCACTGAGATTCAGGTATTTTCGACGACGAGCGGTAATCCTGTCTTCGTATCCAGCCGGAGGGATCGCTCACCTCTCAAGACACGAATCAACTCGTCACCGACGAACGCACGCCGCCAGCCCGACAGAAGCCCATCGGATCCCTCGTTATCCAGCACGACTTCTCGTACTTCGTTCCGTGACCCGACCAGAGCCGGGTCAATACCTTCCTTCAGCGACTTGCCCCTGACGTAGGCCAGCGCGAACTCCGTTCGCACTTCTTCCTCAGGTGAGGGCGGTCGGGGGCGAGGGCCTTTCGACACCCCGGCCTGGTCTCCTTCCTTCAGTGCGTCGATCATCTCGGCCCCGTATCGATCTGCGAATCCGGATGGCAACCCTCGGATCGATGACAGGGAGCCTGTTCGTCGTGGGCGAAGTCGAGCCAGCCGGACTAGGGCCTCGTCCTGCATGACGTGTCGACGTGGGACATCGGTCTTGCGCGCGTGCTCTTCACGCCAGGCCGTAATCGCGCGCAGTGCGCCCAGATCTCTCGAGGGAACGCGACCCAGCCCCTTGACTCGCAGGTATTGGTCATTCGGGTGGCGCTCCTCGTAGAGTTCTCCTCGATCCAGAAGCGACAGTTCCTCGACCAGCCAGTCTTCTCGGCCAAGACGAATCGCAAGCTCCGTGATACGTTCACGAAGTTCAATGAGATAGCGCACATCGTCGATCGCGTAATCGATCTGCCGGCTCGACAGTGGCCGCTTCACCCAATCGGTTCGAGTTTCAGACTTGTCGAGCATCACGTCCATCATCGCTTTCAGCAATTCCTGCAACGAAAGGGAGGCCCGGTACCCACAGAAGCCAGCGGCGACCCGGGTGTCGAACACATTTACCGGGTTTCCGCCCGTTGCGCGCTTCAGGATCGTAAGGTCCTGAGGTGCGTCGTGCAGGACCTTCACGACCGCCCGATCGGACAGCAACGAACCCAGCGACGCAAGATCAGGAACGGCGAGCGTGTCGATCAGATAGCATTGACCCACTCCCGTCGCAAGCTGGATCAGTCCCAGACGCGGGTAATAGGTGCGTTCCCAGACGAACTCTGTATCCAGTCCGATCACGCCTCCACTTCGGCCTTCGTCCACCGCCCGATCCAGTCCCTCTGCGGTGGTAATCAAGGGATCCTGCAATTCATCCTCCAGTCTCGAATCAAAGGGCACGGAATATAACACGCCCACTTCCCGCGGGCTACCGCTCATCCCGCTGTCGCTTGACACCATCTGTAGCACACTGCATCATAGCTCTCCGCATTTATCGATCCTGCGCGTGTGTTCCAGCTCGCGCTTTTTCTTTGATCGGAACATCCATGACCGGCGGCGAAATTCTCATTGAGTGTCTTAAAGCCCAGGGAGTTCGGGACATCGCGGGTATGCCCGGAAACCAGAACATCTGGATCTACGACGCGATCCTGCAGAGAGGTGGGATCGCTCATCGTCTGATCAGGAACGAACAGGGTGCCACCCTTATCGCGAACGGTTACGCGAGAGCATCGGGAGAGGTCGGTGTTGCGCTCACCGTACCGGGCCCCGGGTCGACGAACGCGTCTACGGGAATCGTGGACGCCCATACCGATTCGGTCCCCGTACTTCTCGTGACGGGTGGAACCGAAGTCGTTCACGATGCTCGCGATCGGAGCAAGTGTTTCCACGGACTCGATCAGAGAGCATTCTTCGCACCCATCACGGGCGCTTTCGAGCGCCCCACATCGGTCGACCAGATTCCAGATGCGGTGACCCGCGTCTTCGAAGCGCTGCGATCTCCCCGTCCCCAGCCTGCCGTACTCGAGCTCCCCGTCGATGTGGCTGCCGAGGAGGGGAATCCCGACATCCCCGCTCGCGTCGAAAAACCCGTCATCCATCCCGATGAAGCCGTTCTGGCACACGCAGCAGAGACGATCGGCACCTTCGAACGCCCCATTATCATCGTGGGTAAGAACGTGATCGAGGCCGGAGCCTGTGACGACCTTCGGCGCTTCGCCGAGAAACTGAGTGCACCCGTGACACTCACGCGCCTGGGCAAGGGCGCTCTCTCCGATCGCCACGACCTGAACGTCGGTCACTGTGCGGGCAATGCTGCGCGCGCGATCTACGAGAGTGCCGACGGCCTGATCGCGATCGGATGCCGCTTCACGCAGATCGACACTCGCAGCTGGACCCTACCCTTCCCCAATCGTTGCGTCCAGTTTGACCCCGACCCGAACGAGCTCGGTCGCGAATTGGATATCGAGAGCGGTGTTTCTGGCGATCTAGCGAAGTCCCTCGAAGGCCTGCTACCCCGGACGCAAGCCGTCGGCAGAGAATGGACCGAGCGCGTACGAACCATCCGATCGGACGTGGTCAATGCGCGCCCGCCCCTGGAACTCGTCTCCCACGTCCGAGATCAGGTCGAGGATGATGCGATCTTCGTCGTCGACGTCACCTCGATCGGGTATCGCACCTTCGATGAGCTTCCGATCTACGGCCCGCGAGATTTCCTCTACCCCAGTCACTCCGTCACGTTGGGTTTCGCCCTTCCTGCCGCCATCGGTGCAAAGCTCGGGTGCCCCGACCGTCAGGTCGTTGCCGTATGCGGCGATGGCGGCTATATGATGACGTCCTTCGAGCTGGCCACGGCTGTAGAACATCAACTCGACCTCACCGTGATCGTCTCGAACGACGGGAGTCTCAGCGCGATCCGTGGCGCCCAGGCAAAAGCGTTCGACGGGCGGGTCATCGACACCGACATGCACGTACCCAGAATCGCCGATGGAGCCACAGCGACCGGAGCCCGCGGGATCCGTGTCGAGCCCGACCGGTTCGACACCGTGTTCGACGACACCTTCGGCCTGGAAGGGCCGACCGTCATCGAGGTCATGCTCCAGGAACAACGGGATGACATCATCAAGCGAGTACCCTGGCTCTACCCGGACTGATCGGATTCGAAAGGACGCACGTGGCGAAACGACGCATGTTGATTTTTGGTGGGAGCGGTATGGCAGGCAGATGGGTGGACTGGTTCACGGGAAACTTCGGGGACCGTGTCGAAATCGTCGGCCTGGTCGACGTGGTCCAGGACGTACTCGACAAGCAGGGAGCCGCCCTCGGCCTGACCCCCGATCGACTCTTCACCGATACGGACGAAGCCATCGATGCCGTGGAAGCCGATTTCGCGGGTGTGGCGACCCCCCCCCAGTTCCACGAACAGGCTGTTGTCGCCGCCCTCGAAGCGGGGATGCCCGTCATCACGGAGAAACCCATCTCCAACGAACTCAATTCGGCACGGGCAATGGTCGCTGCCGCCGATCGAACGGGTTTACCCTGCGCGGTGATCCAGAACTACCGCTACGAACCGAACAAGCAGGAGCTTGTCCGCATCCGTGACGAAGGTCGTCTCGGACGGCTGCAGCACATCATCGGTCGTTACGCCTGCGACTACCGAAAGATGGGTTCGTGGGGAAAGGAATGGCGCCACACGATGGACTTCGGCCTGCTTTTTGAGGGATCGGTCCATCACTTCGACATGCTACGGTTTCTCTCGGGCGGAGATTGCGAAACCCTCACCGGTTTCGGCTGGAACCCGGAATGGTCGAGTTTCGATCATTTCTCGAGCGGCATGTACCTCATGAAAATGACGAACGGAACACACACCTTCTACGAAGGAAACAGTTCGGCCGCCGGTGTCACGAACTGCTGGCACAACGAATACTACCGAGCCGAATTCGAGGAAGGCACCGTGGAGGTCGTAGATCGGGATCAGGTGACAATCACCCGGATGGGTGACGCTCCCGAGCCCTACACGGCGCCCCCCCTCCAGTGGGACAATCACAACCATCTCTTCGCCGAATTCCTCGACTGGCTGGACGGCGGCCCCCCATCGGCCACCCGGATCCAGGACAACATCCAGAGCTTCGCCATGGTCATCGCCGCCATGGAAACCACCCTCGACGGCCAGCCCAAGCGCATCGCGGACTACGTCTAGTCCAGCGGCGCCGAACGTATGAACATCGTCTTCGTCTTTTCCGACCAGCATCGCGCCTGTACGACGAGCATCGAGGGCGCCGATGTGCGAACGCCTCATCTCGAGCGGATGGCCGCTGAAGGCGTCGTGTGTCGAAACGCCATTTCGAACATCCCCGTCTGCACCCCCTGGCGCGCTGCCTTCCTGACCGGTCAGTATCCTCTCACGAATGGCATCTTCCTCAACGACCTCACCCTCCGGACCGATCGACCTACGCTTGGCACCTGCCTGCGCGATGCGGGCTACCGAACCGGCTACATCGGCAAGTGGCACCTCGACGGAAACCGGAGAGCGGCCTTTACCCCACCTGGACCGCGTCGTCAGGGCTGGGACTACTGGGCGGCCCTGAACTGCACGCATCGATACTCCGACTCCCGCTACTACTTGAACGATGACGATACACCCCGCACCTGGGAGGGGTACGATGCCATCGCGCAGACCGATCTGGCCCTCGATTTCATTCGCGGCAGTGTGGCAGAGGACCAGCCGTTCGCCTTGGTGCTTTCCTGGGGGCCGCCCCATAACCCCTACCGTGACGTGCCCGACGAATATCTCGCCGAGTACCCAAGCGATGACATCGAGGTCCGTCCCAATTGCCCCGATCCAGATCGACAGGACCTCTCCGGCTACTACGCGCACGTCACCGCGCTCGACGAACAGCTCGGTCGCATTCAGGATTCCCTGGAACAGGAAGGCCTGATGGACGACACCATCTTCGTGTACACCTCCGACCACGGAGACATGGTCGGCTCCCAGGGAGAGCAACGAAAACAGAAGCCGTGGGATGAATCGGTTCGGGTTCCGTTCGTCATTCGGTTCCCAGGTCAGGTGCAGGGAGGCACGAGCCTGAGCAAACCGATCAATGTCGTCGATCTGATGCCCACACTGCTCGGCCTGTGCGGCATCCCGACCCCGGAAACTGTCGAAGGCAGGGACCTCGGTCCGCTTCTACGAGGCGAGGAGCCGGATGGTGACGGAACTGCCCTCACGATGTGCATCACCCCGTTCGCGGAGTACACGGGGCTCCCCTGGCGAGGTGTGAGAACATCACGGTATACCTACGCCCGCCGACTCGACGGTCCCTGGCTCCTCTACGACAACGACTCCGATCCGCATCAAATGAACAACCTCATCGACGACGTCGCCCATCGCTCTCTCCGCGACGCACTCGAAGACCAGCTCCAACAGTTGCTGGCCGAGCGCGGGGATCCCTTCGAGCCTGCCGCCTACTACATTGAGCAAGGCGGATTCGAGGTCGACGAGAAGGGCGCAGTTTCTTACTCCAACTGAGAGGCGCAGCGTGAAAATCACCGACGTCAAATGCTTTCCGTGTTTCCACGGCAGTCGGAACTACCTGTTCGTGAAAGTCGAAACGGACGAGGGGCTCTACGGTGTGGGCGAATTCGGAATCACGTGGAAAGAGAAGGCGGGGATCGGTGCCATTGAACACATGAAAACGGACTTGATCGGCCAGGACCCGCTGAACACGGAATATCTGTGGCAGCTGCTGCTCCGAGGCGACTTCTTCCCGGCCGGGCGTATCAACATGGCTGCCCAGAGTGCGATCGATGTGGCCCTCTGGGATATCAAGGGAAAGGCACTCGGACAGCCTGTCTACATGCTCCTTGGCGGAAAGATGCGGGACCGGGTCGTGTGCTACAAAGGCGTCGGCGGGAAAACGGCCGAAGCGGCGGCCGAGACCGCGAAGAAGCGGGTTTCGGAAGGATGGAGATACT